>Ga0209835_1000368_pt1 | contig 30104 bp, 14 predicted proteins | sample LakKivwa52mmetaG_FD_184138 | JGI IMG/M metagenome (GOLD analysis project Ga0209835, IMG submission 184138) | Anoxic lake water microbial communities from Lake Kivu, Rwanda to study Microbial Dark Matter (Phase II) - Lake Kivu water 52m metaG... | ecosystem: Environmental > Aquatic > Freshwater >... | reverse complement strand
TGCCATACGTCAGTAGAAGCGGCGTAGTTTCGGGATGTAACCCACGCTTGGGTAGCAATATCAGCATTGTTCCATTTGAAGCGAGCAGCTGTTGTAGGCAGTGCTACGACACTCTCGACTTGTGCTGCGGATTTAACGGTCAAACTATTTGGGAAGTCGGTAGACTGTAATTGACCTGTAAAAAACGCTTGAGTCGTCATCGGGTATTCGTTGCCTTGGTATCGAACAGCAACAAAACTGTTACCTCCAAAGGTCAAGGTAACGAGATCATACTGCTCTGTCGTTTGCATCGATTGATGCGCGACGATAGATCCACCGCGCATGATAGAACTGTCTGAGGTTACAACGATATCAAGTTTCGCTGCTTGCCAGTTGCCAGAAGTACGATCCAAATAGATTGTACCGTTGACGTCGTTGTTACCGGTGTTACGACATAAGAGAATATACTGAGGATTGAAGTTCTCAAGCATCGTAAAGGTTCGATAAATTCTAAAGTTCCCTTGGCCAGTAACTTCTCCTGTAAAGTTTCCTCCAGCAGCTGCCATCGCACCTATTCCAGCAGGTGTGACATGGCTACCAAAGTTTGTTGAATCTACAACGGTTCTCCATGCTGTCCATGTTCCGTTGTTTTTACCACGAATAGCTAGTTGTCCAGTTCGATAGTCTTGGAAAATCTGACCTTGCCAACCTGAATCGTAAGCATGGCTGATTAAACCCCCATCGGTTTGTCCAAATAAAGAGATAGAGTTGGCGTAACCATAAGAATGAACTGTAGTATTAGCTGGGTTAATAGCACTCCCGTTTTTATGAACAGTGAACTCCGTAATACCATAACCAGATAATGAAGTAGGTTTCGACGTGATATCCGACCAAGCCGGTACCCACGAAGACGCCCGATATGGTAGGTTATTTGCATGATAGCCATCAAGGAAATCAGCATTAAGATTAGCTACTACTGTTGTAGACTGTATAGATAACGGAGCCGTTCCTGTTGCTACACTGGAAGTAAAACGAGATGCTGCCATAGTAGCCGGAATAGACACATTACGATTGCCATCCCAATCAAACGGACTTTCCCACTCTTTACCTCTACCTTGATCACCCCAGCGGGCCGACAGCATACGAATAGAAGATAAACTAACATTACCACCTGAATTATGAGTAATGGTAATTCGAAGGTAGTTATCTGCGTCATAGGCACTTACATAATACCAAACAGGGATAGCATTTGCACTGTGTGTTGAATTATGCCTTGCTGTCCAAGTACTACCATCCGTACTTGATGAGACTACAACAGTAATGTTAGCAGATGGGTTAGAATATGTATGCCCAATAACAAGCCATGTACCTTGTGACCAACTAACACCTGTCCAAGTCCAACGAACTGCTTTTCTTGCAGCAGGGTCGATAACCTGAATAGCTTGGTTTTCCCGCATAGCAAACAGATTTTTATTGAGGGTGTCTGCTGCAAAATCGGTTCCATTTGCACTTACTTCAAAGGTCGGAGTAGCTAGTCTTGTAAAAGCTAATATATCATGCCATAAAACCCCACCAAATGGTGCCTGTGCAATTTGTGTTACATCTGGTGTATAGATTTTATTTGTTAATGTGGCCGAAGTTTTTAAGTTTGTATACTCCGGGATAGTTATAGTACCTATAAAAGCGGAGCCAGAGAGTAACGAAAAGGCCGATTTCGCAACACCGTCAAGATAGTTTGCATTTAAGTTGGCTACCACAGTTGTTGATGCAATAACAAAAGGAGCCGTTCCAGTGGCTACGGGGATTTCTACTTGACCAGATGTGTTGATCGTCATTCGTCTTGTGGCATTTTGAACAAACTGAAGGTTCCCTAAAACATTCTCAAGAGCATTATTACTTTCATATATTTGCCAAAGATTTCCGCCGAGCCACTTAATACCTTCACCAGCACCCGGATCGTTGAACTCAAGTTGGTTTACACCCTTGATATCGTAGTTGTTCATTTGGATATTGCCAGCCATATTACCGCCGGCTAATGGAAGATAGTTGTGATTGTGCGACGCCAGCGCATAATAGCTGGGGAGTTGCCCCCCCAGCTTGTCAGAATCGAATGCATAAAATTGATATTCAACCCACGCTGTTCCGTTCCAACGTTGGTATAGTGCCGGCGTCGCCATAGTTTACACTCCTAGCAATTAGGATCCGAGTTCGGTGTCAAGGAACACGTCTCCAGTTTCGAGATTCGTTAGTGCTGCTCTCGCCGCATTGTTGCCGGCGTATGTTCTGTTTTTCAGTTTGGCATTTGCCAAGGTGATCGGTGGTGTGTAGTTGATGTTGGCGGTGTCGCCTCTCAGCAACTTAAACATACTGCCGATGTAGGTGAGGTGCATATCCAAAGTGAACGCAGTTCTTGATCCTTGTGTTGGATGTGCCCAGTTGTCGTTGATTTCACCATGTGCTGGCAAAATTTTTGTTTCAAATTTTGACCATGCAATCGCGGCGTTGGTGTTGACCATGCTGTTGTTGATACCGTTTGATCCACTGGTACCAATAGCAACACCAAGACCTGTAAGAACCAAGCCGCCGCTGAAAGTGTACTCATGCATCTCACCGCTGAGACTCCATACCGCCACGTTCGTCGGATTGTTCCAGTAGAAGCGGCTTTTGTTTACGGTACCGTCGGTAACATAAACGTATTGTCCTGCTTCAAGCGCTTGAGAAGCGGCGACGCGGGTCCATGCTCCAGCAGCACAGAGATAGATACCGTTTTGAGTTGTAGTAGTTTGGTCTTTGACCAAGACACGTTGTCCCGCCGTAACAGCGATGCCATCAACGGTTTGCGTCCCGGATAGCGTGAGATTTCCCGTAGACGCAGCGACGACAGCATCAACCGGTAATGCACCGTAAGTTGATTTGACGTCGACGTAGTTTTTGGTGGCGGCGTCAGTGCCGGCGGTTGGTTCCGCAAGGCCGGTAATCTTCTGGCTGTTGAAATTCAATCCAGCATCCATTTGGAAAACGCCGTCGTTTTTCAACCAAAGCTTTGCTGTACGGGGTGTACTTGGATTTTGGTGCGCCAGAAATTCAATTTCGTTTGAATCTGTAGTACTTGGTGGTGTACCTTTGGTACCCAGTACAATTTTATTTATGGTACCGGATTGCATTGTTACATTCCCGACGAACGTTCCGCCGGATTTTGGCATGTAGACATCTGATACGTTTGAGTCAAGCTGTGTCTTGTCGATGTAACCAGTTCCATTTGAAAGAACCAGTTTGCTTGCATAAGAAGCGCCGACTTGACCGGTCTTTTGGAAGTTTCCAGTGCCCGTGTTTGCACCGAGGTATGTTCCGATTTGAGACAAATGATTGTCGGTAACGAACCGATGGTTAGATGCTGGTACATCGTACACAACGTCAGATGACGTTACGAAGTAGAATTCTTCCCATGCGGATCCAGTCCAACGACTATAAATCGCTTTTGTAGCCATGATTTAATCTCCTTTTAGGATTAGGATACGACCTTTTCTTTCGTCGGTTCGATTTCTACAACCTTGTCTGGTTGTTTATCGTCAGGCTTAGGTTCGCCTTCTTGAGTTTCAACCTTTTGTTGTTTCAAAATCTGTCCGTTCACGAAGATAAGTTCGTTCGGGTTTGTATCTTTTGGAAGTCGAATCCGAATCTTCGAATCCTTTTCCGGAACTTCTTTGACGATGCCGCCTTCAGCTAAATCGAAATAAAAGATTCTTGTATCTTTGATTGCGATTTTGATATCTTCAAGTTCTTGAATGATAGGGAATCCTTCTTGCTGTGGCACAGCAAGGGCGGTTGTAAATGTTTTTTCTTCATCTACTACACAGATTGGGCGGTCGGTATAAGTTTCGTCTTCATACTTGACCTTGACAATGGGGAATTCCTCAAACATTCCACCTGTTCGTTTGAAATTTTTAAGCATGAATGCCATGTTTTTTTACCTAGGGCTTCAGTTTAATAACTGGCCCCGTATCCTTTTCTGGTAGGGTTGCTACCGATTGGTTTGTTGTTCCCAATTTTATTGGGATTATTTCTTTTTTCTTTGGATCCAGTGGGAATGGAACGTGTTTGTTTTCTTCTCTGATGATGGCTCTGAAGAGTTCATCGTCTTCGATTTCGTCTAGCAGCATTGGTTTCATGTCAACGACTTGTCCAGTAGGAGTGCTAATGCGCCGGATTACTTTGAGGTCATCATTAGATGGGAAGATAGTTATGATAACTGTTGTCATTTTTTTTCTGAAAACATTCCCATCAGAACTATAACCCATTTGAACTAACTTATCTTGTTTTGGAATCATTGATAGACCTCCAGTCTAAGTCCGGTGAATTGAATGATTCTTTGATTACCGGTGCTTTGAAATTTTGTTACATAGAAATGGCTTTTATTTAAGTAGATTTCAAACTCGGCGCTTCTTGTGTTGTCCGGGTTATCATCTAAATAAATCAACGCTTCTCCTCTGATTCGTTTGTCAAATTCAATGTGGAACTCTTGTTGGTATTCTTTGCCCTCAACAGTTCCAACAACGAGAAGCCTAATTGGAAAGTTGTTATCAAAGATTACTGCTGGACTTATTTGCTGAGCGTATCGAATCAATGGTGTGGAATAGATTGTTGACCATGAACTTCGTTCGGGAAGTGTTGTAAGATCTTCGATTGTTTTGATCCATGTGTGTGCTGATTCGATTGGCTCGTCATCACCAACGTGGACTGTAATTTGTGGTTTAAGTCCAATCACAGATTCAATCGGATGTTGGTTTGGCGCACTTCTGGAATCATAACCCAAGTCATCATGGTCAGTAATGATGTTTCCAACTATACCACTATTTCCTTCAACGGAACCATAGTATGAGGTTCGTTTCCAGTCTAATCCAATTCCTACTTTTATTCTACCTGTATCATCTTCAACACAGATTTCGCCTTTAGCGAGGATTGGATTATATCTTTCCCAGTTCAACTTTGTATCATGACGGTTGATTGTTCTAATGACTGACAAGTTTAATCACCGCCTTCAAAGTCTGAAGCAGAACCGCCTATGATTACTGCTTCGTCCGGATTCTCAAATACGTTAACAAGTTCTTTGTTCAGTAAGGCTTCTCTTGTCAAAGGAGTTCTTACTCCTTTTCGTATGATCTTCCTATAGTCTGGAGTCATAGAGGTATCTGGTAATTCTGCTGTTGTGAATAAATATGTTACTGAGCCCAAGGAGAAGTCGCCATCGTTATTGATGATAATGTTTGTATCTGCCAGTAGGCAAGGGAATTTATATGGCGCGTGGAATATTTTGACGCTTACATTTTCTAAGTCCAGTTGTCCTGGTGTTGAACCAATGTTGTCTCCGGTTTGGAAAACTTTTGCTTCGCTTTCGGTTTGTTCCATGAGGGGATAGCCTGCTTCGTTATTTACCTTTAAGGTAAATACACTCGAACTTGTTCTTCCCCTATAGTAATATACTATCACACCATGTATAAATTTTACAATCCCCGGATAGTTTAGGTCATAAGATCTAAAAACATATTTGCTTGTGTATCTATTGCCAAGATCGTTGAAGTTGTCTCCGGAGTATTGGATCAAACGATTATCATAAAGATGTGTTGCAATCCCGTCCATGTATATAATCTTTCGGACGTTAAATGTTTTAGATTCATCTCTTAACCAAGGATAATATATTTTATCCTCGCCTTGAGTTGCAAGTTTGTAGTACATCTTGAGTCGCATGGCTTCTCGTTCGACAAACACTTCTCCATGTTCAACAGTCAACTTCTCTGGCCAGATTAAGCCATAGTAATTATCTGTTATTTCAGATACACATTCGTTATCTTCCCATGGAATATTGACGTACTCATTTCTTAAACGCAGTTTGTCATTTAATGTTTGAAGGTTAACAATTTCCAGGTTCAATTCAGAAGCGGATAGTTGAAATATATTCTTTCCATACTTGAAGATTAGATTGTTTTCGGCTACTTGAATTGTCTTATCATTATCACAAGAAACATTTACGTTGACTACAGCTCGTTTGTAAGGACTATATTCATATTCATTACCTGCATAGTCATCGCCGTTCCCAGTAACTAAGGCGATATTACCTCCAAGTTTCGGGTTGTTTGAAAAGACAACGATCAATCCTTTGAAGTGTACGGCCTTAATAATCTTCTCGTTCTTTCCTGTCCTGAAGTTCAATGAGTTTCTTTGTAGGATATATGCTGGGTGATCGATGACAGTCTTAAACCAGTTGCCAGAATCAAATGCGTCATCATATAGAACGATTTTGTTTCCGTCCATCAACATCTTCTTGCAAGTTTGAATTTGTTTCCAGATGTCATTGGGTTCTTGGTCAGCATACAATGGTTCGATAGATGTTGCAGAACCAAACCAACCAAGGGCAACATCCATAATGTAATCTTGATATGTTTGTTCTTGCCCATATGAGATGACTTCAATTTTTCTAGTGTTAGTCATTACATCGACTTCAAACTTATTAGCAAATGTGCAGCGATATTTGAATCCTTGTTTAAGTCTGGACTCAGGTACTTCTATAAAATCTTTCCCTTGGGATAAAGGCATTCCTGTTGGACCGGGAACACAGTTGAAAATGTACATATATGTTTCGTTGTTGAAGTCTATGACTGGACTTGCGTTTCCGTATTGATCAATTTCTTCCCACTTAAAGAAGTAATCTTTCTCTGATTCACCAGCTGCATAAGACATGATTGCTCTTACGCGATAGAACCTATTTCCATCTCTTGTTGCAAAGTAGGTGGCAAGCACGCTTCCGATTGATGTTTTCACATCATCATAAAAACTTTCGTTTTGACAATAGATGGGATAAGGACTGAGAAGATTCATTCCAATCATTTTCATTTCCGAAGATGTAGGTTTATAAGGGAACACTGGTACTGCGATAAGAGTATCGTCATCTTCTTTTTGGACTTGAATAAATCTCGTGCCTGTTGCTATGTAAAGTCTGTTCTCATATGAACCAGCTTCAATATCATATTTATTTTGAAAGATGATTTCTTCTTCTCCGTTTGGTGGATAATATAAATATCCATCGTGTTCTATCCCATTTAATTCAACATTATAAACATCAAGTCCAAGACTTTGATTGATTGGTCTATGGATTTCATAAGCATCAGATCCATATATTGGTCTGATGTGTAGTCTTTGAACTGTAACTTCTTCTTGTCCAACTGAAAAGTCAGAGTAGAATAGCATACCGTCAGCTGCTACGATGATATATGTTTGAATGTTTGTATAGAAAAATATCCCTTGGACTTTAATCAAAGGGATTTCAGAATATATGGCAGAGATTTGGCGTGCGCCCAATCTGTTTCGTAATGTAACGTTAGAAAAATGGAGATTCAATCCATCTCTCAATTCGTTCGGTGCTAGATTTTCATTCGCCGGATCGGTGTTAATACCGCCTTTGAAGTCCTCATACTTAACCGGCTCGTCATACTTAAACAGAGGATACTTTTCAAACTTAGTCATCGAGTACAACCACCTCTGCTGTTGTGGCATAACTGTCCTCGTATGCTAGTTCATGCATAATGTCTTCGACATAGTATTTGTATTGGTTCAAGAACATCGATGTTTTTTCAAGGTCTTTCAAATAGCGTTGCGTATAGAAGAAACATCCATACATAACAAGTGCATCTTCAAATTCTTTCCGGATAGGAATCTCAATGTCTGCAAGAGATCCATCAGTCTTTGTTGTGAATGTTGGGATTGATATGATCTTGTTATATCCATATGTGAACGACACAGGCAAACTATTGCCAAGCCATTCAATATAGATTGTTCCACCTTTGACATAGTAAATGCAGTTCTGATTCATGAGATATAAGTTGCTTCTCGCAGTAGAACCATTTACATACCTTGTACCAAGGTGAGGCTCGGCTAAAGAAACGCGGGCTGCGTTAAAGATCCCATCCGGGAAAAAGGCTTTGATATAAAGAATCTTTCTTGTATCAGAAGGCTGTGGAAAAGAAACCATGTTGTTTCCATGGTTGGTATATTCTGTGATAGAGATTTCAGCAAGCTCTCTATAGCCTCTCGAAGACAAGTCTGCAATGCAGTTCTCAATCGCTGTCGTTAAAGACTCTAATGTTAGGACATCAAGACCGGTTGTTTCTACTACTCTGTCATAAAATTTAATTATTTTCATAGTCGGATACCCAGAGTCCTTTCAACGATTTTTAGTTTGCCACTTGTGTTCATGAACTTATTTGATTCTGCGTGTTGATCGTACAGATGTTCTCGGTACTTTTTATTGTCGAGGTTATCACTCATGAATCTCCTATTGTTTTTTGCCTTGAAATCTTTGATAAGGAAACCATTTAGATAGTCTTGATCAATCTTTGTGTTCGCTGACACCTGATTGATTTTATACGCAGATACAGTATGAAGTTCATAAACATTCTTGAGAGTGTTGTACGCTATGAAAGCATCGCCGTTGGTCATCTCAAGAAGTCTTCCAGAAATATTGTATGTATTATACAGACGAAGTTCTGGCTGATGACGCAAAACGGTTTTGTAATCCATATTTCAACCTCCAAGTCAAACTTATTATAACAAAAAAAGCCCCCACATACAATAGGGGGGGCTTTCTGGAATTGAGGCGTCGCTTATTCAGCCAAGTGGATGAATGAAGCGTGGCAGCGGAAGGCGTCGACGTAGGTATCGGCGTACTTCGTCATGATGGCTTCGTAGATTTCTGTTCCTTCGAGGCGTTCGAGGATTCCTTCACGGCCATCGGTGATCCAGTCGAAGTCTTTGCGAACGAGTTCGCCAATCTTGGTGGTGTCGAGCATGTAGACGTGCGGTCCGCCGGTCGAGTCGAGGGCATGACGCGCATAGGGATCTTTGTGGAGAACGAAGTTGTCGAACTGAATGTCCGGACGACCAAGTTTGAATCCGTTGGCCGATGTGTCCATCATGTATTGCTTGAATTGGTACAGGGACTTCTCGATGTTCGAGATGACCTTGTGCGTGGAAGCAACGATGTTGATGTTCGAGCCGGCGGGTGTGATCAAGGAGAGATGGTCGGACATTTCGCGGAGGATCGATTCTGTCAAGCCTTGTTTGGCGACGCCGGATCCCGCATCATAGTTCATGTCCTTTTGCGTGCAGTTGAACATCGGGTAGAAAGCACGGTTGATCTTGTACAGAGTGTTGTTCTGTGTGATCACGATGTCTTCAAGACCGGTGTACTCTTTGCCGACGGTTGCGCCGTTGATTTGCTTCGAATAGACTTCGACGCCAGCGGGAATCGCATAGACAAGAGGCGTGTCAAGGACGACGATGAGTTGTTCGGTGCCAACGGCGGAATTGTCTTTTTGCCAGATTTTTCCGGAGACGTGGGTGATGTTGACCGCAGCCGCTGCGCCGTCTTTGGTTGTGATTTGAGCACCACTTGCTGTCTTGAGCATGATGCCCATGCCGGCGACGAGTGCGTAGGAGTTTGAAATTTTGATTTTCCAAATCGATTTCGCAGCGAGATCGATGGCGCGAGAACCAGCTTGGTATCCCGCAGATCCGCCGGCATTTTCGATGTCGGTTGTGGTTCCGAGATTGGTTGCGCCGCTGGCGACGAGTCCAATTTTTCCGTTGCTGGAACCGTAGATGTAGCGGTTGTTCGTGTGGATCAGACCGATTTGCATGCGGTCGAGGGTGTCTTTGAACACGTCGATCAAAGATCCATCGCCGCGCCCTTTCATGAGGGCTTCATCGGTGATCGAGAAGACGCCGAGGAATTTGGTGGTGTCGAATTCGGCATCGATGACTTCAGCGCCGCGAACATAGTCTGCCGCGTCGACTTTGTAGAGGTCGGATGTGATGCCGGTGCCGCCAACGGAACGAACGTTGTCGACGATGCCGAGAGCGAAGGATTTGTACTTCTTCTTGGCGGTGATTTGTTCTTTGCCGATCTTGTTGATCAAGGCGTCGGACATTGCGAATTCATTGCGGAATCCTTCTGTGTACTCCAACTTCATGAAGTCCTCGATTGTGGACCGAAGGTTGAAGCTATTCATCTGGATGTTGCTTGTGGATACGTTGTTGTATGGCATTTTTGTGGCCTCCTAGGTATGGATTTTTATTATTGCATACCTGAGATTTTTCCCCTTAGCCCAGCGAATGCATCTCTTGTGCTTCGAATGGGGTTCGGATTTTCGGGGTTTGGAACGCCCGGTACCGCAGGGTTGTCCTTCCCAGATATGGAAGGAGGAGGAGTTTGTCCGAATGGGCCTTGTTGAGCAGGAGGCGGTGTTTGCTGATTGGCAGGAGGTGGCGTTTGTTGTGCCGGCGCGAGTTTGTGAATCGCGTGTGCTCCATTGGCCATAGCTTGACCATAGACCAAGTGGAAGGAATTGATGACGTACTTCTCATTGGTGAGTTGTGGTGTCATGCTGTCCTTCAAGAAGTCTTCGAGTTCTGGTGTCAGAATGTCGATGATTTCTTTTCGCACGGTCTTTGATAATGTTGCAAGACCGTCCTTGATTGCGTCCTCTCTCATCTTCCGTTGGATATACTTGGTGGTGGTCTGATCAATTCCGGATGCAGCAACCGGTGTAGGCTGTGCAGGTGGCGGAGTTTGTTGGCCATTCACAATTTTTTCCAACTTCGTGATGTAGGCGTTCTGCTTGCTTTGATTTTCCTCCAGTGATTTGATCTTGTCTAACAGTTCTTGTTCAGTTGGCATGATGTCTCCTTTCTCGCTGTACTACATCTGGGCTTGGCCAAAAGGTTTTCCTTTAGGGGCTGTCCCTGATTGCATTTGTGCCTTGGCGTTTGCATATGCCTCTTGAATTTCATCTGGCTTCAGATACTTTTGGTGCTTTGCGATGTGGCCGTTGAGTTTATCCATCACAAGCGCATACTTCTTCGGATCATTCCTCTTCAGATTTTTAACCTCGGCAGAGATTCTGAATAGGTTGTGTTCAAAGACGTGTTGCTTGTGGATGTGGAACTCCTCGACAGGTGGTTCATCTGTTCCGTCAAGGATCTGGTACTGTTCTTCCTCTACAAGCTCATGAGTCAATCTCTCAACTGGATCCAAAGAGTCTCTGAGATAATTCGCTTGCATTGAGTCGAGCAATTCCAATTTGCTGACGTAAGACAATCCAGCCATCGGGTTGTACAGCCCCAACTGATTGGCTTGTTGGAGTTTCTTATCAAGAACTTGGTCGGATTGCATCAGGAACTCCCTGTTTACAATGGTCAACTGTTCTGGATCTAGGTCTCCTAGCCTATATTTTAGCACATAGTCATCTTTCTGCGCAAGATGCAGTGAATCCATTAAATATTCTTGACGTTCTTTCTCAAGATATAAAATCTTTTTGAAAGAGTTGATGATGGCTGTCGAGATATTATCAACAGCATTGTTCAATTTATTTTGATCAGACTCTGTGAGTTTGTCTACCACACCATCTGTTCTCATGGCCGACTTGGCAGTACCGTAAGCACTAATGGGAGATAACCCAGCAGTGAGTAGCATATCTTCATCAAGCATCTTGATGTAGTTAATGAACTCGGCACTAAGTTTGTCTTTCATAACCGGCTCTGGCTTTCTTGCATTTCGTTTCAAGCCGATCAATTTACCAGGCTTTGTTGTGAACTCTTTAGAATTCATCAACGAGCCTTCCCAATAATACAACTGGCCGATAGAGATGTGGTTCACATACTCAAGGTACCGGTTCTTGACGGAATTGAAAACATCTTGAATCGGAATAATCTGTGAGTACACAGTTGTTCCAATCAAATAGTTTGAAACGCTTTGCATATTCAAGAAGTCAAATGGGATATGTCTAGTGCTTCCTTTTCCATTTTTATATGGGAGTTCGCCATCATGAATGATTTGATCACTACAAAGAATAATGTGTCTTCCGTTTGGATACAATGCATCTGCACGTTTGTAATATTCAAGTACATAAGCGTATTCAATTTCACCACCGGAAGCATAGTTTGAATTTGAATACCTTGGATATGACTGAAGTTTTGGTTCGCTGATTGATTCAGCTTTAGCTTGAAATCCCCAGCGTCTAAGAATGTAATCAAGGCTAAATGGTCTACGATGTACAAGTTCGTTGATATCGTCCATCGTTTCTGCATTATAATTATCAACTAAGACTTCGTGCATTGGAATACAGTCAATGAAGCAACGACCTTCTTTGATAATACGTTTGCCTTTCTTTGTTTCTCCATTAGGATCTTTGACCTCGATTTCAATTTCAGCGATGTCATCGCCATCACTCCAGTCGATACCTGTCTTGTACCAAGAGATAGCATATATATCAGCGCTTCGAATGCTTTTGTTATATGTCTTATTCTTGAAACTAGCATCGTTTAAGAAGGCACGAATAAAGGCGTTACCTTTGGCAACGTCATTTGCTTTCTTATAGGAACTATCTGAAGATTTGAATCCGGGGATTGGCATGTTCTGTGTGAGAATACCATACCGAGTTAAGTAGATTGGGAACATTCTGTTGAATGTTTTTCTTTCGGTATAGATTGCCGGATTGGGATTCGGTTTATCTTCAATCCTTAGATTTCTTGAATTTACTTTCTTATACTGGTTCCCTCGTATATATTCGTTGTTAAGTTTTCCGGCGACAACATAAGGTGCGAGGTCTGAGGAGGATTTTTCTACGAATGAACGGATATAGGAAACGATACTTAGTGGCTTAAATGCCATAGATCATCACTCCTCGTCGGTATAACTATGTGGATCGAAAGGATCTCCGTCGTCCAACGCACCTTTCTTTGGCTCAGGTTGCTGCCCTGGTCTTGATATTTCATCAATGACTCTATCTATTTCTTCTTGCATCAACTGATACTTTTCAACGGCATTAGTTGTCATGACTAAAAGCCGTTTATTGATTTCATTGAGAAGCAACTGTTGATGATACAATAAGAAAATCAAACCGAATAAAACACCGCCGACTACAATCGCAAGGATTAAAATGATTGGCCACAGTTCCATCATTCTGCCTCCATAATAATCCCAGGTGTTGTAAGTGGTGGTTGTTTTGGTTTTCGGTTTGGTTTCTTTTCTTCTATGAACGGAACCGGAACTGCCTCGACTTTGTTTGGTTCAACCTTTGGCAGCGCATTGACATCTGTTACAATCAGTCCAAGTTTTTCTTGAAGATACTTTGGATTGCTAAGCAAAGCTTCTCTTAAAACCTTGGAGTTGATAAACATATATGAAGCGGTGAATCCATCGGAAAAGATTGCTGTATCAGCAACACGATGTGCATCGTTGAAAAATCCAACCTTGCACGGCGTATATGGATCAGCGAAGGTCATTGATATTGGTACAATTTTATACATAGTTTCACCTCTTCTTCTCTAATTATATTATAATCAAAACTCGTTTTCAAGACTCACATAGTTCTGGTCATCTTCTAAATATTCTTGATCATAAAGTCTTTCTTCATCTTCTTGTAGTTTTCTTTCAAGCCTGGATCTATTTTGTTGAATAGGCTTGTCTTCTCCTATTGGAGAAATATCGTCAGAGTAGTAAATGAGAAACAAGCCAAAAGCATCGAGGGCATGATCTCTACATTTGGAATCTATTTCTCTTGGGTTTGTATCACTATGAACTGCATGTTCAAATTCGTCGATTAGATTTGGACAAGCATTGCTGATTTTGAATTTATGAATTCCATCAGAGGTTGTTAGTTTTGTTGATGAATGGATCTTATCATTTCTGATTTCTACATTGCCTTTGCCAGACAATACAGAGGCTGGATTCAATCCAAAGAATTCAAATACATCTGCTTTTGTTTCTCCAATTATCTTGCCAGTATTATCTCTGTATCTATCTCCGTGTCTAAACATATCGTGTGGTAAGCAGGTAGCAGATATATAGAAGTCCTTACTGCGTTCTGCTATTTCTTTAACGAAGTCCTCGAAGATAAGCTCTTGGCCGTACATTTCCATAAATGTTATGACACGTTTATCTTGAAGTACTGCGTGCCAAAGTACCGAATGGAAAGATGGTTTGTAGCCCCAGTCGATAGATATAAATATCTCAACCTCTTGTTCGTTATCTTGCATCATGCTTCTGGCTAATGGTACATCGACAATAGCTGCTGGTTCGAGTTCAAACATCTTACCAGCAACAATATCCCAGTTTCCCCATAGATCCATTTCTTGTGTCGCTTCACTACCAGACATTAAGTTAGCAACATAAGCGTCAGTTAAGTATGGATTATCAGTATAGTTAGCTGGAATAAAACGAATACGAGTTCTAATAAAGACACCCGGCTTTGCTGGATGTTCGACTAATTCAACAGTGTCTTTAGTTACAAGAGGTGTATTGTGTAATGGATCTTTCTTTTGTACCGTTGAGTCAATGAATCTTTTCTTAACCCATTTGTGTCCGATTCCACCAGGGTTACAGCCAAGTACAACTTTCATGGGTACTGTGTAGTAATCTCCGGTGTACTTGTTGATGATAGATGCAGAACGCACACGAGTTAAAAGATAGTCGAATGTTCTTTCTTCTTGCCTGGTAACTTCATCGATGGCTAAGTAATTGAATTCCCAACCTTGCTTTGCTTTGGCTTCTTCATAATTAGCAACACGTTGAAACGTAATGAAACTTCCATTTGGGAACAGCATTGTTCTGGTTGGATATACGTTGCTACTTGTCTCACGATAGGTATAAAGCCGAACTCCATTCATTGTTTCTGGAAACAAATCTGGCAATTTGATTAGGAAGGATTGCTTAACAGCGTTGATTTCTTCACGAAGGACACAACACTTAGCACCAGGATATTTTGTTGCAAACATAATTGCATCGCCCAAAATGCCGGCAGATTTTCCTCCGCCAGCGGCGCCCCCGTAAAGGACGATACTGATTTCTTTATCCGATACGGGTGCGCTGTGCAGTAGCATTTGTTTTTTGTGAGGCTTATAGTTTGGTGTGTATGTTGCTGTTGGCATAGATTACTTTCTCCAATCTTTTCCTGATTTAAGTTCCGCTTTTTTCACTTTCATATTTGCTTTCTGTTTGGGCGTGTAAGTGATTTTGTCTTTGCGGAACTTCTTTGGAATCTTGGTTGTCTTAACCTTTTTGCCACCAGTGAATCCAGTAAAGCTTTTGACAACTCGTTTCTTCTTATTTGTTATCGGCTTGAGTCTTGGTTGTTTGGCTTGTTGCTGACCGTATATTCTTGGTTGTTGCATGAATGAACCAGATGTATTATATCTTGGCAACAACGGATTGTAACTATCATACCTTGGTTGATTGTAGTATCGTTTAATATTCTGTTGCTTGGTGTATGTATCTGTGTTCTTCGTTTCTTCTAGTAAGGTCTTCAAGATACCGTAATTGTTTTCTTCATAAGATAAAGCATCGTCCAACATGATTCTATCTTTATCACTAAGTTGACTATAGAATTGATTGATGTCTTTGATCTGAGCAAGTTTACCAGATATTGAATTTGTTCTCAAAGCTGACTGAAGTTCTTTTGTCGTGATACCTTCTTCAATCGCTTCATAAATCATTCCATAGATAACGCTTGGTTTTTGTTCTGCATCCATCGCTTTTTTGATTCTTCGTGCTAGTGCATATGAGTCTGCATAATCCACTGGAGAAGTACTAAGTTGTGATAGATCTTCTTGGTACTGAAGTTGAATATATCCTCTAAGCATTTGCAATGTTTTATAGTAGTTCTTTTGTTCGACCTTGTATCCTTTGTTGTTCCCAATCTCTGCTACCAAAGCATTTTGGAAACTCTTTGTTAACTTAGCAAAGAACGATGGGTTCTCTTGAGCGAGTCTGCTGTATTCAAGAGAATCAAATGCAGCATTTGCGCCATTGATTCCGATCATATAACCCATCAGTTTTCTTGCAAGTCGTTCTGTTACTCCATATTCTTTTGAAGCCGGGATAGGACTTGATCCATAGAAGTCATCTCCGGTAGCAAGTTCCAATGGAGTTTTAAGGATTGGATTCAGTTTCGATAGTATTGTCGAAGATGCGAATCCATAAAGTTTTTCAAGCAATGTCTTATTGTTTTCGTCGAGTAGAGGATCTAAGTACATATCCTTTAGGTTTTGTAATGGAACAAGAGAGTTCCCGTATGCTGGTATTGGGCGTCCATTCAATAATGTTTGAAGTGGCTCAATATACATACTACTTTTTTTCCATTCTTCTTCTTGTTCTTCGTCGACGTTATATAGATACGATACTGCTGCTATTAAAGCAGAGCTTATGGCCACAGAGATAGCAGAACCAACTGCCATTCCCATAATTGATTTTGCGCCACTGTTATTCATTTCGCCCATCATCAATTCTCGGACTACTCTCAATGCGCTTCTAGTACCGTTGATGCCAGTTCTTGTTAATGCTAATGGGTATGTAACAAACATAGCCCAACCTTTGAAATACTTTGCTGCCAATGGGAATCCGTGAGGCGAACCAATGGTATCATCGACAACACGCATAGCCTTTTCAACATTTGTTTCCAATGCATCAATAGCTTCTCGTCTGTAGTATGTAGTTCCATACAATGGCTTGCCTTCGTCAAAACTTCTTTTGACTGCGCGATACATTGAGTATCTACTCCACGCTGTTTGCAAGTAGAACAGACTATCAGTTTGATCCCAATACTTGTTTAGAATTTTTCCGGCTTCGACTTTATCTTCCATCGTGAAAACATCGAATCCTTTTTCTTTGATTGGATTGAACCCGCCATTGCCCAAGAACTCTGCTAGTTCATTTGGATATGGAGAATCCGGGTGGGCTTTCTTCCATTCAACATCTTCAACAAGAAGCGTTGCACCTTTGGATTGAGACGCTGCTGAAAATTCTTTTAACGCTGGTCCTGCATGGAACCATGTTTGTGGTACAACAGAACCCATAAGCCCAAGGTCAGAAGCACTATACTTAAGTAGTCTTATAGCAAGTTGTGGTGCAAGAGACATGATTAGTTTTGTTGATTGTGCAGAAACTGTGTTAAAGATTTTCTCGACTTTGCTTGGTGTTTTTGCTACGAAGAAATGTTTTTCAAGATGATCAACAACACTCTTATCCAATAAGAACAAACGTCCTTCGAGAGCTGCCAAGGCTAGTCTTGATTTATGATCAGCACCATAATCTAAGAACTTCAATGTTTTGCCAATATAACTGAAGTCCATTGATGTTAATGGTTTGAAATGGAAATTGTCTGAACCTTCCGTTGGTATTCTTTGTCCGTATTCATCTGTAAGTTCTGCGTTGTATTCTCCCTTTAGGGATTTAATTCTGTTAACAATAACACCGGCAACATCTTGATCTTGAAGTGTTTCATATCTTAAGTCTTGAAGTCCTTCTTCTATTTTGAAAAGTTCCATAGCGGCTGCTTTTTGAATATCGCTTAGTTCGTTTGCTTCAAGTCTCATTTCAAGTTCTTCAACGAAGTCATACTTCAGGTTAGAACTTTGTAGTAATTCTGTTTTGAGTTCCATTAGTTGCTTGTATGTACTTGCATACAACTTAGTACCATCAACTTTTGTTTTATCAAAGCGAGAAACTTTGTTGTCGATGCCATCTATGACCGCCATTCTTTGTTGGACTTTCCAATTCGCTGGGTTATCATCATCATAAAGATCGATTGCTTCTAGGAATGAACGTTCAACATCGTTAATGATTTGAGCGTTTGTCATAATCTTAGATTCTCTGAAGTGTCTTGACATTTGATATGCACCATTAAGATGGGCGATTTGATCTGCCATGACTTTCATAGATTCAAAAGGATTGTAATCTTTGTTAGATATGATATCTCCTAATGTTGCTTTGTTTGTACGATTATAAGAGAACATTGTTTCTAATGTCCAACGATATTCTGGTGGAGTTAAGCCTTTGGTTTGGCTTTCAATCATTGGATATAAAATATCAAACAAGTAAGGAACTGGCTGTTTGGTTTTGATAGCTAAGTCTGTAGAGAACTTATGGAGTTTTGTAACCGTGGAATAGAACAGATTGATTTCTTCTTTTCTGATTTCTCTATAGCGTGGCATACCAGTTACTTCATCTCGCCCAAGAGAAATAAACTTTTCCGCTGCTTCAATCGATTGGATTCCGAATCGAGTTTGAAGTCTTTCAGTTACTAATTTAATGTTTGCTTCTGTTCTTTCAAACTTCTCTAATCCAGACAATATAGCAACAATGCTAACATACTTGCTAAAATCAGCTCTTGCTTTTTCTGTACCCAAACGTTTCCACAGGTAGTCAATATCGCTCATTAAAGAGACATATGTTGTACGAGGTACTCTTTTAAGTTTGTCAATACCTTCATCAATTTTTGAACTACCAAAATCACGAGCATCAATTCCCGTGCTTGATAACATATCAATCTTAACTTCAGTTGGTGTTCCATTGGTAACAGAACGATAGTTTGGTTTGGTTTCAGGTGCTTGACTTTCCGGATTTACAATACGCATGTATCCGGCTTTTTTCTCAGCAAGACGTTCATAATATTTTTTCGATGGATCAATGGTTGGAAGATCTAAATCATCGTCTAGGTTTTCATTAAACAATCTCATGACGTTTGGAGTAGATGGATCTTGATCGATTGGAGTTTGTTTAGCAATAGCATCTGACATTTTATCTTTAATCTTATAGAATGTGTGGCTTGCTACTGCTTCTCTTGTATGTTTGCGAAGTTCTCCAAGGGATTGAAATTCTTTTGGAAGTGCTTCATTGTATCCAAGGTAAGCTCTTCCTTCATCATCGAGGCTAAGTTCTTTCATGCTGTTATACGAAACACTATTTGTTTGTGTATTATGATTGAATAAAGCAATACGGTCTGCTTCGTCATCTAAGTCTCTTGTAGCGGCATCCATCATTGTGATAAACATTGTGTCCTTGGATAACTGTTGGCCTCTTTCTGCTACCTCAGTATTTCCTTTTGTATTAGGATTATACTTTTTATCGTATTCATATCTGGTTAGATACTTTCGATTATGTTCTCTATAGTTTACATCTAAGAAGTCGAGGATATCATTATCTTCTCTAACTTCTCCATCATAGTCATAAATGCCATGGCCGATTTGCTTGTCTAAAAGGAGTTGCCCTTGGGAAGCAAGAATAATTTTATCTTTCTCAGATGATGGTGCACCAACCTTTGGATCTTTGAAAACCATGAGATCTCTATAATAGTCTTCACCAAAGTCCATAGAGTCAGCTCTGTTAACTGGTTTCCAATTTGAACCATAGTTTGCTTGGATAACATCTCCTAATCCAATCATATTGTTTTGGACTAATGCAAGAAGCATTCTCTTAGAGATTTGTCCTTTATTTTGCCCACCGGCAAGCATGTAGTTCATGAAGTCCATGACAGAGATGTATGATTTGGTAATACCAAAGACACCCTTGTTAAAGTCCATATCAACTGGGTTCTCTGTATCTGCGTATGTATAGGTCGTTCCTTGTTCTTCTCTAATTCTGGAAACATCTGTTCTCTTAGATATAGTTCCACCGACGTCTTTCTTCTCGGTATATAACTTGCCAGTCTTAGGATCAAACATTTCTTTAACGCCAACTTCTTGGACTCCTCTTATAATGTCATGGAGTTCAGAACTAAAGAGACGTCGTAAGAATGGGTTAGATTCTTTGTACGTTTTGAGTTTTTGTTTTGAATTTCCAGGGAAGAGTAGTGGGTTGTTTTCGATTTGGTTTATCTTAGCAAGGACAACATCAGAAGCATAGCTATTGAATCTCATAGCATCTTCAATTTCTCTTGCCCAAATTGCAGCACCTTCAGGTGTTAAAGATTTTCTATCTACTGCGTTGAGCACATGAAGTAACATGAGCTGATGGTACAAAGAAACTGCGTTCATGTTTTCCAAGTCATGAGAACGAACTTCTTCTCTGATTTGTTTTGCACGAACAAGTTCTTTATCACTCATGATAAATTGTTTTGTCTCCGGATCATACTTGAACATGATGTTACCAAATCTAATTACCGAGTCTGCTGTTCTTAAATTGTGATGGATAGTTAGTAGATCGGCTTCGCCGGTCTTTAATTTATCTCCCCAGGTTGCTGTTGCTTCTGGTACAAAGAGGTGCATCTTATATGCTTTGTATTTCTTGCCATTGTATTCAAACTCAATAGCTTCAGCTGCTTTGATGCCAGCAGGTTTCATAAAATATTTCTGTTCCATTTGTGGAGAGATTGTCATAGCAATATCATCACTGCTAAATGTTTTGACTCCATCGGCGCCTGTATATGTTAGAGATTGTTTTGGTTGGAATGTTCCATCTTTGCCTGTGATTGTAACTTTACCGAAAGAACCAACGCTTGCGCCAGCAATTTTTGTTCCGCCTTCGCTTAGTCTGTGTTCTTTGATAATCAAGGTTACTTCGTCTTGTGCAATATTCATTCCACCTTTGACTGCCGGCTTTCCATCTTCATATGGCACTTGAACAACTTCAAAGAATGGATTGTTTTCATCAAAGTGTCTTGTAACATACCCAACATCTGGACCGCTAAGACTTTCATCAACAACGACGAACTTATTGTTCCAAGCATATGAAGAGTTGCCACTTAGGATAACTTCTTCGTCTACAGGTTTGTATGCAGAAGGAGTTCCTTTTCTTTGGTGTTCATTGACTATGGAATCAATGACGTGTTTATATTCAATCGTTTGATCAAGGCCGGCATCAGATCTACCAACACTTATATCTCTTGTAACACCTTTGGTAAGTTCGTCATAAGCGTTAGCAAATGCAACAAGGTCATCAAGTTCTTGGTTTGCAGTCTTTCCAGATTCTTTAACAACACGCTTAAACAATCCGAAGTATGCATCGGAGTCTCTGTTTCTTTGGTCTTGAATTCTTAGTACAGATAAAACATCATAGGCTTTGAATCCATCTTCAATCAATGCATCAACAATGTCGCTATCAGCGTATTGATAAAGAATCGCTTTGTATTCAGCAACTGCGTTTGAACCTTTGACTTTGATATTCTCGTCCATACTTTTAACTAGAGCGTCATTGAATCTCAATGGAGTATAGGCGATCTTGTCTTTAGTAAGGGCTGCTTCCATTGGTGTTGTTTTATTCAAGTAGTTGTTCTTTTCTGCAACACCGGTCTTTTCATCTGTATGGTAGATAACGGATCTGAAGATGCTATTTCTATCATCTAAGGCTTGACGTACAGCAGAATTTTTATAAAGCAGTTGATTGATTTGTGCTTTCTTATGAATCGAATGAATCATTGAGTCGTGTACATAGTATCGGGTACTTCCATCAGGGTTCATTGGATCGAGGATAACTTTTTCAATCCAAAGTTTCTTCAAGTCTTCTGCACTGATATCTAATCCCATGGCAGCAAGCTTGTTGATTTTTTCTTGTAGAAGATCTTCGTAAGTAACTGTCTTGTTGATAAGACGATAGATGTCTCCATCTTCTTTGTTTGCTTGGCTAACTTTATAGATCTCTGTTGCTAAGTATCTTTGAATCTTTTCTGCTATGCGATTTGCTTCAAATGTTGAGGTACTGTCATCAATTCCAAGTTGTTCAATCAATGCGTCTGTTGCATGATAAACATGGTTCTCAACCTCTTGTAGTGTTTTGCCAGCAACGAATTTGTTCACGGCTTGTTCGTTTGCTCTTGCTGAATAGAGTTCTTGGATTCGTCTTGACGGTCTAAGGATTTCAATTTTATCTCCATCAAAGTCGCCAGAGTGTTTGGAGAAAATATCATGTACACTCATTTTGAATGATGGGATGATACTATTATCGTCCATGTCTATAATTAATTTATATCCATGGATAGTATGAATTTTATCTGATGGATGTCGAACAATACTGATGTACAAAGATTCTCCATCTTTAAGATTGAGATTAGTTCTGATTTCATCATAACTAAGATTACCGTACATCAATTTCAATGCCGCACGGTTGACTACCATAGAACCGCTACCAACATTTGCTTGACCAATTTTTTTGCGTTTATCAAATCCAGTAACCATGTCATAGATTCGATCTCTGGAGAAAGAGATTGGCATTTCTTCTCTAGCCATCTCAATAACTTTCTCTGCCTTTTGGTCAAGGTAAGTATAGTTATTAAGTCTTTGTTTGAGTTTATCTGGATCGTAATTCTTTTTGTGGTCATATCCAAATGCAGTAAACATTTGACGAATCAAACGTTCTTTCAAATCATCGATTATGATTCCATCAAAGTCAAGGCTAAGAATTGTATCTTCGATCATTGATTTTGCTGGTAAGAATGTTCTGTTGAAAGTATCTCTTTGTCTATATTCTGATCTTGCTTCTTCAAATTTGCTTTGTTTATTTCTTCCTCTATCATTTCTTAAACGGGCAAACATATCCGCAAAGCCAGCCCCATAGGCACCGCCTTGTGATCTAAAGTTATCCATTGTTAATATGTTAGAATCAAACATATTTGACTTAGACTTTTGGCTGTGTTCGATTATCTTTTGTACAAAGGTTTCTGGATCATCAGCCATATCTTTAATCATTCTCTTATATGAATCAAGATTTAATCCTCTTCCTCCGTTATCATATGTCATTCCGTAATCGGCTTGTAGAACCGCTTCTAATTGATGGGACGCAGTAATCATATCTTGATATGTTGTGGTGCTTTGATCAATTCTTCGACCAGTATTTTCTCCTGGTCTTTTTTGGAAATAGATAGCATTCATCAAGAATCCCATAACCTTTTGGACATTCTTATATCTATTGCCTCTCAAAGAGTTTAGTACTTCTTCAAAGCCACGGCGATAAATACGGAATTGGTCCGCTTGTTGTTTATATTTGAATGTTCGTTCTTTTGCGAGCTGTTCATAGTTATACAAATCGATAATCTTTTTGATTTGTTCAGATGTTCTCATTGGACGATTGGCATATTCTTCTAGGTCTTTTGCATCAAAGCCATCTTTGCCAAAGGTAATTTGGTCAGCGATTTTTTTGAATACTGTTTCATCAACCAGTCCTTTATCATTAGCCAAGCCAAGTTCTTTGAGAATGAGATCAATCTTATTGACGATCTCTGTATTGAACTTGTTCACGTTGAAGAAACCTTCAGATGTTTTCTCGATAATGAAATCCATTATCTTAGCATCATAGGCCGCATCGTGTTGTTTGCCTTCAAGATTTTTTAGAATTTCTTTTAGCATTGGATCATTCTCATAACGTTTGATAATGGCGGCAATACTTTGGCGTTTGTTTTCTCCTTCCACGCCAAGGATTGGGAACTTTCTCAGAACATCGTTTAACCAGTCGATATGTCTTCCCTTAATAAAATCAATTATCTTGGTTCCATCGGAAAGCATTTCATTTCCAAGGAGTTTCTCTAGTACTGCAATATCAGAGAATCCTTTTGATGGAGTGCCATTGTGGGTAATAAAGATAACGTCTGGATTCTTTTTGATAATATCTTCGATTGCTACTTTGATATTTGCAATGGCTGCACTTTTATCAACCTTTGATTTTTCATATTGGCTAATCAGTCCATTGTTTTCTAAGTATCCATTTTGTCTTGCGAAATCTTCGAAACCTTTATAATCTGGATTGTCTTGCCATTTAATATTTTGGTTTACAAATATATTATCAGTATGATCTGCTATACCTCTCTTACTCTTGAAAGCAATCTGCATAACATCACCAGCATCAGTTTGCTTGTCGGAGAAAAACCATTCGCTGTCTATCACAACAACATTTTGTTTAGACATGTCTTTAAGATTCACAGATTCTTTTCTGCCTGGCAGATCAAGGAAATAGTTCGGCTCACTCTTTCTGAGGTCGAACAGTTGTTTCAAATCATAATTGACTGTGTGTGTTGCGCCGGAAGAATCTCTGTATGTAAATGTAGAATTGCTAGCATTCTTCAAGACAAAGTTTATTGCGGACGCTTCATCAGACTTCAACATAAAGTATTTGATTATATTGGCTGCTCTTGAAATATCGGCATCATCTTTAACATTAAGCTTTGGTGCTATTTGTTGATTACCTTCAATCAGTCCAAGTGCGTAATGTCTATCAGCAGATTGCTTAGCAAAGTCTACTTCGGCTGCTTGCCGTCTTAATCCTGTGATGATTCCTTCTGGCAACATATCATACGCAAAGCCAGTATAAAGGAAGTCGAGTACTCGTTTCATATGTCTATCTTGATTCTTAAAGTACAATCCTTGATAACGTCTAAAGACGGTATTGTTGAAAGCAATATCCGATTCTGTTTCTGAGAACGTTCTGTTTTTTAATGCTGCGTCTTTTGCTGTGAAGAATAATACATCAAGCATATCATCCGGGACTCCCATGGTTGAGAGTTCTTCTTTGATGTATTGATGGATCTCATAGCGATTAGATGTTGTAGCCAACATGTCTGCTAGTAGTTCTCTCTTTGCTTCTGGTCCAACAGCATCCGCATATTTCTTCCCAAGCTTTGCAATCATTTCAACTTGAACAGCATTCTTAAAATCACGAATGGAATATGCGTATTGAGTTCCTGTTGTTGGATCTTTAATGACTGTGCTTTCTCCATTAGCGAGGATGTAGTTTAATCTGATTTCTGGTTCCCGATTGATTTGATCGTTAACGTATGTGTAATTGCCGACTTCTTCTTTTTCCATTGTCAAAATTACTTGTCGAGAATCTGGATCATCATTCATAGCAAGCTGTCTAAATAACGAAAGATTAGAGAAGTCTTCCTCTCCATCAGATCTCATTCTTTCTGTTGTTACTAATTTTGAAGATACTGTTCCATCTTTCTTTTGGGTAAGAATGATATACCGTACAGGTTCAGCTTCTGTTTGATTGGCGTGTGTCAACGAATAGATTTGTCTCGCAAGTTCAAACGCTTGGGCATCATCTGCAATTCTTACTGGACCAAACCCTTTTTTAATTAAGTTCTTTAATCCAATAAAAGTTGTAGCCATTTTACCAAGAGCAATTTGATTACGAGCATTGACTATGCCAAGGCGCGATGGTGCAGTAATTACATCAGCGGCTGCTTTAGATACATCATTTAGAATGGCTGATTGAAGATCATTCTCTACATCGTTGACATCTTGAAGTGCTCTGGAAGATTGAATGGTTTCGTTTTCCATGTTCCATTGTTCTCTCTTGGCTCTTTTGTTTTTCAAAGAGTCAAGTGCGAAACCTTTTGCTATGTCAGGATCGATTGCTTTCTTTTGGTCTACACTGAAAGAACTGCCGGAGGCAGGTTGTTCAACTCTTAACCCACGGTTTTTAAGTGGGATGTTTGCATTTTGATGTAGAGTTTTTAGATGATCCATCTTACTTTTGAAAAGGTTGTACGTTTCCTGTCCAAAGGTTGATGTTATATAGTTTTTGAGATCAATGTCATTCTCGAACTCAAATGGATCCAATCGAACCAAGTTGTCCAAAGCGAATCCGTAATGGTACTGTCCTGTCTTTTCATCGACATTACTAGTTATTAACGATAAGAACTTTGTGATAGAGTTTGATTCCGCATCGAGATAATCATCAACATTTGGATCTACGAATATAGAACTAATCTTATTCTTTACATAATCCAATTCCTCTTGGGTTAGTTTCATACCCTTGATTTCATCAGCATAATCAGGATTGAGTCTTGCCAAGGCAGAGCCATTCATTACTGCCATGTCATTTGTTCGTGGATCAAAATCATTGGCAGAACGATTAGAGTATTGAAGACTATACATTGCGGGTGTTCTCGATGCTCTACTTGCAATCACTCTATTGATTTGATCGAGAGTAATACTTGTATCTGTGATAGATTTTGCAATGATATCACGAACATCTGGTGCACTCATAATCTTATCAATCTTTTCAACAAGTACTGGATCATAGCCTAACTCGCTGACTGCTTTTCTAACTGTCTTTGTATAATGCAAAGCAGTTTCAATTTGACGAATAGCCATAATCGCAATAAGGTTGTTTTTATATTTTGGATCTTTAAGTTGTGCTAAGACATCTCTCAATTTGCCCGATGTCAAATCAACCGCTTCGGTAGTAAGCGTGTTGTTAACTTCTATTTTATTGGTTGGGTTTTCTAGTAGATTCCCAAGCTTATGGCTGTAATCACCATTGTAAGCAAACTGTTGGAGATAATCTCCGGCTGTATATAATGCTGTCTTTGCTGAATCTTTCCCGTAGAAATACTTAGAACTATATAGATCGTTGATGAAGTTTTTAACTTTCAACAAGTTTCCAGGTATAATGCCATCAACAGTAAGACTTGTTGATGGAATAGGTTTGGTTGCATCGAAAGATTCGATGTAGTAATTATCTCCACCTAGCAATTTTAATTGCCAACCAAAGTCTTGAAGTGCCTTTAGTCTTTTAGCAGATTTAATTTCAACTACTCTTTCGCCTTCGGTTCCTTCATATGCTTCAGAAAGTTTTTGTCTTAGAGCCATGATCATAATTGTATTATCAAGAATGGTATCCTTTGGCATTTGAATTGCGTTTGCCAATTTTGCCAACTGGACTTCGCCCTTGGTACCACCACCGGTTTTACCACTCTTACTTGCTTTGATAAATTCCATGCTTGAAAGAACCGAGATAAGATTATCTTGGTCAATGATTCCAGAATCATTAAGTGCGATTGCTAAGATGTCTTGTGGATTGATTAGTGTATCTTCATCGAAGTAGTAGTTCAAACCGAAGGCTTCAAAAAGATCCATTTCAATACTCTTAGTAGAAGTACCCTTACCTTTTGGACCTTCGATAAATCTGATTTCTTGTTTGTAGGATTCCATGAATCCTTCTTTTTTCTTGAGAGGAATCAATTCGATTGCATCATGTGGTGCTTTATGAAATTCAACACCTGGTATGTTAGAACCGTTTTTAATATTTGCAAATACTTCAGCGGGATCATAACCCATGAGTTCAAAGAAAGAAATGATTCCGGCATTGTCATTGATGTTGAATGTGATAAACGGATTCTTATTCAAGCGAGCACGATTCAAAAGCATTTGCATATAGCGGACTTGGTTTAAGACATTTCCAGGTGTTAATCCTATTTCTTGTGCTAATGCGGCACCATCAAATGCTGGTGCTGAATTGACAGTATCCAAGATAAGGTCGATTTTATTTTCGAGATCGATCTTTCCTTTTGGTTGGAAGGTAGTCAAGTCAATTCTAATTGTGGTACCACCTTGCATTGTTGTAATCATCTTACGATTTCCACCGTAACGAAGTTCGTTGTATGCCAACATAGCTGCACGCAATCTATCTTTTTGTTTCGTAGAAATAGCAGAGAAGTCTGTCTTCTCAATAACTTCAGCTGCTGTTAACTTCGTATCAACTGCTGTGGTTTCTATGGCTCTGATGATAGCTGATGCGACATCTTGACGATATCTTTGTTCAACTCTTTGTTTGATCCTCTCAAGGATTAAAGTTCTAGTATTTAATTTGACGTCGACGCCAAGATCTTCCAATGCTTTAATTCCTTCTGGAGTAATTGGTTCAAATAAATACTTTCCACTTTCATAACTTTGTTCGACACTCAAAGGAACGCCTCTGACTTTGCGTCCTAATAGATTTGATTCTCTATCTTGGTATGCTCTCTTGAATGCTGTAATAGCATCTACAGATCTATACTTCTTGGTAGATTGATTTACGAATCTTGTAATGACGGACTTGTTTCTAGGATCATTGATATAACCATAGATTGCTGCAACGTTTGTGTCATTAGGATTCTTTGCGTATGCAGCGTTAAAAGCATCCAATAATTCTTGGACGGTACGAATTTGATTCTTAATTATGAATGGTAGCCCATTGTATCCACCTTTAGATAATCCAGCAGATTCAAGTGCTCTGTTATAATTTGCTTCTCTTTCATTCGTGTCGGTTCCAAGGGCTACGTTCTTGAGGTGTTGAATCTTTCTTCCGAAAATTGAAACTGGGGATTGGTGTAAGTTTTGGACACGACCAATTAAATATGCTTTGAATTCTTGAATTTGGAATTCGTATTCGGCTTTAGTGATTTGTCCTTTTCTTAACTTGACATCGAGTTCTTTTTGCTTAAGCGAAATACCAATGGATAATACTTCGTCCACTGGGATTGCTTTGTTCTTTGGCGTAAGTAAACCTTTGTGAATCATCTCATTGATGATTGCCTTGCTAGCGGAAGAAGCATTCCCCCCCAAGAACAACAAGGCCCCATCAGTATCGTTATAGGTTATTCCTTCTATGAGGAACTTCCCGTTAACGTTTACTCCGAGTGCTTGAGCGATTTCTTCAATTAAGATCTTGAGTTCGCTTTCACTCAGTTGTGAAAAGTCTAATGAGCTTGTCGATGCTAGCTGAAGACTCTTTAAGAGCTCTTGGGAGGGACGTAAAGGGTTTGCGGCCACAACGTCCTTTAGTTTTTGTCTTAGTTCCAGTATCCCTTGGGCATCGAAGTAAGCGCCCTTACCACTGGTTAGATCCTTGAAGATCTCAGTATCACCTGTGATAAGATCGATTAGTCGCATCATAGCATAGACGGTATCTTTGCTTTGCACCTTTCGATTGTTCATATCACGAAGTTCGTCGAAGGCTTCAACGGCCTGAACGGATCTTCCTAATTTAGAACCTGGTAAATATTGTACTTTGTTTAAGTCGTATTGTTTGATTCCAAGTTGTTTGATAATCTTCACCGCTTGGACAGATGTAATCATCTCACGGTTGAGTAGTTGATCGATGACACCAACTTGAACATTTGGATCTTGTTTGTCTTTGCCTGGATCAAGAAGTTCGGTCATGACTTCGATGGACTTTTTAGCAAGGTCTGCATCGAACTCCCCTTGGGTTAGCCATGTCGACGCTTTCAACCATTTGCCAATCGCATCGACTAAGAACAAACCAGCGACATTTGTTTTCCCCCATGGAACAATGAGGTACCGATTAGCCGAACCGGTTGGATCGTCTGGATTTTTACCAAGCCAGATAATCCCAACGGTATCTTCTCCGACCAACTTAATCATGGCTTGTACTGATTTGTTTAATACAGCGACTTCAGCCTGACCATTATCAGCACCTGGGAGATTCTTCAGTTTGAATTCCATGACAATGCCGGTACGGACTGCGTTCTCTGCTTTGTTGGCGTCTCCCTCATAATGAGAGAGGATTGCTTTTGATTCGCCCGGCTTTAAGTAAACTCTTGGTTTTGCTTCGTCTGGGCCTCGACCAACTTGTGTTTTGGTTTTATCTGTCTCAGACATTTTTTGTGTCCGGACTTCTGGAGTATCAACTTTAGGATCAAACGCAGAATCATCTTCAAGGTGAGTGAATTCGATGTACTCTGACATTTTATCAAATGCTGGTTGGAAGTCTTGATCGAGTTCATTGAATTGTTTTTTGATGGTTGGGTTTTGAATTGGAGTATTTCTGTCAAGCCATTGTTGATATGACTGTGCAAAATCAACATAACCATATGACATTTTTGCTTCCAGCTTCTTGCTTAGACGGTCAAAGTTCTTAGCCATTAGCTTCTTCAACGGATGAAATCCTTTTTCGCTACCGTTCTTGAAAGACTCCATATAGATTTTGTTTGCAATTCTTTTCTTTTTGAAGTTAGCATAAACAATTTCTTGCTGTAACAAGTACCTGCTGTATCTTTGTTTTCCGAGTTGAAACTCAACTTCATCTACAACAATGGATAAGTCTGTTAGGCCATGATAGTTTGCTGTTGTTCCGCTTTTTCTTTTTCCAGAACCATCACTCTTAAATGCTGTGTTCATTTCATCAAGAGCAAGGATCTGGGCGGCAGTAACATCTTGTGTGGATTCATAATGTTTTTGAAAACTTTGCAGCAAAGCATCTCTTGCTTTCTCATATGATTTTGCTTTGGCTTCATCGAATAAACGGTAGGCTGATTCGGCTTCTGTTAGAAACTTACTGGAAATCGCATCAAACGATTTTGATATACCTTCAGCAACCGGGGTTACTGAATGACTTCTCATTCCTTCTGATCCAGCAAATCCATACCAAGACATTGCACTTGACATGAAAGTCATAGATAGTTGTTGTGGGTTATTGAAATCTGGAATGAAGTTACTGAAGTCAATGGTACCATCTTTAAGAAGAAGATTCCCGGACATAACATTCATCTTGGATGCCATGGTCATTGTGTTTTCCATAACGTCCA
>Ga0209835_1000366_pt1 | contig 30227 bp, 35 predicted proteins | sample LakKivwa52mmetaG_FD_184138 | JGI IMG/M metagenome (GOLD analysis project Ga0209835, IMG submission 184138) | Anoxic lake water microbial communities from Lake Kivu, Rwanda to study Microbial Dark Matter (Phase II) - Lake Kivu water 52m metaG... | ecosystem: Environmental > Aquatic > Freshwater >... | reverse complement strand
GGGCGTTTACGCCACGCAATGGACTGGAAGTTGCCTTCCAGAACTGTGGTATCACTACATGACCGAATCAGACAATTATCATGGCGGGGCTTTCACCCGCTGGATTGCAGCCTTGTCGGCTGCTCCCTGCAACTGTAGGGTTTATATTCTTAATGGGAAGAGTAACCTTGTTCCCAATAGAATAGTCCTTGTCATGCAGGATCATCCTTTTAGTTCAGGGACAAAATAAGGTGTCCGCTATAAGATTTTCTCCAGAATTCCTACCAGATCTCGTACAAAATCCACGGGAGAGTGAGGCATTACAGAAGTTGTAACTTTAGCCTTTCCCTCTCTCCCCCTTTTGTGCTATAAAGATCACTGATAAAGGTTAGAGGAGCGTTCTCCTTCGGAGAACTTGAGGCAGGAGGCTGAACGTTAGGGCCTCTCTCCTCAAACGGGGTGCTCCTTGAATGAAATGATCATCAAGCGAAGCGATCCTTCTATGGCCAGGGTGATCTGCATTGTCAACCAGAAGGGAGGCGTGGGAAAGACGACGACCGCCGTCAACCTCTCCGCTTCCATTGCCGTGGCAGAGAAGAGGGTTCTGCTCATTGACATCGATCCCCAGGGAAACTCAACAAGCGGAATCGGTCTCAGCAAAGAGCAGTCCAATGGGACGATCTATCAAGCCCTGCTCAAAGGTTCGGGGCTCCGGGAGACGATTCAGAAAACTTCCCTTGCCCATCTCGATCTGGTCACCTCGAATACCGACTTGATCGGCGCAGAGGTGGAACTCATTCAGGAGAAGGATCGCGAGAGAAGACTGACCCACCTGATCAAGGAGGTCGAGGAGGATTATGACTATATCTTTATCGACTGTCCTCCCTCCCTGGGGCTTCTGACCATCAATTCTTTGACGGCAGCGAATTCCGTTATCATCCCTCTCCAGTGCGAATACTATGCCCTCGAAGGCCTGGGGCAATTGATTAAGACGATCCGTCTGATCAAACAGTCCCTCAATCCGAGACTGGAGATCGAAGGGATTCTCCTCACCATGTTCGACATCCGAAATAACCTCTCCCATCAGGTGGTCGAGGAGGTCAGAAACCATTTCAAAGAAAAGGTATTTCAAACCGTCATCCCCAGAAATGTCCGGCTGAGCGAGGCCCCCAGCCATGGGAAGCCTATCCTCTTATACGACATCCATTCGAAGGGAGCGGAAAGTTATCTCAATCTGGCCAGTGAGATCATGGCCGACGGAAAGAAAGATGGCAACTAAAAGAATGGCATTGGGGAAAGGTTTGGGAGCACTCATCCCGGAGGTTGAAGGAGGGGAGGAAAGGAGACTTTTTTACTGCGGGATCGAAGAGATTCGTCCCCATCGGTCTCAACCCCGGAAGTATTTCGATGAGTCGAAACTCCATGAGCTGGCTGAGACCATCAAGGAGAAGGGAATTCTCGACCCCCTGATGGTGAGGCGGATCAATGGAGGTTATGAACTGATCGCAGGAGAGCGCCGCTGGCGTGCCGCCCAGAAGGCCGGATTGAGGGAAGTTCCTGTGATTGTAAGAGAGGCGGATGACAGGGAGGTTCTGGAAATCTCCCTCATCGAAAACCTCCAGAGGGAGGACCTCAACCCTGTTGAAGAGGCTGAAGGCTTCAGGGATCTGATCGAAAAGTTTGATATCAGCCATGAGGAAGCGAGCCGGCGGGTCGGAAAGGATCGGACGACGATCACCAATGCCCTCCGCCTTCTCAAACTATCCGCTGAAATCAAGAACCACCTCATCCAGGACCGGATCACGGCCGGTCATGCAAGAGCGATCCTCAGCCTGGAGAGCAGGGAGAAACAGAAGGAGCTCTGTGGTCTGATCATCCGGAAAGGCCTCTCGGTGAGAGAGGCGGAGGCATGGGCAAAACGGTGGTCGGAAAGGCCGAAGAAAAAAGGCGCCATTGAAAAGAAAAAAGATGATTTGGAAAATCAGCTCGGGAGCCTTCAGGACTCCCTGAGGCAACGCCTGGGAACAAAGGTCCGCATCCAGGCCAGAGGGAAAAAGGGAAAGATCGAAATCGAATACTACTCTCCAGAAGACCTGGAAAGGATCGTGGAAACGATCCTTGGAAAATAGAAAATTCGAAATCCGAATATCGAAATCCGAAACAAATTCGAATTTTAAAATTTCAAATTTCTTAAACGTTTATTTGCTTAAACATTTTAGATTTGGTCATTTGAGATTGTTTCGAATTTCGGATTTCGTGCTTCGGATTTCTCCTTGCGAAAGGAGCCACCCATGTCAGGGAAATCCATCTTCACTAAAAGCACCACAACCCCTTCCTCGGCGCCGGAAGAGATCAGCGCCTTTCTTGGGAAAGAGACCCTGTTTGAAGGAAAGATGACCTTCCGGGGTGTCTTCCGCCTGGATGGAAGATTGGAGGGAGAGATCTTCGAAAGCGGTACTCTGATTGTGGGCGAGTCCGCAATCATCAAAGGAAAGATCGGGGTCAATATCATCATTATTAATGGCCATGTGGAGGGAGAGCTCCAGGCAGGCGAACGGGTTGAGATCCACTCGACGGGAAAATTCTCAGGAACCCTCATGACCCCCGTGCTCATCATCAATGAGGGAGGGACCCTTAATGGTCACTGCGAGATGGGAACAAGGGGCGCCCGGAAAGAAGACCTTCACCCCCTCTCCCAAAATGAGGACCTCCCCCTTTCCATTTCATAACAATTTCAAATGGTTAACGCGGTCCGCCCTGCATTTATAAAGAAGGCATTCAAGAATCCAGGCTCTTATCAAAAATTAATTGACAACCTCATTAAGGTATGTTAAGGAATTCACATTTTGTAATTCCCTTATGTTGCTTCATTTAGATAAGCGCTCTCATACAAAGGGAGCAAAATTCTATCCTCACTATCTGCACCTGGAGGGTTAACTGAAAGAGTGGGTAAGACCACTTCAATTCTTACTAACAGTGGGTTGGTATGTGGCTTTGAGTTTGATCATCCCAGTGGGAATCGGTTATTGGCTCGATCGTCCGGAGATGTTTAATAAGCACCCTCTGTTTACTTTCATTGGTCTGGGGGTTGGAACGGTCGTTGCTTTCTTTGGCTTATTCCGTATGCTCATCCGTTTTTATACTGAGCAAGAAAAACGAATGAAGAACAAGAAATATCCCAGAGGCAATCATAATGAATCGTAGTCGCCTTAAGGTTCTCGCTCTTTTCGTTACCCCTGTTGTAATCCTCTTCTTTGTTGGTCTGGTATTTGGTCCCCTTGGATCCAGTTTTTTAGGCAAGGAACCACCGGCCATCCTTAAAGTACCTAAACCCTATATTTCCCTTCCTGCTGAGAATGTATTCCATCTTGCCGGCTTCTCTATCACAAATACACTCATTGCCTCTTGGTTTACGATCATCGCGCTGGTCAGTTTGTCCTACCTCTGTACTCGTAAAATGAAACTTATCCCCGGCAAAAGTCAAGCCATGGCAGAGGTGGTCGTTGAGGGATTGTTGAATTTTGTTGAAAGTGTTTCGGGCAAAAAACACGCCAGGATGCTCTTTTCCGGGGTAGCCACCATTTTTATCTATGTCATCTCTAATGCCTACTTTGCTCTCCTGCCCTTTTTTGGTACAATAGGAATTTATGGGCATGGAGGCAAATTTGTGGGCTTATTAAGGCCAGCGAATACGGATGTCAATTTGACCCTCTCCATTGCCATCATGTCCTTCATCTTTGTTGAAACCTGGGGGATGAGGTCATTGGGAGCGGCACACTACCTCAGTGAGTTCATTAATGTTGGTCAGCTGGGGCAAGGGCTTAAAGAGCTGGTCACAGGTAAGATTCGTCCAGCCATCATGAACATTGTCTTCGGGTTTGTCAATCTATTTGTGGGTGTCCTTGAGATATTTAGCCATATGACACGGATGGTGAGTTTTACCTTTCGTCTTTTCGGCAATATGACTGCTGGTAAGGTATTGATTTTAGTCTCCTGCTTTCTTATTCCTTTCGTCTTTACACTTCCTTTTTATGGGTTAGAAATATTAATTGGCCTGATACAGGCCCTTATCTTCGGCGGTTTAACCCTCGTATTTGGCACGGTCGCTGTAGCTTCCATGCACGAGGAGTCAGAATAAAAAAACTTAAAAGGAGGGAAAGGAAATGTCACCAGAAATAATGAAAATGGTAACAATCGGCTTGATTGGGGGAGTAGGATTTTTCGGTCCGGCACTGGCTTTAGGGCTAATTGGCTACTCGGCAATGCAATCCCTCGGGCGTAATCCTGAAGCGAGGGGAGCAATTATGACCAACATGATTTTGATCGGTGCCCTTGCCGAAGCAATTGGCATTTACATCCTTATCGTATGTATCATTTTAGCAATGGTCGTGAAGTAAGGAGGGATCGCTATGGAACAGGGAGGGTTACCCACCAATTTATTGGTCATCATTGTAGCGGTAATGGCTTTTGTATTTAGTATAGCAGGCCTTGTCGTATTCAAGGTCATGCTCGCGGCCTTTTAACCTATGAGTAGTATAACTTAAAGGAGGCAAAATGGGAGGCTTCGCCAGCCTTGGTTTTAATTTACCATTGTTGGTCGTTTTTGTCATCAATTTCATTATTCTCTTTGTTCTATTGCGCATCTCCTTATATAAACCGGTCCTGAAGATGCTTGACGAGAGATCGAAAAGAACAAAGGAAGCCATGGAATGGGCTGAGCTGACAAAGCAGGAATTTGAGCAAGCGAAGGTAGAGGTTCAGAAACAGATTGAAAAAGGACACCAGGAAGCACAGTCCATCATCACCCATGCAATACAAGTCGGGGAAAGAATGAGAGAAGAATCCCGACAGGAAGCAACAAAGCAGGCACAAGCGATCATTGACCGAACTCGAACGGAACTACAGGCTGAGCGCGATAAGATCGTTGAGGACTTGCGGCGGGAGTTTGTCAATATCTCCATCATGGCGGCTGAAAAAGTGATCAAAGAGACCCTCGATAAAGAGAAACATCGTAAGCTGATTGAGGAGACACTTTGGGAAAGTGTTGTTCTCAAGAAAAATTAGCCGGAGAGATGCCAAAAATAACTTCTGGTAAACGCTATGCCCAGGCTGCTTTCGAGCTCGCTCTGAAAAAAAATGATCTGGAGAGCTGGCAACAAGGCTTGAGAAAAATAGCCGATTTGGCCAAAGATGAAGAACTCATGGGTTTGCTGCAAAACCCCCGGCTTCCCTTCCCTGCCAAGAAAAATCTTATAGAGAAGCGATTGGGGGAGATCAGCCCCCTTCCCTTCAATTTAGCTCTTCTTCTGGTCAGCAAAGGGATATTTAAGCGTAGCGGCGATATCTATCGGCAGTATAATAACTTGCTGGATGCCCACCTCGGTGTTGAACGTGCCAATGTGACAGCTGCGTTGCCTTTGGGTGATGAAGAGAGGGAAACCATCTCCCTCTACCTTGGGAAAATGAGGGAGCGTAAGGTCGTCCTTGACGCCCAAGTCGATTCCTCCATCATCGGAGGATTCATCGCCAGAGTGGGTGATACACTGATTGACGGGAGCATACGTCAAAGATTAGAAAACTTAAAAAAGAACCTTACCGAGACGAGGAAGTAGGGATTGTCCGAGTTTTCTGGGTAAAGGTTTGGAAGCCAGTTTGGTAAAGACTCAAAGGGTTACGGTTAAAAAATCTTGACGACGAATATCATAACCCTTTAACGAAATGGGCATCTTTACCATTACCTTTTAACCATTGACCGGCAAGTGCCCCTTGACCCCGCCTTGTAGGCGGGGTCAAGGGGCACCCTATAAAACGATACCACCTTTCCGGGAAGCCCCGCCCTGTGGGCGAGGAGCTTCACTTTTAAAATGAGAGAGGGGCTAAGATGGCAACCCGAGAACAAGAAATTGTTGCTGTGATCAAGGAACAGATTGAGCATTTTGATGCTGCTGTGACCGTAACAAATGTGGGTACCGTCATTGAAGTAGGAGATGGCATTGCCAGAATCCACGGACTCGGAGAGGCGGCCTACAATGAACTGCTCCAATTCCCCCACGGTATTACGGGTCTGGCATTAAATCTGGAAGAGGATAATGTGGGTGCTGTTATCCTTGGCGACTGCACCCAGATCAAGGAGGGGGATGAGGTCAAAGCGACAGGTCGAGTCATAGAGGTTCCTGTGGGAGATGGTCTGATTGGTAGAGTGGTTGACCCTTTAGGGCGTCCCCTTGACGGTAAGGGACCCATTAAAGCAGAGAAGACCCGTCCAGTTGAGAGGGTGGCGCCAGACGTAACGAAGAGAGCACCGGTCAATACCCCTGTCATGACCGGAATCAAGGCAATCGATAGCATGATTCCTATTGGCCGGGGGCAGCGTGAGCTGATTATTGGCGACCGATTTACCGGCAAATCAGCCATTGTTCTTGATAGTATCATCGCCCAGAAGGGACAAAATCTGATTTGTATCTATGTCGCCATAGGCCAGAAAACATCCAAGGTGGCTCAGGCCATAGCGATTCTCGAGAAGTTTGGAGCGATGGAATATACGATTATTGTAGCGGCAGATTCCGCTGACCCGGCTCCCCTCCAATATATCGCCCCTTATACAGGCTGTGCTATAGGGGAAGAATTCATGGAGCAGGGAAAGGATGCATTGATTCTTTATGACGATCTTTATAAACATGCCTGGGCTTATCGCCAATTATCTTTGTTGTTGCGCCGTCCACCCGGCAGGGAGGCTTATCCAGGAGACATCTTTTATATCCATAGTCGGCTTCTGGAGAGGGCAGCTAAATTATCCCAGGAACATGGAGGCGGTTCTCTGACCGCTTTGCCAATTATTGAAACCCAACTTGCAGACATTTCCGCTTACATCCCGACCAATGTCATCTCCATCACGGATGGCCAAATCTATCTCGAACCAGACCTGTTTAATGCCGGAATTCGTCCAGCCATCAATGTGGGGTTGTCTGTCTCCCGGGTAGGTGGCTCGGCTCAAAGAAAAGCGATGAGACAGGTGGCGGGGAGGTTAAGATTGGAGCTTGCCCAGTTTCGAGAGTTGGAAGCCTTTGCAAAGTTTGGTAGTGAAGAATTGGATAAGGCGACCAGAGATCAATTGGAGCGGGGTCGGCGCATTACCGAGATATTGAAGCAACCCGTCAATACTCCCATGTCGCTCGGAAAGCAGTCAAGCATTCTCTATGCCGTCACCAACGGGTATCTTGATGATGTTCCAGTAGAAAAGGTGATCGCCTGGGAAGAGAACTTCCACCGATTCATGGAGACCAATCATCCCGAGATAGAGAAAAAGGTCAATGGGGAGTTTGAGATAAAAGCTGAAACCGATAATCTTTTGAAAGCAGCCATCACCCAATTCAAGCAAGGAACCACTTTATAGAATGGCAAACATTCAAGCCTTACGCCGTCGCATCCGTAGCATCCACGGTACCACCAAGATCGTCCGCGCCATGGAGATGGTGGCAACCGCTAAAATGCGAAGGACACAGCAACGAGCGCTGGCAGGGCGGCCTTATACTGAAAAGATACGCCAGGTGATTGCTGATCTTGCCATCGAACCCCGTATGAAAGGGAAAATTCTTCCCTTACTGCAGAAACGGAAAGCAAACAAAATCACCATTGTCCACATCGGTACTGACCGAGGATTATGTGGCGGTTTGAATACGAACTTGAATCGCTTTGTGGCTGAGTTTATCCTGGGACAAAAGATTCCTGTGACCGTGATTACGGTGGGGCGGAAGGCGAGAGCTTTCGCTCGTATCGCCAAACTTAATGTTCGCGCTGAATTCGCCGGAATCAGCGACCGGGCAACCATGCTGGAAACCATGCCCATCTCAAGGGTTGTGATGGATGACTACAGCAAGGGTGAGGCGGATTTAATCTATCTTGCCTATCCCCGTTTTATTAGCACCATGCTGCAGAGACCTACGATAGAAGCTTTGCTTCCGATTGAGCCAGCAACATTTCCTCCGGGGCAGGTGGCGGAATATATTTTTGAGCCTGATCCTTTTTCGGTTTTGAATGAATTGTTACCCCGATTTGTGGAGATGGAGGTCTATCATGCTGTTCTTGAGCTCATTGCCAGTGAACAATCCGCACGGATGGTAGCGATGCGTAATGCAGGAGACAATGCTGAAGATTTGATCAAAGATTTAACCCTCTCATTGAATAAGGCAAGGCAGGAGATGATCACAAAGGAGATCTGTGATATCAGCGGAGGCGCTGAAGCCTTAATGGTCTAAATTCCCCCTACTCTACCCCCATGTGCAACAAGGGAAGGAGGAATTAAAAATCTAAGGAGTGAAGAAATGGCGAAGGGTAAAGTGGTGCAAGTCATAGGAACCGTGGTCGACATTGAATTCCCTCAGGGTGAGTTGCCGGCGATTTACAATGGCATCGTCATTCCCATGAACGGCAGTAAGGTTATCGTGGAGACACAAGCTCATATCGGTAACAATTGGGTGCGCGGTGTCTCTTTGACCCCCACCGATGGCTTAGCAAGAGGAGCTGAAGCCATTGATATGGGAACTCCCATCTCAGTCCCTGTAGGACGAGCAACGTTAGGTCGATTATTCAATGTCTTCGGTGAAGCCATTGATGGGCTGGGAGAGGTAAAAACGAAGGAGAAATGGCCGATTCACCGTCTGCCTCCTCCCCTTACAGAACAGGAAACGGTTCCTCACATGCTCGAGACCGGGCTGAAAGTAATGGATTTGGTCACTCCATTTACAAGAGGTGGCAAGATCGGCGCCTATGGCGGGGCTGGAGTCGGTAAGACCGTCATCATTATGGAACTCATTCGTAACATTGCTGCGGAGCACGGAGGATTTTCCGTCTTTGCGGGCGTGGGTGAAAGATCAAGAGAAGGCAATGATCTATGGTTAGAGATGAAACGTTCCGGTGTGATGGATAAGACCGTTATGGTCTTTGGTCAGATGAATGAAACCCCGGGTGTCCGCTCCCGTGTCGCTCTTACAGGGGTCACTGTGGCAGAATATTTCCGTGATATTGAAGGCCAAGATGTTCTCCTCTTTATTGATAACATTTATCGCTATGTTCTTGCGAATATGGAGCTATCCGCTCTTCTGGGACGCATGCCCTCAGCCGTCGGTTATCAGCCCACTCTGGGGACAGACGTCGGAGAGCTAGAAGAAAGGATTACCACCACGAAGAAAGGCTCTATCACCTCTTTTCAGGCGATCTATGTTCCCGCTGATGATTACAGCGACCCAGGCATTGTGGCAACTTATGGTCATCTTGATGCCGTTGTGGCCTTAGAGCGTTCCATTGCTGAGTTGGGGATTTACCCGGCAGTTGACCCTCTGACTTCCACCTCTCGAATCCTTGATCCTGCCATTGTTGGCGAGGAACATTATCGAGTCGCTCGAGGGGTTCAGGCGACCTTGCAAAGATATAAAGAATTGCAGGATATCATTGCTATCTTGGGAATAGAGGAATTGAGCCAGGAAGATAAGCTCACCGTGGTCAGGGCGAGAAAGATTCAGAGGTTCTGCTCACAGCCATTTCATGTGGCTGAACAATTTACCGGAACCCCGGGCAGGTATGTCCCCATCAAGGAAACCGTGAGAGGCTATAAGGAGATCTTGGAAGGGAAACATGACGACCTTCCTGAAGGCGCTTTTTACTTGGTCGGCACCATCGATGAGGCCGTCGAAAAAGCCAAAAAGATAAAAGGGTAATTGTGGCAACCTTCAAATTAGAGATCGTCACAGCAGAGAAAATGATCTTCTCTGACGATGTGAGCGCTATCATTGCCTGGGGAGTGGAAGGGCAATTAGGCATTCTGCCCCATCATGCCCCCTTGATGACCATGCTGCAGCCTGGTGATTTATTAATCAGAAAGGGACAGGAAGAAGAATATCTTTTCATCACCGGTGGCTTTCTTGAGGTTCGACCGGACAAAGTGATCATCCTGGCCGATGCTTGCGAACGGGTTGACGAAATAGATGTCGCTCGCGCAGAAGAGGCAAAGAAACGCGCTCAAGAAACAATGAAAGCAGCGCCGCTTACCGCAGATGTGGCTTCCGCTGAGGCTGCCCTGCGTCGCTCCTTAGCAAGGCTGAAGGTGGCTGAGAGAAAGCGCCGCAAACCATCGGGTTCTGCTCCACCACATTGATCCTCGCCTCACCCTTTCCTTCTCAACTTGCTTTCACACAAAGTGACCCGAAAATAGTTTTACTTCTCCGTGCCATCACCCGCCTCAAACTCACCCGGGGTTAATCCTTACAGGCTGGACTTCAGGGTATGCAACGCTTCCCACATCGCTTCAGGCATGGTTTGACTGAACTGTCCGAAAAACTTTTCGATTCCTAATATCTCGTCATCCCAGGCCCTCGGATGAATTTCAAACAATTTTTCAAGCCTCTCTTCAGAGAGGTTCACTCCGTCCAGTTCCAGATCCTTTAAGTAAGGGACAAGGCCGACAGGCGTTTCTCTCGCTCCCGCCCTGCCATTAACTCTGTCCACGATCCATTTTAATACCCGGATATTCTCTCCGAATCCAGGCCAGATAAAATCGCCGTTCTCATCCATCCTGAACCAGTTGACGGAAAAAATTCTTGGCGGTTTGGCCAGCCTTTCTCCCATATGGAGCCAGTGGCTGAAATAATAGCCCATATTGTATCCGCAGAAAGGAAGCATGGCCATGGGATCTCTTCTGAGTACCCCTATCTGATGGAGCGCCGCCGCTGTTGTCTCGGAACCATTCCTTGCCCCTAAAAAGACCCCGTGCGGCCAGTCGAATCCCTCCACCACCAGAGGGATTAGCTGACTCCTTCGCCCTCCGATCAGGATGGCTGAAATGGGCACTCCCTTCGGGTTTTCAAATTCTTTCGAGAGGGTGGGAACATGTTCAATGGAGACCGTGAAGCGTGAATTCGGATGGGCCGCTTTGTTCCCATTCGAATTCTCCCAGGGATGGCCCTGCCAGTCGAAGACGTTCTTGGGAATCTGACCTTCCATCCCTTCCCACCAGGGTTCATTCGTATCAAGATTTAAGGCCGCATTTGTAAAAAGAACCGGAAAGAACTTCCCTGCTGTTAAAGACCTCATCATGTTGGGATTGGTCTTCATGGATGTGCCCGGAGCCACGCCAAAAAGCCCAATTTCAGGATTGATGGCCCAGAGACGGCCATCCGGTCCAATGTTGAGCCAGGCGATATCGTCTCCCAGGGTCCAGACCTTGTAGCCGGGAAGAGTCGATTCCAGCATAGCCAGATTCGTCTTTCCACAGGCCGAAGGCATGGCCGCCGCCACATAGGTGATTTTCCCCTCGGGATCTTCAATCCCGATGATGACCATATGCTCCGCAAGCCACCCCTCCTTCAATCCCTGACAGGAGGCGATCCTGAGAGAGAAACATTTCTTCCCTAAAAGGGCATTCCCTCCGTAGCCTGAACCGATGCTCCAGACAAAATGTTCGTTTGGAAAATGCATGATGAAACGCCGGTTCGGATCGAAATCCCCGACGGAATGAAGTCCTTTAACAAAATCCTCCCTGTTTCCGATCTTTTCAGTGATTTTTTTTCCCATGCGGGTCATGATTCTCATACTGATGGCAACGTAGGAGACATCCGTAAGCTGAACACATGCCCTGGCATAGGGAGAATCAGGATGGCCCATCATATAGGGAAGGACATACATGGTCCGCCCCTTCATACACCCTTTGGTCAATCCAGTGAGGAGTTCTTTGGCCTCTTTGGGTTCCATCCAGTTATTGTTAGGCCCGGCAAGGGTTGCCTCGGGATGGCACACGTAGGTGAGGTGTTCGGTGCGAGCCACATCGGTGGGGTGGCTTCGATGAAGATAAGCAAAGGGATAAGCGGTTTGGTTCAGTCTGTGAAAGATCGGGTGGTTCCCGATTTTTTCCTCATTCACTCCGGTTTCGATCAGCCGGTGGGCCTCTTCTTCAGAGCCGTCACACCACCAGATGCGCTTCGGTTCGGTCAACCTCGCCTGTTCTTCAACCCAGTGTTCAAGGGGGGTCACCATCGGATTCTTCTCCCTCCGTCTTCTTTTTTTGAAAAGCCTTTAAACAGGACTGATTCTCTTATATATAGAACGGATGAATTTTGCAAGAGTTAAATAGGTTTTCATGTAACCCTTCATTTATAGCTCTTTTGATCCCCCTTTGACAAAAGGGGGATGGAGGGAGATTTTAAAATTATGCCGTGCTCTTCTTGCCTGCCTGTCCCGTTCCCTATTGATTCCTCTATATAGGTTTTATAGACTCCTCTTATATAAAGTCGTTTGCGGGGGATGGAGCATGATGAATGGTTTGATCGTCCTTTTAGGGATCATTTTGCTGTTTGGGGTGCTTTATTATGAGAAAAAGAAGAACAGACAGCCTCTATTGATCACGAAGTCCATTCTTTCGTTGCTCTTTGTCACCACCGCGCTGTTCCAGCCTCGGCCGGTTCCGGTTTATTTCCATTATCTCTTGATCGGTCTGGTGTTTTGTCTCGTGGGGGATGTGTGTCTGGCTTTGCCTCAGAAAAAAGCGTTTATGGTAGGGCTGGTCGCTTTTTTACTTGGGCATGTTCTCTACATCTTCAGCTTTTCAACCCTCGTCTCAGTTTCCTATTGGTTTTCACCGGGGTTGTTTATCATCGTCGTTATAAGCGCCCTTATCTTTCTCTGGCTTTGTCCTCATTTAAAGGCCATGCTGATCCCCGTGTTGCTCTACAACATGGTGATTACGGTCATGGCAATTGGGGCATTGGCAGTGTTCTGGAAATCTTCCTTCCAGGTTGAAGGAGGGACGCTCATCCTGGTTGGAGCTCTCTCTTTTTATGTTTCAGACATTTTTGTCGCCCGACAAAGATTCATCAAAGAGGAATACCGAAACCGGTTCGTCGGCCTGCCACTCTATTACATCGGTCAATTCATGCTGGCGTTTTCTGTAGGCTTTTTGAAGTGATGAGGGACACTTCCCTTTTTTGATTGGTGGCGTCCCTCCTATTTTTCTATTTTTATTTTTTGTGTTCGATCTTTCCGGTTAGTCCTCCGATCCAATCCATCACGCTATCGATGACCGTAGGTCCTTTGACGGTTAATTTTGTCTCGGCGGTCAGCGGGGAGAGCATGCTGGTGACCTTTACCGTGTAAACCCCCTTGGGAATGGGAGGCTGACTGATCACAACCACAGGCTCAAACTTCTCATTGGGGACGATATCGGCCTTTAAGATCTCCATGGCTTTGGTCAATTTGTTTATCGAAGATTTGCCCAGTTCTACCTTAAAAGTTCCATCCGGTTGAATAGGCCCTTCTGCCACAATCGCCTTGGTCTCATTGGGCCCGATGAGGGTGATAAACATGGAATCCCCCGGTTTAAACCCGGAGCCCTCAAAGACGATGACGGTGTCCATCAATTTGGCGACTCCGAGACGAATCGATTCCGGGTTTACAATGACCTGCGGGCCGGTCACGGAGCGATCGAGTGTTTTGGGAGTATTGGAGCATCCCGAAACAATCAAAAAAGAAACCAGTACCATTAAACTCCAAAAACGCATCTTCTTTGAACTATTCATTTGTCATCCCCCTTCATGTTTTATTCTCTTTCAACCACTGGAGCATTCTTTAGAGCAGCAATCTGACTTATTCGTCATCTGCTGACATTCTACCACCACCAATATTTTTGTCAAACCCATCATCGGATCGCTTCAATGAGTCCATTGACCAGCGAGGCGGCCTCTGCCTCAGGCAGACAATAACTCATCTCCATGAATCTCTTTCTGAATCCTGAAACCTCTTTCGCCACAGATCGGCCATGAAGGATGACCTCGCTCATATATTCTGCCAGTTGCCTAAAATCCTCCTCCTTCATCCCGAAACGGGTCATCTCCTGAACTCCCATCCTCAAGCAACTCGCCGCAGTGAAAGCCTCATCATCCGGGGCGGCCTGATAGTTGACGATGATGTTGTTCTCCTCAAGCCGTTCGGCCACGACCGGTCCCTTTCCATAACCCACTCTGACGATCACCTGATGGGTTTCCGTATATCCAAGCCGCGAGTCTCCCTCCACGGTTAATCCTTTCTCCTTCAAAGAACGGGCAAAGGCTTTGGCATTGGAGATCACTGCCTTCTGATAGTCTGATTTATAGAGATTCATCTCATAGGCCGCCATGAGCAGTCCTAAAAGCGTTCCGAGATGATGGTTGCTCACACTTCCGGGGAAAACCCTCCGGACAATGGCTTCCCAGAGGTCCTCGTACGACGTCCCTTCTGACATATTGCTCCCAATGATCCCCCTCTGGGGACCGAAAAAGGTTTTATGAGTGGAACCGGTGACGATATCCGCTCCCTCCTGAAAGGGTTCCTGAAAATAGGGCCCGATCAATCCCAATACATGGGCCATGTCATAAAGAATGATTGGCCTGGGTTTGATATTGGATGCCATCCGCGCAACCTCTTTGAGAGGTTCCCTATAAAGGATCATGCTCTTGCCAAGAACGATCAACTCAGGTTTATGTATTCCCAGAAGTTCTTCTGTTTTGGAGAGATCGATCTGATAGAGATCCTCCTTCAGCACCGGGAACGGAACCACGGAAGGCCTCTCCGTCAGAGGATCGATGGCTATAAAATCTCTCAGAGCGCCCATGGGTTGTGCGCTGAGATGGCCCCCCCTTCCGAGATGATGATTCATCACCTTCCTGATCCTTCGAGGATCGCTCTTCCGGTCGAGCCGGTTGAGATAATCCATCAAGCCGCTGAAGACAACCGTGTTGGCCATCTGCCCGCTGATCACCCTCGCCTCAACCTCGGAGCACCCTAAATAGCTTCGCATCTCATCCGCAAGGAGGACTTCCACCTCTTCGATCAACTTCGTCCCTTGATAATAGAAAACATCCCTCTCTCCAAGGGCCTTGACGACACGGTGCTCCGCATACCGGTGCGATGGATCCATGATCGTGAGGAGTCTTACCAACGGGGACGGCGTCTGTTCCGAAGGAATAAGGTTAATCGTCTCTCTCTGCCTCCAGTGGGTATTCCGGATCGCCCGCTCGACCAGCTTTTTTGCCGCATCTTTCAAATCCCTGATAGGCTCACGCCTTTTTAATATCTTCTCCTGAAACAGAATGGGCCGGGCATAGGGAGGCGCCTCACCGGATAAATGCTTTTCTACGATGATTCCTTCGATCGTCTTTCCTCTCTGCTGGATCTCTATCCTCTTTCCCTCTTCAAAATCGGAATCGATATAGGCCAAGGCAATGGCCCTCATCCCTCTTTCTTCGGTCGGCTTGGACAGGATTCCCTCGTCAGAAAATATCCAGTAAGGGACCATGGTTCCACTGGTCACATGCCCTACCGGTTTTCCGTTCACAAAGACTTCATAGCCTTGCCTTGCAATCGCCTGTCCGCCCTGACTTCCGATCATCGCAACGGGAACAACCCGTCTGGGAATGGTCTGTTTCTCTCTTGGGGGGAGAGGAGTTCCATCCGTCCTTGCTTTCAATTCTTCAAACTGTCTCCGCAGCGCCTCCCTGCCTATAAAATCCCCTTTCAAAGGAGAAAAACTGACTGCCAATCCGGCTGAATAAACCGCAAAGATGGGTATCTCTTTTCCCTCTTGATCGAGCCCCAATTCATGGCCATACAGGGGAAGACCTGCCTCGGTTCTCAGGGTATCTCTTGCCCCCAAACCTACCGGTACAATACTCTCTTTCTCTCCAACGGCAAGAATCGCTTCCCATATCATTCGCATCTTCTCTCTCTCGGAAAAGAGCTCGAAGCAGATGGGCTCTCCCGTATATCCGGTTCTTGAGATGGTGACAGCGACTCTGGTCCCTTCGATCTCGCAAACCCTCAAACGATTCCTCCAGGGATCAGGTAGTTTTGAATGGCTCTCGATGACGATCTTCTCCAACACCCTTTTGGTCACGGGGCCCTGGAGGGCAATCATTCCCATCTCGTCGCTCTTATCTTCGAGGATGAGGCCCCTGAACCGTCTCTGATGCTCGATCAGCCAATTCCAGTCTCGCTCCTTATTGGCGGCATTGACCACAAGAAGGTATCTCGATTCTGAAGGAAGGTTTCCTATATCCAGCCGATAAAGATAAGCATCATCAATGGCTTCGCCCCATTCATTCTGGATCAGGGTGTACTGGGCCATGCCGTGCTCCAAAGCCAGGACATTATTCGTCAGGACTTGCTGTAAAAAGGGAATGGCTTCTTCCCCATAGATGAGAAACCTTCCCATATGGGAGATGTCAAAGAGGCCTCCGTATTTCCTTGTGGCCAGATGCTCTTCAAGGATGCCCGGCTTATAAGAAACAGGCATCTCCCAGCCGGCAAACTCCACCATCTGCGCCCCATTCTCCTGATGCCAGGCATGGAGCGGGGTCTGTTTGAGATCTTTTGGCATGCTTCAACTCCTTCTGTTGATCCGATTCGATCTGTTTAACCTTTTAACACATTTTAATAAAGATTTGGATAACTATTTCAATGGACGGATGTCGCCCCTCTGCCTCTGATCAAATTCAAGGAATTGGCTTGGGGGGTTATGGTGACAGGACGACATAGGAATTTTTAATGACAAGTGTAAATCGCCAATGAAGACAGGGACTGGACGGGTCGTTGATTGTTTTGTCTGAAGTCTTGAAGAGAGAAGTTCTTTTCAGCCGATGATCACAAGAGCAACATACGGGACCAGATTCAACAGAAGAACAAGGATCTTCATGAACCCGATGAAACAATAGATCACCACATCAAAGACTTCCCTCCGCATTGGAAACCACTTACCGTGCATCTGGTATACCCATTCTCTGGCATAGGCGCAGGTCAGGAACGAGAAAATGAGTAACCCCCCATTGATGATGGTGCACCACATGAAGAATGTTCGAACCGTCTGAATATCCATGAGACCCTCCTTACTCTTAGGTTTGTTTGGAGACAATCACCTCACAACAGTCATCGCCCTGATTCAGATTTTTTGTGTGCCGCACCAGAACATCCATCTCTTTCCCAAATAAACCCCTCACCAGCCCCTGGTAGGTGTGCACCGTGGCAATTCCACAATCTGCGATACCGGCTTTGGCAATGGCTTTCTGGACTTCACAGTCTGCGGTCTGTACCGTGATGGTATCTCCCTCGATAGATATCTTACGCCCTTCAATTTTTAAGACCTTGCTGAGGAGATCGAGGGTATCCAGAAAACTATCTGGCCATACTGGATGCGGGATAATCTCTTTTCTGATCTTTTTCCCAAAGACATAGGAGAACTGTTTCCACGCCTCGATATCCATCTCCCATGCTTTTTCTTTTCCAAGTTTTTCAGCCAAGGCTAAGAACCAGGCCCCATCCAAACGGACGATGGAATATTGGGCAAGCTCCAGAAGCTGGTCAGCAGATAAATTCATTTTACTCTCCTTTCCCAGGGCTATACTAATGAGTCCATAATTGAAAAGACATGCTCTTCAAAAAATCTCCCCTAACCCCCCTTCATCCCCCCTTAATTTAAGGGGGGAATAGAGGGGGGTTATAAAAAGTGGCGCTTTCAAGAACCCCCTTTGGAAACGCGAGAACACCCTATTTTCGGTTCGGTCTATCTTCGACTATTCCCCAATAATCTTCACAAGGACTCTTTTCCTTCTTCTTCCGTCAAACTCGCCATAAAAGATCTGTTCCCAAGGACCGAAATCGAGTTTCCCATTCGTAATGGCCACTACCACTTCTCTTCCCATGATCTGCCTTTTCAGATGGGCATCGGCATTGTCCTCTCCAACATTGTGGCGGTACCGTTTAATGGGTTCATGGGGAGCAAGTTTTTCAAGCCATACCTCGAAGTCATTGTGAAGCCCAGCTTCATCGTCATTGATGAAGACAGAAGCAGTGATATGCATAGCATTGACGAGCACCAGTCCCTCACGAATGCCACTCTCTTTAAGGCACTTCTCAACCTCCGGGGTGATATTCAAAAAAGCTCTGCGGGTAGGCACCTCAAACCACAACTCTTTTCGATAGCTCTTCATAATTTTTTCCCTGAGTCCGCCCTTCTCATATTTTCTGCTATTATATGGGAAATATGATACCCAATCAATAAATTATAGACAGCAAGAATAACATGTGGTAAAAAAGTAGACTTAGAATAATCCATTTTGAATAAATCCCACTGTCATCTGTTAACCATTCGGTGCATGAGAGATGAAGAAGGTATGCAAACCAGAGGAATTTCAAGAAGATAAGGAAGAGTTATCGCCGGAATTCAGGAGGGAACTGAGGCGACGACTTGCCGACGTGCACAATCCCGTACGGTACGCTATCTTTTCGAACATCACTGGAGATGGTCGTTGGCGTCTTTGGCTCGACGTGTCAAGCGATAGTTATGGCATGTCGATAGACCAGGCCACCTTGTTCAAGCGTGAACATGTGGCTCGTTCCGTAGCCAAGGTATATTCAGAAAAAAGAAAGAACGATCTCCTCATTGCCAAAATCACAACCAGGGACGGTAAGAGGAGAGTCCTTAAATACGAAAAATACCAGCACCGAACCTTGAACTCCAAGCGACGTAGTAAACCCCGTTAGAATGACTTTCGCCCTTCTAACCAGAAGGCTCACCCCGTAAGATCTTCGGTCTCTTACGGGGCTCACGCCCCGATAGAAGCTAAGTGCTTCGATTCGCAAATACGGTCACGTATTCTTAAAGCTGAAAAGCAAAGCAAGTGCTCACTCAGCACTAAGTCCTGAGTAGATAAATTCGTTACCGAATTTATGAATCGATGGACTAAGCTTCGCACGGGGCAAACAGCGGGGCTTTCTAACGGGGTAAATGAAAATATTGACAACCGGTATAACTAAAGTTATACTGCTTGTATGAAAACAGCCATATCTATCCCAGACAAAGTGTTTCGGTCAGCCGATGCTCTGGCAAAGCGGCTCGGTGTTTCCCGGAGTGAACTCTACACCACCGCAATTCATGAGTTCCTGTCAAAGCATCAGGGTCGCCATGTAACAACACGTCTCGATGCGATTTACGCAGAAGAAGATTCTTCTTTATCCCCAAAACTCATCCGACTTCAGGCTAAGTCGTTAGTACGTGAGGAGTGGTGATGGAACGGGGAGAGGTTTGGTGGGCAGAGTTGCCAGATCCTACAGCCTCAGAACCTGGTTATAGACGGCCAGTTGGTATCGTCCAGTCGAACGTATTCAATCGCAGCCGAATCCGAACCGTCATCGCCGTTGTTCTCACTTCCAATCTTCGCCTTGTCGAAGCGCCAGGCAATGTATTAGTTCCCGCATCTGATTCCGGCCTGCCTAAAGATTCCGTCGCAAACGTATCACAAGTGATCACAGTAGACCGAACGTTTCTTACAGAGAGATGTGGCCGCTTGCCGGGGCATTTGATCAAGTCCATTGATGACGGTTTACGTCTTGTCCTTTCTTTGTAGAAGCTTTATTTAATCAATAACTACGGCGGATCCAGAGAGAAAAGGATAATTAGAGACCATTACACGGAAAGCACTAAATCCTCGGCTGGATAAAACAATGCTTTCACCGATGGCCGGATCAGCACAATGATCGTAAACACTCCGAGAACTGTTCCGAAGGGCATAAAAAGACAGTTCAGGCTGGCAATGACAAGACAGAAAATATAATGTTTGTGTCTCACAATATACCGGCCGGCCAGGATGACGCAGACTGCAAATGCCCAGCCTATGAGCATGAAGCCTCCACCCATGATGATGAAAATCCATCCTAAAAATTGGGGAGGAGGGCTTCCTCCCATGCGGTGAGGAGCGACAAGGAAGAGGATTCCCAGGGCAAGATGAATGACTGGTAAGAAAGAGAACAGAGCGGCAATCCCTCCCACAATGTAATGGAAAATCGATAACAACCGAAGATGCTCCTGGTCCTGATTCATGGTTTTTTCCCCCTCATCTCCAATTGGTCAAAAAAAGAGTCTAACGGTAAAGGTAACGAGGCCCGTATCGTTCATAAAAGGCTACGTTTATCGTCTCTTAATTCTTTCCATGTAACCGTAACCGTCACCGAAACGCCTGCCTGCCGGTAGGCAGGGGCTTCGTCACCGTAACCTTAACCTAAACACACGGAACATTTTCATTGTTTGAGGGTGACGAACCTGTCATCAAAGATTTCCTATTCTTTCTTACTCCAACCTCCCTTCCAAACGGAGATGAGTAATCATTTCGATGATTCTTGGCATGACTTCAATGGTCGCTTTCTCGCCTTCGAGAACCGCCTCATGCCTCTTTGAAAAATCGGCGGACCCGATATGGCCAACCCTTGGCCGGATCACTATATCGGCCTGTGAGAGTTGAATGGCGGCAAGTTTCGAATACATGATATTGATCGACTGAAGAAGGGTCTCAATTGTATTTCCGGGAGGAGTCCGCTCCGAACTGGCAGAGATATCCACGGCAATGACCAGATCCGCCCCCAATCGTTTAGCGGCATCCACTGCCACGGGACTGACTACGCCCCCATCGACATAGATCTTATCCCCTATTTTAACAGGTCTGAAAACACCCGGAATGGCGGAGCTTGCCCTCACCGCCTGCCCTGTATTCCCCCTCTTGAAGACGGTCTCCTGACCATTCTGGATTTCTGTGGCAACTGCATAAAAAGGGATCTTCAGTTTTTCCATCGGAGTATTCTTCAATGTCTTATTGACAAACTCCTCCAGTTTCTCCCCTTTGATGAACCCATTGTCAGGGATGGTAATATCCACAATATCCTTCTGTTCGATGGAGAAGGATAATCTCTGAAGCTCAAAAGCATTGAACCCATAGGCATAAAGGCTTCCGACGACACTGCCCACACTCGTCCCCACGATCATATGAACCGGGATTTTGTTCGTTTCAAGAATCTTAAGCACACCAATATGAGCAAACCCCTTGGATGCCCCAGCCCCAAGCACCAGCGCAATCTTCGCCGGCTTTGGGGGAGGTTGAATGGCAGGTGGTGTAATCTGAGGGGGTGGAGTTTCTTTCAAAGTACAGGAGTTTAGGCCCAATATCAACAATATGAGGGCGCTAAATACCAGAACCAAATTGTTTTTATGTTTCTCCACGTTTCTTTCACTCCTCATAATTCTTGTTAATTAAATCAGTTAAGGATGACCTGAATATTTTCAGCCAGCCTTTTTTGGCCCGTCCTTCCTATCATCCCTAATTGCTTAAGAAACCGACGATTATCAATAGACCGAACCTGATCCACCATAATGTCCGATTTTTCCGTCAAGCCGGCCTCACCTTTCTGAAGGTGAACTCGAAGAATATTAGATTGGGGATGGACATTCGTTGTCAAAGGACAAATAATGGTAGAGGGGTGACTGTTGTTGAGAAGGTTAGTCTGAACGACAACTACTGGTCTCGCCTTTCCGGGTTCTGTGCCAAACCTCGGATTTAAATCGGCAAGGTAAACATACCATTTCTTAATTTCCATGATTTTCTCCGGAGATACTTTCTTCGAATTTTTCAAATTCTTCTAAAACAGACATGGAATCCGCTGCCACAATATTCGACTCCCTCATTAACTTGTTTTTAAGTAACCTTCGAGCCATCAGTCTGTTATAAAAGTGAACGGCTTCATTGATATAGGCGTTCCGAGGACGCTTAACTTTTTTCAAAACCTGTTCCGTCTCTTTAAAGATTCCATCTTGAAGCTTTAATGAAAGATTTTTAGACATAGACATAAACCTCCTGTTAGAGTATCACTCGGAGTATATACCAATATAAAATTAATCTCAAGAGATTTTTTTGATTTAGTCTGGCGGATTATGTAGTTGCAGAAATAGGTATATTTTCAAATAGTTGTGAGGCGTGGAAGGAACTGCGGACGAAGGGGCCGGAGGCAACGGCTTTGAAGCCCATCTTCATTCCTATCCTCTGATATTCTTCGAATTCTTCAGGAGGGATATACCTTTCGACAGGCAGCCGATCGGAACGGGGCTGGAGGTATTGACCGATGGTTAAAAAATTACATCCCACATTCCTCAAGTCTTGCATCAGCTCCAAAACCTCTTCATGGGTTTCACCCAGCCCGAGCATGAAACCCGATTTGGTAAGAATCCGTGGATGGCTCCTCTTTGACTCCCTCAGTAGATGGAGTGATCTGCTGTAGTCTGCCTGAGGCCGGACTTCGGAGTATAGGCGTGCGATTGTCTCGATGTTGTGATTAAGGACATCCGGAGACGCACGAAGGATTGTCTCGAGAGAAGAGAGGTCTCCCCTGAAATCTGGAACCAGCACCTCAATCTTTATCCCTTGATCCTGTTCTCGAATCGCACTGATCGTTCTCGCAAAAAAAGAGGCGCCGCCATCGGGGAGGTCATCACGGGTCACAGAAGTGATGACTACATAATGGAGGCCCATCTCAACAACCACTCTCCCAATTCTATTCGGTTCATCTTCCGCAGGAGGGACAGGAGTTCCGTGCCGGACAGCACAGAATCCGCAATTCCTTGTGCAGATATCCCCCAGTATTAAAAAGGTTGCTGTCCCTTGTGAAAAACACTCCCCGAGGTTCGGGCAATGCGCCTCCTCGCAAACGGTGTGAAGGCCTGATTCCTCCAGGAGGGTCTTCACTTTAAGAAGATCCTGATAAGGAGGAATCCGCTTTTTAAGCCAGGGAGGTTTTTTTAAGGTCTTCAATTTTCAATGACCCATTGGCAATTTTCAATTACAAACCAGTCTATAATTGTCCAGGCATCAGCTCTCTAATCCCTCCTTCCCTCCCTTTGCAAAGGGAGGAACTTCCCCTCTTTGGCAAAGAGGGGCAAGGGGAGATTTTCCAAAATATATCTTTTCAATAATGGACTCATTAGTGACAATGACAATCTTAAGAATTTTAAGGATCCCAACCTTCTACCTATGTTCTACGGCTTGGGTCGCAGTGGCTTGGGAAGATGAATTGCTAGGCCATCCGCATCGAGGCATGCCTCTTTCAGCGCCTCCGGAACTGTGGGATGGGCTTGAATGAAACGGGCAAACTCTTTTAGCTTGCCCCCTATCATCGTCGATGCAATGGAGATGAGAACAGTTGCTTCAGGCCCGATGATATGAACACCTAAGAGGGTATCGTTCTCGCGACTCGCAATCACTTTGATCAGGCCATCGGTCTCCCCTGATATCACGGCTTTCGGGTTCGACCTAAATGGAAACCGTCCAATCTTTATCTCTCCTTTTGCCTTTGCCTCTTTCTCAGTGAGGCCAATGGATGCAACTTCCGGATGGCTGAAGATGCAGAGGGGAATGAACAGGGAGTCCCATTCCCGATTCAGCCCCATTGCATTCTCGGCAGCCACCATTCCATGCTCCATTGCTACATGGGCCAGCATGATTCCCTCAACCGCATCTCCGATCGCATAAACATTGGGCGACGTTGTCTCCATGCGGCGATTGACCTTAATTCCCTGGGGGTAGGTTTCAATACCGGCCTTTGAAAAACTCAGCTCCAGGCAGGGCCCTCTTCCCACTGCCATCAGTAATTTTTCGGCATTGATCTCCTGGGTCCCCTGCGGGGTTTTAACCGTCAGCCTTAATTCATCCTCCCTCTCCTGAATTCCTTCCACGGAGGATTGGGTTAGAATCTTCACTCCGTCTCGCTCCAGAAACCTTCTAAGATTCCGGATCAACTCACCCTCGAGACCGGGAAGAATATTTTCCAGAATCTCCACAATTGTCACCTTTGAACCCAGAAGGTTGAAGAGTGTGGCAAATTCCACACCAATATAACCTCCACCTATGATGACCAATTCGCGAGGTATCTTTTGAATCTCCAATGTTTCATCGCTGGTGATAATCCTGTTACTGTCTGGAGTGATGTTTGGAAGTCCCTTCGATTTCGAACCGGGAGCCAAAATGATTGTATCAGCATCAATGATCTCTTTCTCTCCATTCAACAGAACCACTTGATTGGGATTCAAAAGGTCAGCCTGACCATGCTTAATGGTCACCCGATGCGATTCGAGCAATATCTCGACGCCCTTTACCAGCTCCTCAACGACCTTCTTCTTCCGCTCCATCATTGGTTTTAGAAGTCCGGAAGTGTCGAAGGAAAGGAGCTGAAAGACAGGGGACCCTTTGAGTGAGTGAAGTAATTTTGCATCGTGCAGAAGGGCTTTTGTGGGAATACACCCACGATTGAGACAGGTTCCGCCGATTTTATCCTTCTCGATCAGGGTCACTTTGGCTCCTAATTGAGCCGCCCGAATCGCAGCCACATAACCGCCTGGACCTCCGCCGATAATAATGACTCTCTTTGGGTTCATAGGTTATTATTTTTAAACTATTAGACTATTGGTGGCACAGGCCTCTGGCCTGTGTACACTATAAAGAAATCTCATAAAACCAGGGGTAATTTTCAGGTCTTTCTGAAAGCCCATTTTTTACTGGATTGTTCTTAATATATTGCCATTTTTCATTAAATTCCATCTCATCACGCACAATTCGATCGAATCTCTCATCCTGCCAGACCGATCCCATTATTCCTCTGTGCTTATTGATTTGATGTGCACTGAAACTTTTGACACTATGTAATACCTCCCCCAAGTCATATGTGCCAATTTCATTTTTCGCCAGAGGTTGACACAGAGCATGGACATGATCCGGCATCACCACAGCCGTATAAAGATTCCATTTCTGCCCATTCCAGTAACATAGGGACTCCAGAGTTATTGTCCTCTCTTCTGGTGATAAGATCTGACCTTTCAGGCATCGCCATGTCAAAAAATATACTCTGTTGGGCTCCTGCCAATGAGGTAGATTTCTTTTGGTAATTTTAAAAGAAGTCACAGGTTGGAAGCCTGTGCCACCTTTCTTCTTTTTACCCATAACTGCTTACTTACAGGTCTTCCAATCTCCTTTCTTCCCAATTTCTTATGAAGGTCTGTTTGAAATGGAAACAGATTCTTTCAACCAATTCATTCCTTGGAATGGTTCTTCTTAGAATCTTCTCCATAGAGGTCATCTTCTTTCCTTTAAGGCCGCAAGGGTTGATCAGGTCAAAATATTTCAAGTCTGTCGCATAATTCAGAGCAAGTCCATGCATAGAAACCCAGCGTTTGATCGCAACGCCGATCGAGGCAATCTTTGCACTATCAGCCCAGACCCCACGATTGGACGAATCCCTTTTCCCTTCGATCCCAAAATCCCTCAAGACGGAGAGGATCACCTCTTCCAATTGGCTCACATACTGGATAAGGCGATATCCATAATCCTTTAAATTGAAAATGGGATAGACGACCAGTTGGCCGAGGCCATGATAGGTGACATCACCGCCCCGCTCCGCATGGAAGAGGGGAATCTTCATGGCCTCCAGAACATCCGGGGAAATGAGCAAGTGGGATCGCTCTCCCCGCCTTCCGAGCGTGATCACATGAGGATGCTCAAGGAGAAGCAGAAGATCGGGTAGCTCTTCTTCGACTCGCCTCGACCAGAAATGGTGCTGAAGGTCCAACGCCTTAGCATAATCTACTGTTCCGAGGTCTACAATGTATCCGTTTCCATCCATAGGCAAAATTTAATTTCGAAATCCGAATATCGAAATTCGAAACAAATCCGAATGACCAAATTTCAAATGACCCAAATTGTTTCGAAAATTTAGAAATTCGAATTTTGAATTTGCTTCGAGTTTCGGATTTCGTGCTTCGGATTTTATTTGTTGGGGATCCATCTCAACTTCGGCTTCCTTGCAGCCCGAACTTCATCAAGCCGTCTCACCTTAACCTTGGTGGGGGCCTGCCGGAGCAAGTCGGAATTCTCTTCCGCCTCTTTGGCGATCGCCGTCATCGTCTCAATAAATCGATCGAGGCCTTCTTTGCTTTCGGTCTCCGTCGGTTCCATCATCAGCGCGCCTTTGACCACCAAAGGAAAATAAATGGTCGGTGGATGAAATCCGTAATCGATCAACCTCTTCGCAATGTCCAGCGTTGAGACATGATGCTTTTCCTGATGCCGGTCGGTGAAGACACACTCATGCATGCAGGGCCGGTCATAAGGAAGATCGAAAGAACCCTTCAGTCCCTTCATCAGATAGTTGGCATTGAGCACAGCCATCTCGCTCGCCCTCTTAAGTCCCTCTGCTCCCATGGAAAAGATATAGGCATAGGCCTTAAGAGCAACCCCGAAGTTTCCATAGAAGGCCTTTATTCTTCCAATACTCTTGGGCCGATCAAAATTGAACCGGTAAGTTCCTCCCTCTTTTTCGATCACCGGAACAGGAAGAAAAGGAGCCAGCTCACTCTTTACAGCCAGAGGTCCGGACCCGGGCCCTCCTCCGCCATGAGGTGTCGAGAAGGTCTTGTGAAGGTTGAGGTGAACCATATCCACTCCGAGATCACCCAGTTTTACGATTCCCATTAAAGCATTGAGATTGGCTCCATCGCAATAGACAAACCCTCCTTTGCGGTGAACGATCTCAGCGATCTCTGCCAGATGTTCTTCAAAGAACCCGAGGGTATTGGGATTGGTCACCATGATTCCGGCGACCTCTTCGTCCATCAACTCTTCAACTTTTCGGGGTGGGATGATTCCCCTCTCATTCGATTTGATCTCCACCACCTGATAGGAAGCAACGGTTGAAGTCGAGCAGTTGGTTCCGTGGGCAGTGTCCGGCACCAGCACCCTCTTCCTCTTTTCGCCACGGGCCTGGAGAGCCGCCCGGATCATCATCATCCCGGTCAGCTCACCATGAGCCCCTGCAGCCGGCTGAAGGGTCGTCTGATCCATCCCCGTGATCTCGGAGAGAAAACCTCCGAGTTCAACCATCAGTTTAAGAATGCCCTGGACGAGGCTCTCCGGTTGATAGGGATGAATATGGGCAAACCCCTTCATCCTCGCCACTTCTTCATTAATTTTAGGGTTGTATTTCATTGTGCAGGAACCCAATGGATAGAAACCGTTATCGACGCCATAGTTCCACTGGGAAAGCCGCGTGAAGTGGCGAACCACATCCATCTCGCTCAACTGAGGAAAACCCTCTAACTCTTTTCTTAAAAAATGTGAAGGGAGAAGGCGATTGACCTCGACCTCCTCAATATCCCATTGGGGTAAGGAATATCCTCTCCTTCCCTCTCCACCTTGCTCAAAGATCAGAGGTTCATCTTGAAGGAGACCGGTATCTCTTGTTTTTCCCATTGTAATCTCTCTCGGACAAACGGCGTTTGGGGTACCTTCCAAAAGTTCAAATGTCAAAATCCAAATACCAAAGGAATGACAAATGACCAATTTCTAAATATTTGACATTTTAAATTTGAAATTCATTTGAACTTTGAGCTTTGACATTTGACATTGTTTTTTATTTCAATGCCTTCTCCAACTCTTTGGCCCACCGATCGATTTCCTGCCGGGCATTCATCTCTGTGACCGTGACGAGGAGGTGACGGTTAAGCTCAGGATAGAATCGTGCTAAAGGTAATCCGCCCACAATTCCTTCTCTCCTCAATCTCTCCAAGACCTTTTCAGGATCACCTTCGATCTCCATGACAAACTCATTGAATGTGGGAGAAGAGAAAGTAAGCCTGCAACCCTTAATCCTCGAGGCTACCTTCTTTGCATATTCCGCCTTGCTCAGGTTCATCAGGGCTAATTCCCTCAATCCCTTCTTTCCGAGACAGGAGAGATAGACCGTTGCCATCAGGGCGCAGAGCCCCTCATTCGTGCAGATATTGGAGGTCGCCTTCTCCCTGCGAATGTGTTGTTCCCGGGTCGCCAGCGTGAGGACAAAACCTCTCTTCCCCTCCAGATCAACGGTCTCGCCAACGAGCCGTCCGGGCATATTTCGAATAAATTTCTCGTTTGTCGTGAAGAGGCCAAGATAAGGCCCGCCAAAGGATAGGGGAATCCCAAGACTCTGGCCTTCTCCCGCCACGATATCGACACCCATTTCTCCGGGTGGCTTCAGAATTCCGTAGGCAATCGCTTCGCTGAAACAGATGATCATTAACCCTCCTGCCTTATGAATTCCTTCACCGATATTTTTAAGATCTTCAATCACACCGAAGAAATTCGGACTCTGAATAATGACCGCACTCACATCCTGGTCAAGAAATTGGGCCAGAGCTTTCTCGTTCGTCCTCCCCTCTTTTTTCAGATACGGGATCAAAACAACTTCCTGCTCTTCGGGGTCGATATAGGTCTGGATGACCTTACGATATTCGGGGTGGATTGCTTCCGAGACCAGAATCTTCTTTCTCCCCGTGATCCGGTGAGCCATCAACACCGCTTCGGCCAAGCTCGATGCCCCGTCATACATCGAAGCATTTGACACCTCCATTCCGGTTAACTGGCACATCAGGGTCTGATACTCAAAGATGGCTTGAAGCGTTCCCTGGCTGATCTCCGGCTGATAAGGGGTGTAAGCGGTATAGAATTCGGAACGGGAGGCCAGATGCGAAACCACAGCAGGGATAAAATGATGATAGGCTCCTCCGCCGATAAAACTTGTAAGGATTGGGCTCTCGAGACTTTGCACATGCCGGATAAGGTCTGGCTCAGAGAGAGGTCCGGGCAGGCCTAAGGGTTTTGAGAGTCTGTGCCCTTTAGGGATGTTTCCGAAGAGATCCTCAATGCTCTTCACACCAATCGCTTTGAGCATCTTCTGAACATCTTCTTCGGTATGGGGGATGTAGCGGAGGTAGTCTTCCATTACGAATCCTCTGAAAGTGTTCCCTGATAGGCTTTTGATGAGAGGAGTCCCTTTAACTCCTCCTTCTCATTCAATTCCATCCTGAGGAGCCACCCTTTCCCATAGGGATCTGTATTGACCCATTCCGGATGGTCCTTCAGTTCCAGATTCTTTTCAAGGACATTGCCGGTGACCGGAGAGAAGATGTCGGCAACTGTCTTCACCGATTCAACAACTCCCATGCTCTCCCCTTTCTTATACTCGGATCCGACCTCCGGAAGGTCAACGTAGACAATATCTTTCAACTGGCTCTGGGCGTAATCCGTGATTCCAATGGTTACAAAGCTTCCCTCATCCCTCACCCACTCGTGGTCTTCTGAATAGAGCAACTTTTCTGGAAATTCCATATAACCCCCTCCATAAATTTCAAATTTAAAATTTCAAATTTCTTGGTTGTTTGTGTTTTTTGGGTTTATTGGGTTTATTGGGTTTCTTGGGTTAAACTCAACAAACTTTGAAATTTACAACCCAAAATTACCTCAACTCATCCAATGGAACATTGATGATGGTCTCGATACACGAGATATGCTTCAATTCCCCTTCAATCATGATCATATGTTTGGAGGTTTTCGGTTGCATTCTTTTTCCGGCAAGGGCTGTTTCCATGATGATCTCTTTTGTAATCCTTTCTCCCTCCCTCCAGGGAATGACTTCAATCTCAGGCGATTGATAGTCAACCAGAATGACTGGAATCTTATTACAACCGATCTGTTTCAAGGCATGGAGCCGGTGATGCCCATCCAGAATGATGTAGGTTTCTCTATCCACGGCGATGGGCATCTTGAGGATCCCGTCCGAAAGGATTTCGTTCTTCAGCTCCTCGAGATAATGAGGCCGGATTTCCTCATGCTCTCTCAACTCTTCGATTCTGATAAAAACAATATCAACCATACTCATCTCCTGTCAAAATAAAAATGGGGGAAGGCAATCGAATATCGATCTCCCTCCCCCTGTCTTTTGACCTGAGAGATTATCCCTCGCCAAGCTCGGGATTTGTCCCCTTCGGTGTCCCGACCTGAGCAAAAGCTAAAAGGCCGGGATCTTTCCAGGAGTCAGCCAAGTTACAGTCCTTTTGCCTGAGAGTTTCCTTCCGATCTTTCGGAACTTGCCCCTTCGGCGCCCCTTTGGAAAGGGGTCTCTCCTGTAACTTATTAAAAATTCTGTTCCAAATCGAGGGGGATGTCAAGAAGAATCTTCACCTTCTGTGTTTGCCCCTGGGGTCAGGCTTTGGATATTTGGATTTCTGAGAGAGAATATGGGATGGGGTCTGATGTGGACTCTCGGATTTTGGGGGATACAAACTTTCTTGAGGAAGTTCTTGGACAGGAGCAGGAGGGATTGGGAAGGTCCGTGACGATGGAAGAAATTGTTCCTATTTTTGCAAACAGTTTTCGTTAAGAGAAGAGGAGTTGTCGGGTTCAGGGAAAGACCGAAGAATCTCTAGGGTTCGAGCGGTTATGGCATGGTTGGTTCAGCAATCGGGTTGTTTGACCCTTTCGGAGCTTAGCAAAAGAGTTGGCCGAGATTGCTCCACATTGAGTACTGCGGCAAAGCTCCTGGAGAAAGAAATA
>Ga0209835_1000365_pt1 | contig 30380 bp, 20 predicted proteins | sample LakKivwa52mmetaG_FD_184138 | JGI IMG/M metagenome (GOLD analysis project Ga0209835, IMG submission 184138) | Anoxic lake water microbial communities from Lake Kivu, Rwanda to study Microbial Dark Matter (Phase II) - Lake Kivu water 52m metaG... | ecosystem: Environmental > Aquatic > Freshwater >... | reverse complement strand
TTCTATATATTCGATGTGTTGACAGTTTGGGTGTTTGGTCTCACTACACTTCATTTCTGTTTTCAGTTGAGTTTGGAATAACAACCCATCTTACCGGAGCAGAAATGTTTGTTGATAAAAATGACCCTGGAATAGGAAAAGCTAAAGACTTAAATGGGAGTTTTCCTGCAAATTCAATTAAACTGACTGATTCAGTTAGTTTTTCAGGATTAAAATTAGGAGTTCATAGTATGACCATCAGAGCTTTTGATAAAGCCATGATGTCATCATCTTTCGAAACAAGAGTTTTTCCTGTAATACCTGATCGAAATGCAAAAATTGTATATGCTGAATGCTTTATTGATAAAGACCCTGGTTTAGGTAAGGGAGCAGTCTTGAGTATTGCCAATCCATCAACTAATCTGAAACTTTACAGTGAAATAAAGGTCCCTGCTTTAGCTGATGGAAAGCATTTTCTGTATGTCAGAGCAAAAGACAATCAAGGAATATGGAGTCATTATACACCACGAGAGTTTAATATATGTGAAACTTACGGACCGGAAGCAGATTTTACTATTTCTCATGGTTTTAGCAGTGATACTGTATCTCCAAGATTTAGGTACCAATACTTTGATGTATATCATAACGTATCCATTAATTATGACTCATTTTATTGGAAATCAGATTATTGGCATGGTAAATCTTTTCAAGACAAACCAATAGTATATTCATCAGATCGAATAATAGCTGATGGGTTTACTTGTTTAACTGTGTTTAATAAGTGTGGTGAATCAAAAATTTGTAAAAAAGAAAATGTTTATGGTATTACTGGTGTTTCACCTAATTTCTTTATACTGAATGATTATGTTAAAATAAACATATACGGTTTTGGGTTTAAACCATCAACGATGATAATGTTAGAACAGTTTATAGATTTTAACGATATAAGACATTACAGTCCGGACACTGTCATTTTTATCAATGAAAACCATATTCAGTTGGTCTTTAAGAGATTTGATATTTTCATGAATATTAAAGACATGTATGGAATGCCTATTGCTGCATTTGCATATTTTAACGGAATTGATGGGAAATTTTTTGCGATATACGCTGATAATGATGCAATTTATGGTAAGCCGGAACTATCATTTGTTGTACCGGAAGTAATTCGCCCAAATAATTATTACGATGTTTTTATGTATTATGAAAACAAGAGTACCAATTATTTTGGGGCAGGGGTTCCGATAATAATACGTACCCCGGGATATGTTGAGGCTATTCTTGTTACACCTGTCAGTGATTCTGGTTGGGTTGATTCTTCAGCAAAAAAATACATTCCCTGGCAAAGGTTCTATAAAGGATATACCGACACCATCACGAAGGAGGATTCATTCAATATTGCCATGTTAATCTTAAAGGAACTTGCCCCTGGTGAAAAAGGATATATCCATTTTTTGATAAAATCACCGGTTCAGGGCGACATTATACTTAAAGGTAATACATTACCACCATTATACAGGGCAAATTGGTTAGATACAATAGGTTATCGAAGTAATTGTAAAAATATTCCTCCTTGTCTGCAGTGTTTACTGGATATATTGAATATGTATGGTTCATTGTTACCTATTATGGGGTGTTTAATCAATGGTATTGAACTCGGTTGTTTGTTAGGAGGGTTTAACCCAGATGCAAAAGCTTTGGATTATATAAGTGGTATTTTTTCTTTAATTTTAAGTTGTGGCTCTCCTTTGCTTCCAAGTACATCCCTGTTATCTGCATTGGCAAATGCAGCAGGATTAGCCGGCAATATGAATGGAATGGATGATAAGAATGCAAATTGCAGACAATGTTTCCCATATCCTCCAAACCGAAAACCTATAAATGTCAGAGGCTCAATGGACCCTAATTATAAATCAGGACCTGACGGATTTAAATCAGAAAACTATATTAATGGCAAATCAGCTTTTCATTATACAATAAATTTTGAAAATGTGGATACTGCAACAGCACCGGCAGCAGAAGTAATTATCAGAGATAAAATTGACACTTCAAAATTGGATATTTCCACTTTAGAGTTTACTAATTTACGCTTGGCAAAAAACTACATTGACATTCCGATTAAGCTGAATACCTTTACTTATGAAATGGATCTTCGGCCAAAGAAAAACACAATCTTGAATGTCTGGGGGTATTTTGAAGATTCCACTTCCACTATAGTAACGCGTTTCACCTCACTAAATCCTGTTACCCGTGCCCTTACTCAAGTTGTCTCGGATGGATTTTTAGATCCTAATGACATCAATCATTCTGGAGAAGGGGCTGTAACTTTCAGGATAAATCCAAAAGATTCGCTACCACATCTGACTAAAATTGAAAATAAAGCTGATATAATTTTTGATTATAATAAACCTATCGCAACTCCTGTCTGGAGTAATACTATTGATGCAGAAGCACCGGTTAGTTCTATTGCTCCATTACCACCAATTGTCAGCGATACCATATTTGCTATAAAATGGGATGGTACTGATCCGCATTCGGGAATTGGATTTTATAACATTTATTATTCAGAAGATGGTGGTCCTTATGAATTTTGGAGAGGTAAATTTAGTAGCGATTCTGCCATTTTCATTGGTCGAAACGGGCATTCCTATGCTTTTTATTCAATTGCTCAAGATAATGTTGGCAATATTGAAGCACCTAAGACAGTTCCTGATGCTCAGACCCATGTAGTGGTATCAGTTAACGATAAAGAACAAAAAATTAATTTATTTGGCACTTATCTTTATGCATGCCCTAATCCCTTCAGTAATTCTACCAATATTACTTATTATTTACCATCGAATACCAATATCAGACTTGAGCTGATTGATTTGCTTGGTAAAAACTCAGAGACATTGATTAATGATTTCAAATTATCAGGGCATCATTCTTTTTCATTATCATCAAAAGGATTAATTAAAGGTATTTACTACATTAAATTGACAACTCCGACAGAAAATATTGTTCAGAAAATAATAATCCAATAGTAAACCAATTAGCATTAAACAACAAAAAAGCCGACTCTTTTAGTCGGCTTTTTTTTTACAATAAAACTAACAATAAAACTAAGTTTTTACTGAATCATCAGCTTGGTATTTGTGCCATTGACACTTACAATAACAACACCATTTATATTATTGAGATTGAGTACATTCAATCCTTCTTTTGCTTTTAGTCAGCTAATTTTTTTCCCTGAAGATTATAAACTGAAATAATGTTTTCGTTGGTCAGGTCAACATTGCTCAGGTTTACATAAACACTGTTTTGATACGAATAAACAAGTGTATTTGCATTTGTAAATTCATTGGTTGAAGTAGTATTCTGATAATTACTTTCAGAACTAATTACCTGAACAGGAACAAAATGTATAATAAAGCGAGCTTCATTATCATTAAGTTGAGCATAGTATTGATAATTGCCCATTCTCAAATCAGTGATAGTAGCTGTTTTGGTATCTTCAAGTAAAATATTGTAATTCGGGCCAATATTTTCCAAACCACTGAAAGACAAAGTCATATCATTATCTGCTAAAACCCTGCTGTATAACGTAATTGATTTATGTCCGTTTAAATCAGGCATACAATTAATTGCCAGTTCATCAGTAAAAGATTTGGTATAAATCATACTGCCACTGCCACTCAAAACAAAAAATTTGTTAGCATCAAACTGATTGTCAAATTTTTCAGTAGCATCCTGATTAAAGCTGATAACTGTTTCATCAGTGAAGCCTTCTGTCGAAACACTAATTTTGATATTGTTATTCGTATTTCTGTATGCTACATTGCTTGCAACCCTTGCATTGTTATTTACACTTACAGCACCTGTTGATTTTCCATTACTAACCTTTACCCAAAATGCCTGTGTAGGAGCAATAACATTGGTACCTCCATTAACACTGCCTCCACTTGAATAAAGCTGATAATTTCCGGCTCCGTTGTTTAAATCAGGATTCCATAAATAAATTGCATTGTCAATATTTTGCTTTGTCCAGCCACTTTCAGCATTCCAGTCAATGGCTGATGGGTAAGGGTTTCCAATAAAATTGTATCCATCAAATTGACGGGTAAGGCTATTATTTGAATAGGTACCAGTATTTAAGTTACCTGCAAAAGTGACGGTTTTGTCATTATTTTTGAAATATACATCAAAACCTTTAAATGGAGTTAAGGCGGTATTGGCTACTGCAGGTTTCCATGCAATGGTAGTCCCTTTATCGCCATCGGTCTCAGAATAAGTGTAAACAGCACCTCCCCAAAAAACATTAGTTGTTGCATTGCTTACAGGTGATGAAACATAATGCCATTTGTTATTTGTTAAAACTCTTTTAAAATTAACAACTGCGCTGGCTCCGTAAGATATTGTTCCATTGTCAATAAAACAACCAGCATTGCTATTATTAGCATCAAAAATCAGTTGCCCATTGATTGTTGTACTTCCATAAGCTTTCAGGGTAAAACCAGGATTTACTGTGAGTGTTCTTGAACTTTCAATGGTTAATTTTTCACACTCAAGGTTACTGGAAACAATACAATGACGGCTAGCAGAATTACTAATATTTACTGGAATAAGAGCGTATGGTAACCATCCGCCAAACCAGTTGGATGCTGTGTTCCAGCTTGTATTTGTAGTGCCAAGCCAAGCATGTGCCTGAGGAGCATAAGTTGAACTTACCCAGATTGGACCTGAACTTGATCCGTTTCCTAATGATCCTCCATTATAAAAAAGTCCTGTGTAATCAGAAATAACTGCTGAAATGTTTGCACCTGTTGGATTTACTGTTACAGTAGGCTGGCTTGTATATCCACTACCTGAATTAGTAACAGAAATTGAGTTTATCCCCCAACCCAAATTAAATTTTGCACCTGTACCAGATCCCCCGGTAACACTAACAGGATTAGAAGGTAAAGTAGTGTATGTGCCTGCGTTATTGATAGAAATTGAAGTTATTTTTCCCGAACTTGTTGTAAGTACATTTAATTTCGCCTGACTTGTATAGGTGCCATTACTTATGTTAAGAATATTGTTAACTGCGTAAGCTGTACCCTGACTGGAAATTGATGCAGAGCTAACTTTCATACTTGAAACACTTGCAATAGCACTGCTTCCACCACCACCTGAAATGCTTATTGATGGGAAAGTGGTATAGCTACTACCACTGCTGTTGATTGTGAGTGATTCAACTACTTTTGGTTCATCTGATAAGTTTTGAACTGAACTTCCGGTGCCATCAAAATTGAAATACAATACCAAGCCTGTTTCAGTACCAATGAGTGATTTATACATTTTTTCCCTGATATCTGACTGTGTTCTGTAAGTATTCCAAATTCTGATTTCATCCAATTTGCCTTTAAAAGGTCTGTAATTGCCTGATTCATTTAACTGACTTCCGATATTTAATCCTCCATTGCTATTTTGCGGAGTAATGGTTCTTGTCATTGAGGCTTCCTGATTCCCGTTAATAAATAAATAAACGTTGGTTGAACTCCAACTGACAGCAACATGATACCATTTATTTAATTGGAATGTTGTTGTTGAAGTAAGTTTATTTTGGTTCACTCCTGCAGCAGTAAGATAAAAGTCAATGTTTTTTCCGGAACTATTGAATTCAAGTGAATATGCTTCATCAGTCCAATCACTTTTGTCGCCTTTATGAATAATCCCGGCAGTGTTTTGAAATGCTTCCAAATAAACCCATGCTTCTAAAGTACCGGTAGTGCTAAGGTCAAGAGCATTATTGTCAACTACTCTTACATAATCATCAATACCATCAAAGTATAAACATTTTTGCGAAAAAGAAATAAAGCTCTGTCCGAGCAACACTATTAAGGTGATTGTGGTTAAAATTGTTTCATGTCGTTAGTCTTATTGTACTCAGATAATTTCAACTCTGATACCATACACATATAACACTGTTTATCAACCACTTAATAATTTTGTACCAAATATGAAATTTTTCAAACATGAAACATTTTTCTCATTTTTGGAAACTTACTACTATTTAGAATAATTCTAAATAAATCTTTAAATCCCAACTAAATCCATGAATTTATTATCCCTATTTTTGCCCCTTTCAATATTGTTTAAAATTTTGCAATAATGGCTGAATACAACTATAAAGAAATAGAAAAATACTGGCAAAACTATTGGGAAACAAACCATACTAATAAAGTATCCAATCAAAGTTCAAAACCCAAATTTTATGTACTTGATATGTTTCCTTATCCATCAGGTGCCGGTTTACATGTAGGTCATCCTCTCGGTTATATTGCATCTGATATTTATTCACGATATAAAAAACTAAAAGGCTTTAATGTATTGCATCCAATGGGTTTTGATGCATTTGGACTACCTGCCGAACAATATGCCATTCAGACCGGTCAACATCCGGCAGTAACAACAGAAATAAACATTAAAAGATACAAAGAGCAACTCTATAAAATTGGGTTTAACTATGACTGGGATCGAGAGGTAATTACTTCAAATCCTGATTATTATAAATGGACTCAATGGACATTTATTCAACTGCACCATCACTATTTTGATAAAAATTTAAATAAAGCTGTTGCTGTTGCAGATTTAATAAAACATTTTGAAAGTCATGGTTCCGAAAATTTATCTGCTGCCTGTAATGAGGAGATAATTTTTTCTGCTGAAGAGTGGGCTGGCTGGTCAGAAAAAGAAAAATCTGGAATTTTAATGAATTACAGGCTTGCTTATCAGGCAGTTACTTATGTCAACTGGTGCCCTGAGCTTGGAACTGTGCTGGCCAATGATGAAGTAAAAGATGGTCTTTCTGCAAGAGGTGGATATCCGGTTGTCAAAAAACCAATGAAACAATGGTTACTGAGGGTATCAGCTTATTCTGAGCGATTATTGCAAGGCTTGGAAAATTTAAACTGGAGCGACTCACTGAAAGAAATGCAAAAAAACTGGATTGGAAAATCGGAAGGGGGCATTATTAAATTTGAAATCGCAAATTTTCAATCCGAAAATAACGACCCTCAATCAGCAATCATCGAGGTTTTCACTACACGACCCGATACCATTTTCGGTTCTACTTTTATGGTATTGGCACCCGAACATCCCATTGTAAACACAATCATTTCAGAAGAATATAAAGAACAGGTTACCAATTATATAGAACTTACCAAAAAGAAAACCGAAAGAGATCGTCTTGCTGAAACAAAAAATATCAGCGGGCAGTTTACAGGTGCTTATGCAATACATCCATTTTCCAATGAATTATTGCCCATCTGGATAGCTGACTATGTTTTATGGGGATATGGTACCGGAGCAATTATGGCTGTTCCGGCACATGACAGCCGCGATTATGCTTTTGCCAAACATTTCGGGCTGAAAATTATTGAAGTGGTATCGGGAGGAAATATTGAAAAAGAATCGAATGATGCCAAAGAAGGGAATATGATTAACTCTTATTTCATCAATGGATTAGAGGTAAAAGCAGCCATTGACACAGTGATACAACGGCTTGAAGAAAAAGGTATTGGTGAAAGAAAAATCAATTATCGTATGCGCGATGCCATTTTCAGCAGACAACGATACTGGGGCGAGCCATTTCCGGTGTATTACAAAGATGAAACTCCACTTACATTAGATTCAGATGATTTACCATTAATATTACCTGAAATAAACGATTTTTTACCTACAGCTACAGGCGAACCACCATTAGCCAAAGCAAAAAACTGGGCAAGCAAAGAAAATTTCCCGCTTGAGGTAGATACCATGCCTGGTTTTGCCGGTTCAAGCGGTTATTACCTGAGGTATATGGACCCTCACAATAATGATGTATATTTCTCGCAAGAGGCAGTAAATTACTGGAAAGATGTTGATTTATATATAGGTGGAACCGAACATGCTACCGGTCACCTCATTTATGCACGTTTTTGGAATAAATTTTTATTTGATCTGGGGATGAGTGTAGTTGATGAACCATTCAAAAAACTGGTAAATCAGGGGATGATTCAGGGACGTTCAGGTATTGTTTATCGGGTAAATCACGAAAAATATGCTGAGTATCTGCTTTGGGAAAGAATCAAGGATAATCATCTTGGTGTTTCTTTTCAAAAAGGCTACAAAGAAGGGCACCGTGAATTTGACATTTTTTGCAATGAAAAGAAAATCATTATTGAAACCCGTCAAATACGAAAACTCGAAAAACTGGAATCGAAATATCAGGAATATGCTCATTCAGTGGGGTATTCAATATTTTTAGTTCCTGTATATAAAATTCTGTATGAATTGGATGAAGTAATTGAACGATTAAAAAAACTGATTGCTGGCGAAGAATCTGACTCTTACATTCACGATAAGCCAATTCCGCTTAAGCCTGTATTTGTTTCGCAAGGTATAAAAGACAGAGAACTCTTTACCACAGAACTCAATTGTGATGTCAACCTTATTGAAAATGATATTTTAAACACAGATGGATTTAAAAAATGGCGACCTGAATTTGCAGAAGCCGAATTCATCCTTGAAAAAGATAAATACATTTGTGGATGGAAAATAGAAAAAATGTCAAAATCTTTACATAATGTTGTCAATCCTGACGATATTATCGAAAAATACGGAGCAGATACTTTTCGCATGTATGAAATGTTTTTAGGTCCTATTGAACTTCATAAACCATGGAATACCGATGGTATTGAAGGAGTTCATAAATTTATTAAACGGTTTTGGGCACAATATCATTCCAACAACGGGCAATTCAATATGGTGGACGAAAAGGCAGATGATAAAGAACTGAAGATTTTACATCGCTCAATAAAAAAGATACAGGACGACATTGAAAAATTATCTTTTAATACCTGTGTCAGCAACTTCATGATTGCTTTCAACGAACTGGCAAAAATCAATTGTTATAAAAAAGAAATACTTCAACCTTTCATCATATTAATTTCACCCTTTGCACCACATATTGCAGAAGAATTGTGGAAAAAATGCGGAAATTTCACCAGTATTTCAGAAGCAGAATTTCCTGATTATGACGAAAGCTATCTTATTGATGAAAGCTTTGAGTATCCGGTTTCGATAAATGGGAAATTACGCCATAAAAAAGTTTTTTCGCTTGAAGAAAGCATAGAAAATATGGAGAATGACATCAGGAATGACCCTGCTGTAATCAAATGGGCGGAGGGTAAACAAATCAGAAAAATAATAATAGTAAAAGGTAAAATTATTAATGTTGTAGTAAATTAAAATTTAACATTGAATAATAAAAATTAAACCTAACTTTGCACTAAATTAATTTCTAACTAAAAAAGTTTTCTATGAAAAAAACAGGACTTTTTTATGGCTATAAAGGTGGAAATACCGAAGAAGTAGCTCAAATCATCGCAAAAGAATTTAAACCCGGAGAAATAGATGTTTTCGATTTATCGAAAGTTTCGTTATTAAAGCTCGAAGATTACGATCAATATATATTTGGCATATCAACTGTTGGAGCAGATAACTGGACGGATGCACAGGCAAAAAACGTTTGGGACAACTTTTTTATGCTGTTAGAAAAACTTAATGTTAAAGGCAAAAAAGCAGCAATTTTTGGTCTTGGTAATCAAATCTTATATCCCGATCATTTTTGTGATGATATAGGATTGTTAAAAGAAAAGCTCTCCGCTCAGGGAATAAGTGTTATAGGTTATACTCCAGTTGCAGGATATGAATTCTCGGAAAGCAAAGCCATTGAAGGCAATCAATTTACCGGTTTACCAGTTGATCATGACAATGAACCTGAATTAACTGAAGAAAGGGTGAAAAACTGGGTTAAAAAACTTATTAAGGAGTTTTAGTAAAAGTTTTGCATTTCCCCTTGTACTGCAATTTCTCTGATTAAAATCTACTGATTTCTAATAATACCATTTACTATATTAGTATTCTTAATCGAAAATCAATCAGTTAATTACCAAAAAGGTTTACCACTATCAACCGGCAATTTTTTAAATCCATGATTAAAATTCAGGAAGCCTGTGGATTATGAACTTACAGAAATCTTTTATGTTATAAAAATAAATGTATCTTGCCACTTGAAAAAATCCTTAAAATTTAATAATTTCAAATGAAAAAGTTCATTTTATCATTATCCTTAATTATAATATGCCTGATTCAGCTGACGGCAAAACATGTTGATGTTCAAACTGCAAGCACTGTTTCTAAAAATATTTTTTATGAAAGAGCATCTGAATATTACACTATCAACATCAATCAGCTGACTCCTGAATTGTATTTCACAGAAATGGAAGAAGGAACAGCCGTATATTACATTTTTAATATCAGCAGTCAGGTAAATGGTTATGTAATTGTGAGTGCCGATGATGCTGCATTTCCGGTTATTGCCTATTCTTTTGAAGGTAATTTTAATAACAACCTACAATCTCCTGAAGTTAAAAGCTGGCTTTCAATACGTAAATCTGAAATTCTATGGATAATTCATACAAAAGCTGAAGCTGATATTGAAATTGAAAAAGAATGGCACCGACTTCAAACACAAAGTATTTACAGGGGTTACCGTAGTGTAAGTCCGTTAATAACATCCAAGTGGGGACAGGGAAAATACTACAACAGAAACTGTCCTCAGGATGGATCAGCACCAAGTTCGCAGGATGGTCGCACTTTGGTTGGATGTGTGGCTATTTCGATGGGTCAGATTCTGCGATTCCATCAAAACCCTACTACAGGATCAGGTTCTCATTCTTACTATCACAATACTTATGGCACATTATCAGCAAATTTTGGTATGACAACATATAGCTGGTCGTCAATGCCCAATACCATAAGTTCTCATAACAGCAGTGTAGCCAATATGCTGTATCATTGTGGAGTAAGTGTTGAAATGAACTATGGCATAAATGGCAGTTCGGCTTATCCGAGCGATGCCGCAAGTGCATTTCAAAACTATTTTGGCTATGCATCTACAATGTCGAAAAAAGAAAAAATAAATTATTCAAATTCTTCATGGGAAGGCTTGCTGAAAACGGATTTAGACAATGGCTTACCACTGTTTTATTATGGTTATGGCAGCAGTGGAGGGCATGCTTTTATTTGTGATGGCTATCAGGGAACCTCCAACAATCATTTTCATTTCAATTGGGGTTGGGATGGTTATCTTGACGGATATTTTTATGTTTCCAGTTTGAATCCGGGAACAATGGATTTCACCAATAATCAGGGAGCCATTTTTGGTATAAAACCAGGAACAACTTCTGGTGCTGTTATTTCTTTGGTAGATGCTATTGATATTATCCCTGACACCTTAATTCAATATAAAAATGCCGAAATATGGGTAAAATTAGCCAATCAAAGCAGTGCAGATTTCACAGGTGATTACAGATGTGCCATTTATTCAACTTCAGGTCAGTTTGTTGAACTTATTGACACTTATAATAATGTATCCTTAAAAAAAGGATATTATTACTCCAATGGTTTTTCATTTTATAAAAATTCAATCAGTTGTACTCCCGGAAATTATCAAATCGTAATTGAATATAAACCCAGCGGTGGCAGTTGGAAACTTATTGATAAAACAACATATACTCATCCGGTTAATGTGGTTGTAAAATCAGGTTCTTCGGGTTATGATATCAGAATGTACGATGCATTTGATATAAGCCCTACACCACTTGTACAGGGCGATTCAGCCAAAATTTGGCTCGATATTGCCAATTATTCTTCCTATACCTTCAGTGGCGACCTTACAGTTTCTCTTTTTGATAAATCAAGTGGTCAGTATATTGAAACAATAGAAACAATTACCAATGTGAGTATGCCTAAAATGACACACTATACAAATGGTTTGTTTTTTAAAACATCAAAAATTACTGCCAGTCCGGGCGAGTATCTGGTAGCTATTCATTACAGACCCACCAGTGGAAGCTGGTATCTGGTCAGCGAAGGCTCATACAATAATCCTGTTTCTGTAAAAGTAATCAGTAAAGCTTTAAATCCTGATATTTATGAAACCAACAACAGCGAAACAACACCTTATGCATTTACACCTGTTTATAAAGCCGATACTTCTGTTGTGTTAACCAGCGGCTCAAATATTCATAATTCAAGCGATGTTGATTATTACAAGATTGATTTGGCAAACGGATACAATTATAAAGTTAAAGCCCGTTTGTACGATAGTTATAATAGCGGTGGTGGCAACGACTATACGATAGATGCAGTATTTACATATAAACACGGAGCAAATTGGTCGGCATTTTTCGATGATACAGATGCAAATGAATTTACAGTAACAAATGGTGGAACTGTTATTTTCAAAGTTAATCCGTTTTTTGAAGGTGCCCTCGGCACTTACTTGCTCGATATCAGAATTAAGCGTGAACAACCCGGAAAACCTGACCTGACTATCATTAATGAAACTGTCAGCCCGATTAGTGTATTAGCAGGAAACCAGGTAACCGCCACCTGTGATGTTAAAAACATTGGAAATAATGTGGCAACAGGAAGTTTACTCCGGTATTATCTTTCGAAAGACAATAAACTTGATGGCAGCGACCTTGATGTTGGAAGTGATAATATAATCAGCCTTGCAGCCAACGGAATTGTTTCTGCTGGCGAAATTTTCACAATACCTGTGTCAACCACAGCCGGCCAATGGTATGTTTTATTTATTGCCGATGCAAGCAGTCAGATTATCGAAAGCGATGAGACTAACAACATTGCCTCTCAGGAAATAACAGTTACCAAAGGATTACCCGACTTAACCATTTATAATAAAAATGTAAATCCGGGAGTTGTCGAAAAAGGAAATGTTACTGCAATCAACTGTGTAATAAAAAATCAGGGAGTAGCAGAATCTCCTGCATCAGTAATCAAATACTATTTAAGTACAAATACTATTTTTGACGGCAGTGATATTGAACTTGCTTCAGACAATCTGCTCAGTATTGCAGCAAACAATACCGGGAGCAGCGGTGAAAATCTGTTGATTCCTTTAAGCTTTCCGGCAGGTGATGCTTATGTTATTATCGTGGTTGATGCTACCAATCTGGTTAGTGAATCGGATGAGAACAATAACATTGATTTCGTTTCACTTAAAATAAAGAGCAATGTAAGTTTATCTGAAAGTTCTGTTAAAAATATACCTTTAGTGTTTCCTGTACCCAGCAGAGGACCTATTAATATTAGTACTGATTTAAAAAACTATACTCTGGAAATTTTTGATGTTAGTGGCAAAACAGTTTATTTTCAGAAGGAAATTAATGGGAATTATCAAATAATGCCTGAATTGGTAAACGGTACATACATTTTAAAGATACAATCAGAAAAGGAAATATTTTATCATCAAATAATGATTAACAGATAGTCAGCCGACAGAACCATGAAAGCAGCAGTGATTGGAGCAGGAATTGGTGGTATTGCAACTGCCATCAGGTTACAACATGCCGGATTTCAGGTTGAAGTTTTTGAAGCATCAGAAAAAGCAGGGGGAAAACTGAATCAATTCCAAAGAGATGATTTTAGGTTCGATATGGGTCCTTCACTATTCACTTTACCAAATTTAGTTGAAGAGCTGTATGCCCTGAAAGGTTTAAAACCTTATGATTTTTTTGCTTATAATAAGCTGGATATTTTATGTAAGTATTTTTATGAAGACGGAACAAACCTGATTGCATTTGCCAATCCTGATATATTTGCTGATGAAACAGGAAAAAAGACTATTGATACTAAATCAAAAATCATTAAGTTTTTAAAACATTGTTCAGATATTTACAACATCACCGCTGAAACGTTTTTATTCAATTCTTTACACGATTTCAGAAACTATATTTCGTGGCATACACTAAAAGCAATACCAAAACTATATAAAATCAATACCTTAAAGAAAATGCATGAATTTAACAAATCATACTTTTCCGACAGGCGTTTGGTTCAGTTATTCAACCGTTATGCTACTTATAATGGTTCCAACCCTTTCAGATGCCCGGCAACATTAAATGTGATTGCTCATTTGGAAAACAATATCGGTGCTTATTTCCCCTCAAAAGGGATGTATAGCATTGCTGAATCGCTTTATCAATTATCCGTTGACAGTGGAGTTATTTATCATTTTAACTCAAAAGTAAATGAAATAATCATCAATAATCGTAAAGCAACAGGAATTTTAGTAAATAATGAACAGAAAGACTTTGATGTAATGGTTAGTGATGTTGATGTAATGAGTTTATACAATCATCTTTTACCTTCGATTGTAATTCCGAAAAGGATAAAAACAGCTGAAATGTCAACCAGTGCTCTAACATTTTATTGGGGCATCAACAATGAGTTTCCTGAACTGAAATTACACAATATATTATTCACCCAAGGGCAAAAAGAAGAATTTGAATGCCTGTTTCAGCAAAAAACAATTTATTTCGACCCTACAATTTATATTTTTATCAGCAGTAAGGAAGTAAAAAGCGATGCTCCTGCCGGTAATGAAAATTGGTATGTAATGGTAAATGCTCCTGAAAATATTGGTCAAAAATGGGGCTCAATGATTCAGGAAACAAGAAAGAACATCATTCGGAAAATCAACAGAATATTAAAAACCGACATTCAGAAACACATTTTATTTGAAGAAATTCTTGACCCTGATAAAATTGAAAAGACAACATCTTCATATCATGGTTCACTCTATGGACCTGCCTCCAACAGTATTGCATCGGCATTTTACCGCCATCCTAATTTTACAAAACAAATAAAAAATCTGTATTTTTCAGGTGGCAGTGTACATCCGGGAGGTGGCATACCTTTATGCCTTGCATCAGCAAAAATTATTGATAAAAAAATCAGAAAAGATTATAAAATCAAAAAATAAGGCGGGAATACAAAAAAAAAGACCACCCGCAGGTGGTCTTTTATAACTAGCTTTGTTATGTTTTAGAGGGCAAATCCAACCCTGAATCCTAAATACTTGATAAAATCGCCACTGTTTAAACTAACACCACCCTGAATAAATTTAAAGCGTGCATCAATACCGGCTGTCCAGTAAGTTGCAGTCAAATCATTCGAAAAATCTTTCAAATTTGTTCCAAAATTATATTTAAACAGAGGTGCTATAATAATTCCATCGGCCAATTCATAATTAAACCTTAACCCGATAGGTACATTAAGAATGATATGTCCCTTATCGCCTATAACTGTTGAATTGTATTGCCAGAAATGTGTATTAAACCCAAAAATAGTTAATAATGGGAAATTTAAACTCTTGAAAAACTGCCAGTTGTAATTATAATTAAAATAGCCAGTCCATTTAATGCTATCATCATTCATAAAGAAATACTCAAAAGTTGTTTCTCTGAGTTTATCACTGACAAAATTTACCCCGGCACCAAGTGAACCACCTTCAAATACAGTATAATTAGGGAATGAAGATGTTATAGTTTGCTTTGCAAAGTTTGAATTTCTGACATATGGATTAAATGTTTTGAATACAAAATTATCCTTTTCAACTTCATCAAAATCAAATAATTTATTTTTTGTGAGTGCCTTTTTGGTGGTTGTTGTCGGGGTAGGTGCTTTTTTGTATTCAGTTAAATAAATTGGTTTATCCGAACATGGGCTTCCACCTGGCAGACCACCTTTCTTGGCAGCTTTCATCAAAGTTGATAAAAAGTCAAAATTGCTTTCTTCCTGCTTTTTCTCCTTAGGCTGTTCAGTTACGACATCTTGTCCTTCACGACCTAACTGAAGCTGTAAAATTTTAACTTCTACTCTCCTGTTTTTCTGTCTGCCTTCTTCAGTAGTATTTGATTCAAGTGGCTGTGTTTCACCATAACCAACTGCCTGAATACGATCACCGTTTATTCCATTATCAACAAGATATTGTTTTACAGAATTAACCCTGTCTTGCGATAATCTCAAATTGGCTTCATCGCTACCAATGCTGTCGGTGTGTCCTCCCAGTTCAATGACAATTTCACTTCTTTTCATAATATCCACCAACTTGTTCAGTTCAACTTTTGATTCATCGCGTAAGGAGGCTTTACCAAAATCAAAAAAGATATTTTTAAGTTCGAAAGTAGCTCCTACACGAATTGTTTGTAATTGAAAATCTTTACGAATGTCCTGAATTTTATCTTCTTTACCCATCCATTCAAGTTTGGCTTTTTTGATAGCCAGATCGAGTGAGTTTATGCTGCTACGATATTGTTTGATTAACTCTTCATAATCTTTAATAGATTTAGTTACATTTTCAGAATTCTGATTAATTAACTCGAGTAGTTGAGCATTCAGTTCGGTCATTTTCGCTTGCAGAGCTTTGATTTCAGGAAGTTCATTGACCAGAATATCGTTCATGTATTCCTTTTTCATGTATTTCGACATATCGGTCAGGTCAAGTACATCTGTCAGGTATAAATATCCTTTCATATCAATAACTACATTGTATTTTTTCATTGGTGGTAAAGAAATACGATAGTATCCATCGCTGAAAGCACTTACAGCAGAACCTTGCTCAAGACCGGTAGCATCGTCATAAAAACGAATCAGTGAACCAACAGGGGCTTTGTTTTCATCACTTACATAACCAAAAACATTCACTACAATTTCGGGTCTCATACTTGGAGGCAAAATAAACTCATATAAATCGAGACCACCCTGACCATCAATCATTCCATCTCTGACAGTATAAGCTTTAATACCTGAAGAAGGTATGGTCAGGTATTTATCATCGGTCAGCGTATTAATATATTTACCAAGATTAACCGGCTCAGTCCAATCTGTCCATGAATCTCCAATTCGTTTCGACATGAATAAATCATGACCGCCAAATCCAAAATGGCCACTACTGAAGAAATATAGTGTTTTACCATCAGCAGCTTAAAATGGAGCTCCTTCAAATTGAGAAGTATTAATTTTCGGACCAAGATTGAGTGGTTTACTCCATCCATCTTCAGATAAGAAACTGACATAAATATCAGCTCCGCCTCCAAATCCACCTTCACGATCACTAATAAATAATAATACTTTTCCATCTGCACTTAAGGTAGCCTGCGACTCCCATTCTTTGGTGTTAATAGTACCACCCAGGTTGCAAGGCATTGTCCATCCTTTTTCAGTTTTTACAGAATAAAACAAATCGCCACCGCCAAATGATCCTTCATAATTACCAAAAAGAATGGCCACATTGCCGTCTCCCGACATAGCCATTATACATTCATGAGTTGATGTGTTCAGTTCGGTACCTATATTTTTAGCATCTCCCCAACTGCCATCTGTCATACGTTCACAATACCAGATGTCTTCGCCTCCATAACCTCCGCTACGGCCATTGGTAGTAAAATACAAACGTGTTCCATCTTTCGATACATAAGGGAAATAGTCGGATTGTGCTGAATTGATTTTATTTCCGGAATTTATAACCTCAATATATTCATCATCACGTTTTAATAGATTAAGCCATTTGTCGGCTAAGGTTTTATCGGCACTGCTATACTTAACTTTATAATTTTCGAGTGCATCAATGGCTTTGTCAAACTCTTTAATCGCAAAATACGATTTCGCCAGATTTAAAAATTTTTCAGGTTTTGTTTTCACCTCCTGTTCATACCTTGCAATAGCAGAGGCATACTCTTTTTTGTTAAAGTATTCGTCTCCCGACTGTGCTTTTAAAATCAGTGAGCATAGAATTATACTCAATACTAAAAGTAAACTTTTTGTCATAATCCTTTTTTTTAATGTTATTACGAAGAAATTTCCAATACACAAAGATATACTAATATTTTTTCTTAATAAGAAGTAATTCTAAATAAAATTTTTTATGGATTTTTTAGCAGCATCATTCAGATAAAAACTTTCAGTGTTTAAATCTTAATAGTTTACAGTGAGTCATTTAAAAATCACATTTTTTCAGACTTCAGAATTTGCCTTAAAAACTCAAGGGCTGAAACAGCAAAAAATATAATGTTTTGTTCACGTCCTCTATTGAAAGTTAATTGATGATTAAAAATCTTATCTTTTATTGAAACTGCTATAAACAACAATCCTAGAGGTTTGTTTTCAGTGGCACCTGAAGGCCCTGCAATTCCGGTTGTGGCAATACCGACATCAGAATTAGTTTTTGTTTGGATGCTAACAGCCATTGAGGCAGCACATTCAGCACTAACTGCACCAAATTCTTCAATAATTTGCTTGTCAACCCCCAATTGGTTTATTTTCATCTCATTTGAATATACAACCATGCCACCTTTATAATATTGTGAACTGCCAGGCACTGAAGTAATTAAATGCGACAAATAACCACCCGTGCAACTTTCAGCAACAGACAATGACATTTTTGAGTTAAGCAACATATCTCCTATAGCTTTTTCAAGGGTTATATTGCCCGATCCATAAACATATTTTTCTAATTTTTGTGTTATTTGCTGACTTATTTCATTCATCCGGATTAGAAAATCATCATCATATTGCATTGCTGTAAGACGTAACTTAACTTGTCCGATTGAGGGTAAATATGCCATTTTTATATTTTCCGGCAAATTTTCTTCAATTTCTTTTATTTTTTCAGCAATCACTGATTCACCGATTCCTGCAGTTTTTATATTGATGGATTTAACTCGATGTTGAATTAAATCTGTCAAGAATGGTCTTAACTCTTCGGTATAAATGCTTTTCATTTCGAATGGAACACCAGGCAATGAAATCAAAGTTTTATTGTTGTTCCTGAACACCATACCCGAAGCTGTACCTTTATTGTTGGTTAAAACAGTACATTTCGAGGGGAGATAAGCCTGTGAACGATGTGCTTCGCTCAGGGTTGGATAACGATACTTTAGCATTTCGTGAATATGGCTCAAAACCTTTTCATTTAAGCTCAGTTTATCATTAAAATAATCACACAATGTTTTTTTAGTAATATCATCTTTTGTTGGCCCTAAACCACCGGTGGTAACAATAAAATCGCAGTACTGAAAGCAATAGTCAATTGCATTTGTTATAGCATCAGCAGCATCAGCAACAGTTATTTTTATTGAAACCTCTACCCCATCTTCATACAATTGTTTGCACAAAAAATCTGAGTTGGTATCGAGTGTTTCTCCACTCAACACTTCATTAGCTATGATAATAATTGCAGCTTTCATCGAAATTAGTTCTTATTTATAAAAGAAAAAGAATCAAAAACATCACCCTTAATGTTAAAAATCATTCCAAATTATTGTGCAAAATTATACGGATAAAAATTACCTTTGCTTCCATAATTTTTTCGACTTGCAAGCCAAAATTAACGGAATGAAATATCTTGACCTGAATGAAGCCATCAAAAAAAGCGACTCGAAACTATTGAAAAAAATGCCTGCATTTATAATTAATCTGATGAAAAAAATGATTCATCAGGATGAGATTAACTTATTTTTAAATGAAACAGCAGAATTAAAAGGGATAGAATTTCATAATGAGATAATAAAACGATTAAATCTGAAAATTGACATCACAGGTTTAGAAAATTTACCAGAAAATCACAGATGCTTTTTTTTCTCCAATCACCCTTTCGGAATTCTTGATGGCTTGGTCATTACACAAATTGTTCTGGATAAATATAAAGATTTCAGGGCAATTGGAAATGAGGCTTTTCAATATATTCCACCATTACGCCCTTATGTCGGTGTTGTGAATGTTTATGGTTCTACTTCGCGAAAATACATTGAGGAAATCGAAAAACTTTATGAAAGTGATATTGCCATGACCTATTTTCCGGCAGGTATTGTCAGCCGTTATATAAAAGGAAAAGTACAGGATATAGAGTGGAAAAAAAGCTTTATCACAAAAGCAGTCAGCTGTCATCGCGAACTTGTTCCTATTTATTTTTATGGTCGAAATTCTGTTCTTTTTTACACAATTTATGTCATTAGAAAATTGTTAGGTATTAAAGCAACTATTGAATTAGCCTTACTTGCTCATGAGTTTTTCAGAAAAAAGAATAGTTCAGTTAAAGTTGTTATCGGACCTGTAATTCCCTATACAACTATTGACAACCGATATAATCATCATCAATGGGCTCAGATTATCAGAAATTATGTTTATGAATTAGGAAAGTCAAAAAAACCTGATTATCCGTTTAATCCTTCTTCCATAAAAAATGAGCACAGCGAATAATACTGATAAAAAAGAAATGACATTTTTTGAACACCTTGAAGAATTGAGGTGGCATTTATTTCGTTCAGTTATTGTTCTGTTTATATTTACTGCAGTCGCATTTGTATTTAAAAGCTTTGTTTTCGACATTATAATTCTTGGACCTAAAGAGCCCTGGTTTATTACCAATCGCTTTTTTTGTCATCTGGCAGAAGTTTTTGATAAAAGTGTTTTGTGCATCAACAGTAAACCACTGCAAATCATTAATATTAATATGGCGGGGCAGTTTACTACCCATATCCGTATTTCATTTTTAGTTGGTTTCATGGCTGGTGTTCCCTACCTGATGTTAGAACTCTGGCGTTTTATAAAACCAGCCCTTTATTCAAATGAAAGAAAAGTTGGCAATCTGACTGTGCTGGCAGTAAACCTTCTGTTTTATGCCGGAGTATTGCTGGGTTATTATTTGATATGTCCACTTTCAATTGATTTTCTTAATAGTTACACTGTTAGCGAGAGTATTAGCAACACAATAAATCTCAACAGTTATATTACTAACCTTTCAAGCATTTGTTTTGCGACAGGAATTGTGTTTGAATTACCTGTTTTAGCCTATTTCTTTTCTAAAATCGGTTTGTTAAGCCCTCAGTTTATGAGGGAATACCGAAAGCATGCAATTATTATCATTTTAATAGCAGCTGCCATCTTAACTCCACCTGATATTATGAGTATGATGTTAGTGGCAATCCCTCTTTATCTGCTTTATGAAGTCAGTATTTATATTTCTGCATCCGTTGTTAAAAATAAAAAAATTGTAAATGATTGAAGTCATCAGAAATACATTGTTAATAACCGGTTTTGTACTGGTTATGATGATGTTATTGGAGTATTTTACCATATTAACCAAAGGAAAATGGAGTTTACCTTTTAAAAAATCAGAAGGTTTACAAATATTATTTGCAGCCATTTTAGGCGTCATTCCGGGCTGTTTGGGAACTTACACAGTCGTCAGTCTTTATATCCACCGCACATTCCGATTTGCTGCGCTGATAGCCGCTATGATAGCCACGACAGGTGATGAAGCTTATGTTTTGATTTCTGCCTCTCCGCTTACTGCTTTATGGATCAATGCGATTGTATTCAGCATAGCCTTAGCAGTTGGTTATATCATTTCGCTATTTTTTAAAAATAAAACTTTCATACCCGAATCTTTATCTCATAAAGAATTTCATGAGCATGAAGAAACCTGTTTTTGCTTTAAAAAGGAAGTTCTCATTCCACAGCTAAAAAACATCAGTTTTCAAAGAGCTATTCTCATAGCAGGTATCATATTGTTTATCATTGCATTGGTAACAGGTATGCTGAACCATGAGCATAAAGGGTTGATGGACAGCATCATGCCTGACCAAATACATCATCACGGGCACGATGACCATGCTCACCACCATCAGCACAGTCATGAAGGCTGGGACTGGCTTAATTTCAGTGTGTTGCTCACATCATTAATTGCTCTTTTCATTGTCAGTACTGCTCCAAATCATTACCTTGAACATCATCTTTGGGAACATCTGCTGAAAAAGCATTTTATGAAAATATTCCTTTGGACCTTTGGTGCTTTGTTAGTCATTCATTATGGAATTACTTATTTCGATATTAACACCTGGTTGCAATCAAATCTCATTTTAACCATGATAATTGCAATTCTGATTGGTATTATTCCCCAATCAGGTCCGCATATTATTTTCATTTCGCTTTACTTAGGAGGCATGATTCCTTTCAGCGTGTTACTTGTTAACTCAATTGTTCAGGATGGTCATGGAGCTTTACCTTTGTTAGCTGAATCCAAGAAAAGCTTTATTATTATTAAAGCTATAAAAATTGCAATTGCACTTATAGTAGGATTTATAGGGTATTTTTCAGGATTTTAACTCTCTTTATTCAAAAAGATTTTATTCTGGATACGTAAGCGGTTAATATTCTGTAAGTTTTGAATATTTATACTTTAATCAGGAATTCAAAATTTCGTAAAGAATTCAGGAAAAAGTACATTATTTTTTTAACAACCACCTGAAGGCTGATCTTTTACTTCTAACTTAACAGGCTTTTTAGTTTTTATAACTTCTTCTTTTTTAACAGCTTTTTTGGTGTTATCTTCTTTCAGATTAAGTTTTGAAAAATCATACAGTAAATTTTCATCAGTAGCTTTTCGTATATCAAAAGTGCTATCTGAATTTAAAATGCATATCACCGGGTAATAACCTCCTTTCAGATATTTCAAGTTATTATAGCCAATCTGAGTTAATACTAACCATGCCTGAAGAGCAACTGTTTCATTTTCAGCATAAATCAACTTTGGTTTTTCGCTATTAAAAATCTTTTTATACTCATCCGATAACAGGTCTGAAAAAGGAATATTTACAGCTCCTTTCAGGCTACCTTTAGTAAATTCGGATGGAATACGTACATCAATTAATTCATATTCATTGCTGTTAGCGCTTTTTGCTACTTGCTCAGGACTTATAGCATCACTGGTTTTTATATATTTATCAGCAATTTCCTTTGCAGTCATTTTATAAGAATATACCGGCTTTTTAATCGTTAAAAAACCAATAACAAGCAATCCGACAAATAAAACAACAACAACTATTATCCAATTAACTTTACTATTCATAATTTTTCATTTTAACAACCACCGCTTGGTGCATCTTTTTTAACAACTTGGATTTTCTTTTTAGCTGGTTTTTCAGGAGTTTCATTCACATCCACTTTAACAGGTACTGGGCTACCAAAATGCTTACTTGCAGCAAGCCTGAAACTAAACAAATCAAGTTCAGCACGATTAGCCTGAGCCTCATCAGGTTGTGGAGGATTTAAAATAGTTTCGTACCAGCGGTTTAATCCACCTTCAAGAATAAAAACATTTTCATAATTATTTCTTCTGGCAATAACAAATGCTGTTGTGGCATCGGCAGTTCCATTGGAATAAAATACCTTATTTTTAAAATCCATATTCAGCATTTCTATTGAATTACTATCTAATAAATTCTCTAAAGGAATGTTAATGGCATTTGGAAGGTGAAAATTTTTATAAGCTGTCTGGCTTCTTACATCAATCAGCATCAGCGAAGGGTCTTTATTGATTAGCAAATCGGCTACCTTATCGGTAGAAAAAAAGCGTGAATTCAGATTCAATTCTGCATTCAGTTGTTCCGGACTTAACTCTCTCAGGCTATTGTTTTTTACCGGTAGTAAAGCAGCTATAACTGCTCCGGTAAAAGCAATAATTATCAATACAGTATAAGTAGTTTTCATGACATTAATAATCAACTTTTTTAACATTCTTTTCAATTCTGGCTGTAATCACAAATGCTATCAGAGCCATCAGGGCAAAACCAAGTACAAAAATCCAGCGAGGCACGTTCAATGATTCATAAACAAGCACTCCACCCAGATTATTGGCAGAATAAAGTTTTTCAAAAAATGGAAATCCCCAGCCAAAGATTAAAATTCCTATACTCATTCCGCCTACAAAAACCATTGCATCAATTTTACCAATGGCAACAGCGCAAAAACTGGTTCCAGGGCAAAATCCGCCTAGAATAAAGCCAAGGCCCATGATAATTCCACCAACAATGGCTGCATTCAAATAAGTTGGTACAACATACATTTGTGTCAGGTCAACCCATCCAAAATAATGAAAGAAGGTCAAACCTATCATTGCGGTTACTGCCGCAGTAAAGAAAACCCGAAGAACAACAAAGTCGTATCCGTAAAACACACCTGCCAACTTTCGGGAAGATGAAAAACCTGCTTGCTCGAGTATAAAACCAAATGCCAGGCCAAGAATAAAGGCAAATACCAAATTCCAATCGCCACTGACAATTCCGTTAGGTATTAAAGGTCCCATAATTATAATTTAAAAGTTAAATCCAATTTTTTCTGAAAAAATAAGCGAATAAATAGCCCCCACCAAATATAGTCATCATAGCTATAAAACCGGAGGTTGACAACAAAGCCAAACCGCTCAGGGCAGCACCACTGGTACAACCTCTGCCAAATTGTGAACCGATGCCGAAAAGTATGCCCCCAATTCCTGCAAATATAAGGCGTCTGCGAACAGTTATCTTTGGTGAATGCTCTACCTTCAATTTCATTCTGCCCATGATTGAACCTGATATTATAGCTCCCAACAAAACTCCAATAATTTCAATAAAAAGCCAGGCTTTTAAAGGAGAACTTTCATTGGCTAAAACACCACCAAAATATTTATTACTGACAGTTGCCGAATGGCTGATAAAGTTACTGCACGCCACAACCACACTTTTTACAGCTCCGCTGGCACCCAAACCTCTTCCGGTAATGTAGTAGGTAAACAATAAAACCAAACCCAGTAAAACCCCTGCCAGGTAAGGATTCATATAAGTTTTACTTCTGTCTTCCATATTTAATCGTTTATAAGAATTTCTAAATAATAGTTTACTTCAATTAAAATTAATAAAGGTATCTGGTAACCTGACCAGCTTCAACCATGATAAAGCGGAATATCAGACCTCCCAGCAAAATCAGCAAAGAAGGAATGAATACAGGTACTTTAAAACCTCTTAGTTTAAGAATTTCCAGAAAAGCCGGAACAACTAGTCCTCCACCAACCACAAATACCCAGAATACTGTAGTATATTCCCCTCCGAGAAACATTTTTGCTGCCTCTATCTGTACTTCGGTACTGGCTAAAAAACCCATGAACAAATGAATGATAAAAAACAATTCTACTGCAATTAATACAAGGTCAATTTTGCCAAAAGCAACTCTTTCATCATGGTTTTTTGACATCCACATGATGGTAGCAGCAGCAGTAGAAAATCCTGAAATCATAAATAACGGACCCAATATTGAGGTATTCCAAAGTGGACGTGCATTGAATGCAGATAGTAAAATACCTGTGTAAATACCTAAAATCACACCCAGTACTATCATTGCCCAGGCAAAGGCAAGCCGGTTTTTGGCCGACCACCCAATCAGGCCTTTCAGCCATTTGGTATTCTCTAAAATCCGTTCTGTTTTCTCAATTGGCTTATCTAACCATTTTTTTCTACCTTTCCATAAATTCAATAAATCGTTCAGATAAGTCAAACACCATAAAATGGATATGGGTGTTACAATTAACAATGTCCATGCACCCCACGACATAGGTGATTCCCATCTGATGGTGGTATATAATTGCCAGAAAAACAGTTTATGTTTTAAGTCTAAAAACAGCATAAATAAACCAACAATAATGGCAATGGGAATTAAGAATGATGCCCATTTTACTGCAGTCGGATATAAACTTTCCTTTTTTTGAATGGTAAATAATGCTGCAAAAAACATCAAACCTGCTGCCAAACCACCAAGAAACAAATAAGTTGGTATTTGCCAATGCCAGATGTGCAACACAGGATCTATATTTGGGTTCATTCTTCCACTAATAATAATTTCTTCTCTCATGACCTTAATTTTTAAATGAGATAAAAGATTTGAGGTTTGGTACCTGCTTCCGGGGCCAGTGTTTTGTATTTCCTCAGTTTGAGCACCTGAGAAACATCGCTGTTGGCATCTTCAAGATCGCCAAAGTACATACATTTGGTCGGACAAACTGCCACACAAGCCGGTTGTTCGCCTTTTTGAACCTTGTGATGACAAAAAGTACACTTATCAACATAACCTTTTGGGTGTGAAAAACGTGCATCATAAGGACAAGAAGAAATACAGGCACCACATCCGATACAACGATGATGAGTAACCAGCACAACACCACCTTCTACAATATGACTTGCACCGGTGGGGCAGCACCTCACACATGGTGAAGTGTCGCAATGATTGCATCTTTCCGAACGGATTTCAACCTCGAGCTGCGGATAAGTACCATTCATGACTTCCACAACCCAATCGCGGCAATATCCTATCGGAACATCGTTCTCGGTTTGACAGGCAACAACACAATCGCTGCAACCTACACATTTTTTTGTGTCAATAGCCATTGCATATCTCATGACAACACCTCCATTCTTGGATTTTCAGTTAAAAAAGTAACAAAATTGCCTCTCATTCCGGTTCCTCCCATAATCGGGTCTTCCATAACATTGGTTATTAATTCGGTGTCGGAGGCACCTTTTCCATAGCTTCTCCTGTAGTTCTTATTTGTTTGACCGAATCCATGAACCATATATACCGAATCCCATCTGATTCTTTCAGTTATTCTGACTTTTATCGGAAAAGATGAAATGACATCATCCTGATTTTTCAACCAGATATATTGATCATTTTTCAGCGACCACTCTGCAGCTGCTCGAGGATTAATCCAAAGGGTATTTTCGTCCATTAAATCGGTCAGGTTAGGATTATTGGCTGTGCGGCTGAATGTATGCATGGGAGCTCTTCCGTAATTCAACCTGTAATAGCCTTCGGGTGGTTCAGGATGTGGTTTATAAACAGGAACAGGATCATATCCATGCTCTTCAAAAATGGCAGAATAAAGCTCAATTTTTCCTGATGAAGTTGAAAATTCAACATCTTCATCCTGATCAAAAAACAGCTTTGAATTATACTCCGGCAGTTTTTTAATACCAATTTTTTTCATTTCATTCAATGAAGAACCTAATTTGCTTAATTGCCAATCCAACATTTCCTCGATATCCTTGTAAGGGAAAAAACTACCTATTCCAAGTTTATTGGCCAGTTCTTTGGCTATCCACCAGCCCGGTTTGCTGTCATACATTGGTTCAGTAGCAGGCATACGCAATGCAATATAGGCTTCACGCATGGGTGAATTTCGCAAAATATCATATCTTTCGAGATAAGTACATTCCGGTAAAACCACATCGGCATATCCAGCAAGTTCAGCTGGCATTGTATCAATTACAACCAGTAATTCAAGATTTTTTATAGCATCCAGGGTTTTCTTCTGATCGGGTAAGGCAGCCAGCAGGTTGGTAGCATACACTATCCATCCTTTAAAATTACAGGCAGAACCCAATCCGGGAATAGAAGCATCACAAATTCCGGTTGATACTACTTCATCGGCTAATAAGTATTTTTCAGGATAAACCTCACGCCAGGTTCTTTTCGGCACAGGAAACTCAGGATGAGGAAAATCAGGAACAGATACTTTTGATGGATGGAAAAACCCACCTTTACGACCCCACGAACCCAACAAAGCATTTAAAATAGCAATTGCCCTTGAACGCTGAGTATCATCTCCGTACCATGTTACATGACGTCCGGGATGAACTATTACAGCAGGTGCTGCATTGGCCATTTCATAAGCAGTTTTACGGATAATATCGGGCTTAATGGTAGTAATTCCATAAGCCCACTCAGGTGTCATGTCTTTAACATGAGCTTTCAGTTTATCGAATCCTGTAGCATATCGGGCAATATAATCTTTGTCGTAAATATTTTCATAAATCAATACGTGTATCCAGGCCAGAAGCAATGCTATATCGGTGGCCGGTTTTATGGGTAACCAGAATTTTGATTTTCCGGCAACTGTCGAAAATCGCGGATCAACTGTAATCAGTGTAATTCCTCTGTCAATAGCATCCGACATTTCCTGAACCTGACTGTTGTGCATGTTTTCGCCTAAATGAGAACCTATCAGTACCATACATTTGGCATTTAAAATATCTGTTCGTTCAGGTGATTCAACAGTTTCGCCAAAAGTATAATTAAAACCGACTTCACGAGGGCCTCTGCATTGTGCAAATGATGGTGCTGTAATATTTCCACTGCCAAATGCTTTCAAAAGTGTTGTAAAATACTTACCACCTGTTCCATGATTAAATAATGCTACACATTCAGGTCCATGTTCAGCAGCAATTTTTTTCATTTTTTCGGCAATAAAAGTCAGGGCTTCATCCCAACTTGCCTCCCTAAACTCTTGTTTACCATTTTTTTCCACCCTGAGCAATGGCTTTTTCAGGCGATCGTCATCATAATAACTGCCAAGACCTCCGGTACCTCGCGGACATAACCTGCCGTTGCAATGCGGGTCGTCTTCGTTGCCAATGATTTTCCAAATTTTACCTTCCTTATTTACGTAGGTCCAACCGGCACATTTCCAGAAACATATTTCACAATATGTAGGATAACGTTTAACTTCTCCGCTTTTTAACAGCTTTTCCAAATCACCGGGTTTATCGGCAAATAGTTTCAGTGCTGTTCCGGTTATGGCTAATCCGGCTGCTCCTGCCGAACTGATTTTTATAAAATCTCTTCTGCTGGTTTTCATGAAATTTTTATCATTTTTAATTCATTTTCAGCTTTAAAAACAATTGCAATTTTAAATAATAATTCCTTACTCAAATGTATTTATTTTGATGTTTTGCAACAAAAATATGAATGAGAAAACAACAAAACTGCCTAATAAATATCTGTCGAATAGTTTATATTCCAAAACAATTCAGGATGCAAATTCACTAAATCACTTACATCTACATAATTAGTGTTCAGGTTTTTCAACACCTCAATCATTTTATATTGCTTCTTTTGCTGCATATTTTCCAGTTTCAAAACTGAAGATTTGTTATAAATTGCAGCAAGTGCTTCAACAAATCCATTATTTACAGGCACTACTGCATCATAAGCTTCTGACTTGTCCATCAAAACTTTGAACAGTTCGCTTTTCACTTCAGGCATATCACACGCCAGCACCAAACATTGACTGAACTTTGCTTCCCTGAGTGCTGATGTTATGCCTGCAAGTGGTCCGATGCCTTTTATTTGATCGGAAACGCATTTATAGCCAAATAAATAATATTCAGGATTATTGGTTGATAATATTATTTCGTTACAGAAATGTTTCAGAATTTCTGAAGCATGAATGACCAATGGTTTGCCCTTATATAAATACAAACCTTTGTCGGTGCCAAACCTGCTGCTTTTACCTCCGCATAAAACAATTCCTGTATATTTTTGCTTTTCCAGACTTTTTATTTTTTGACAAAATTACATATCAACCATTAAATCTGATTAATTTTAAACAACAGCAATTTGTAAAAATCAAAAGATTCTCCAAACAATGAATTTTCAGAATATTTTAACGTATTCAGTATTATTTGCTCATCTTTTCAGGTAATTAAATTAATTTATTCAAAAAGCAACAGTTTTTGTAAATTTGCCTGCACAGAATTGTTCAATATGAATGAAATTTATTTCGATTGTGTAAAAAAAGTGCATTGTCATGAATGCACTAACAAAGATAACAGCCTTTTTACTAATTTAAGCGATGCCAACAGAGAAAAAATGAACAATGCCAAGGTGCATTGTATGTATAAAAAGGGAGAAATTATTTTCAAAGAGGGTTCTTTTCCGACCGGATTAATTTGCCTGAATGAAGGTAAAGTAAAGATTTTTAAAGAAGGTATTGGTGGCAAAGAACAAATTATACGTTTGGCACGGCCCATTGAACTTATCGGATACAGAGCCATGTTTGCCAATGGAAATTATAATGCATCGGCTATTGCACTTGAAAACTCAACGATTTGTCATATTGATAAAAACACTGTTCTGGAAGTTATTAAAGAAGACCCTGATCTGGCACTGAAAATCATTAAAAGGCTTGCTCTGGAATTGGGTGAATCGAAAACCAGACTGGTAAATTTAACTCAAAAACATGTAAGAGGACGCCTTGCCGAGGCTTTATTGATTTTGTATCAACGTTATGGGATAAATCAAGATAATGGATTTCTGGATATCAACATCAGCCGTGACGATTTAGCCAACTTATCCAATATGACCACTTCGAATGCCAGCCGTACTTTATCACAATTTATTGACGAAAAAATAATTGTTACTCAGGGCAAATATATTCAGATTGTAAATCTTGAAAAACTAAAACAAATTAGTAGTATTGGTTAACGGATACAAATATGAAATGTTTGGCATTTCGAAGCTATTACCTATCAGGTAACAAACCTTTTGATACGAGCTGTAACGCTCGATAAACCACTGACTGCAAATGTTTTATACACTTTGTTAGCTGTTCGGTGTTCATTTTTCCTGTCATTTTTCTATCTCGTTTATGTCTGTCGTGCGTTGGAGCAGACAAGCTGCCGACAAGCTTTGGCTTTAGCGTTGGCTGCCCGAAGGGGTGTATCGTCCTAAAAAAAGTTTACAGTTTAACATATAAATCCTGATGCAAATTTACATTTAAAAATTAATCCTGAAATTGGTTTACTGAATTTGATTTGTTTTGATAATAACTTTTCCATAATTTTTCAATTTGATCATCCGTTATTATACCAGTAATT
>Ga0209835_1000364_pt1 | contig 30461 bp, 29 predicted proteins | sample LakKivwa52mmetaG_FD_184138 | JGI IMG/M metagenome (GOLD analysis project Ga0209835, IMG submission 184138) | Anoxic lake water microbial communities from Lake Kivu, Rwanda to study Microbial Dark Matter (Phase II) - Lake Kivu water 52m metaG... | ecosystem: Environmental > Aquatic > Freshwater >... | reverse complement strand
CACACCATAATGATCATAGGTGGAAAATTGAAACATTCCATCGAGGAATTAAACAAACAACGGGAATAGAAAAATGTTACTCAGTGCTTGAACGTTCACAGAGAAATCATATCTTTGCCTCTTTTGTTGCTTTCATAAAACTTGAACACAAAAGACTCAAAGAACATGTTTCTTGGTACGAGCAAAAAGCAGTATATTCACGTATTGGAGTGAGGTTTGCGCTAAGTGCGTAGGTCCTATTTAAAAAAGAACATGTTCAATACATAAAATCATTTTTTTATTGATAAGTCAATGAAGGTGCGTATACGCTCTTTGGCTGATATACTATTGTCATATGCGCACATCATACTCAGCTCTTGATACGTTTAAAACGTGTCCTTTGCAATATAAACTTCAGAATATTGACAAAATAAAAACACCTAAAAGCCCCGAGCAAGTATTTGGGACTATTGTACATGACGCGCTCAACTTCATGTTTACGCGTGACCCTCTCTACCCTACCCTCGATGAAGTCATCAATCGATATCTCGCCATGTGGAAGAGCGCTGCTTCAAAGATTGCGTGGCGTGACCCAGAGCGGAAAGATGCCGAAGAAAAGATGTATGTAGAAGAAGGACTCGCGATTCTTAAAAGTTTTGCGAAGAAAAATAGTCCATGGAATTTTAATGCGGTTGAGCTTGAAAGCAGGTTTTCACTTGATATTGTTGATGAAGAGACAGGTGAAACGCATACGCTTGCGGGTATCATGGACCGATTGGATAAAGACCCTGATTCATCACGATATGAAATTATTGATTATAAAACAGGTAAGAAGATGCCGAGCGTTGAAATGCTTGAAGACAATCTTCAGCTCGGTTTATACAGTCTCGTCATTGTTGATCGTTGGCCACATATTACGCCCGAAGATGTTACAGTGTCGCTTTATTATCTAAAGCACAATGAAAAAGTGTCAGCGACTATGACACGAGAAAAACTTGAGCGAACGAAACGGCATATATTGACGATGATTCGTGAGGTGGAAAGGCGCACTGTGGAAGACGACTTTCCTCCCACGCCAAGTGCTTTGTGTGGATGGTGCGGGTTTCGTGCCATGTGTCCCATGTGGGCGCATGAGTATCGCAAAGAGGACCAGCCCGCGCCGAATGAAGACGAGCTCAGACAAGCACTTACTGATTTTTTCGCAATCAAAGATTTGGAGGATGCACAAAAAAAACGTGTTGCCGCGCTCAAAGACGTCATCAATCGGTATATGGATGCGCAAGGGTTTGAGCGTGTATTCTCATCCGATGGATATGTAACACGAAGTGCCCAAGAGCGCATTACCTATGATATGGCAAAAGTTGAGCCGATACTCCGTACAGCAGGTGTATGGGATGAAGTCCTTGCGCCTGACAAGAAAAAACTCGAGGAAGTTTTTGAAAAATTGGGAGACAAGGAGCAGAAAGAAATTGAGGAAGCAAAAAAAGTGAGTGTGTCCAAAACTCTCCGCCTATCAAAGAAAAAAGTTCTTGATGAAGAGGATGAGGAGGAAACGGCCACGGAATAATAGAAAGGATTTTTGTTTACCATTGTCTATATGCCGTTTGTCATTCCGGGCTTGACCCAGAATCCAGGATTCACATGGTATGAAAACATATTACGTATACATACTGGCGAGCAAGAGGAACGGCACCTTGTATAGAGGAGTCACATCGGGTTTACAGAGACGTGTTTACCAACATAAACAAAAAATAACCGAGGGATTTACTGCACAATATGATGTACACACGCTCGTATATTACGAGCAGACGAAAGATATGGTAAGTGCTATCACGAGAGAGAAATAACTGAAAAACTGGAAGAGGAAATGGAAACTCGAATTGATAGAAACAATGAATCCGCAGTGGATTGATTTGTATGATACGTTCTTTGATTTGTGTGAATAAACGTGTGCAAAAATACGTTGGACCCAGGGTCAATCCCGAGTGATGTTTTTTATGACATTAAACATAACTACCAGATACCAGTAACCAGAGACCATCATTCAAGCCCTGGGCAATTGGCTGCTGGGGTGTAGCCCGCGGCGCGGGCCGCTTCTGCGGTATCAAACCAGACTTTGTTTTCGTCCTTGATGCGCTTGGCCCCCGAACACCATGGGTAGTGATATTTAGTCCCGCTTTTAGAGGCGACGAATTTGCCTTGTGTGGCAGTTGTAGAACCAACAGAAGCAGAAAGGGCGGAAGCGTTCATCACACGTGTTTCTGGGCTATTTTGGGCGTTTGTGGGGGTGGTGAGCGGCTCCAGTACTTCAATATTGCCATGTCGCGTGGTATCAAGGGCAGAAAGTCGCCCTAATCCAAATGAGGCAATACCCACAAGTAAAATAAGAAGAACAGTGAATATATCCTGTCGTTCTCGTGTGCGTACAAGGGTCTGGCACACGCCCTTGCATTTTGTGCTGATTTCTTTTATACTCATTGCCATATTGACGTTATTATAGCGCGGTAAGCTCCGGAAGGATAGGTACCGACGCGGACACACACATATTATATGGCACATAGAAAAGCGGGGGGTACCGCTAAAAACCTACGAGATTCAAATCCAAAATATCTTGGCACCAAACTGTACGAAGGACAGGTTGCTAAAACTGGCATGGTCATCGTACGTCAACGTGGGACACGCATTATGCCTGGTGAGCATGTTGGACTTGGTAAGGATCATACATTGTTTGCTCTTGCAAATGGGACGGTAACATTTGGCACCAAACGCAAAACTGGTTTCAATGGCAAAACAACTGTCAAGAAAGTCGCTCATGTAAGGCCAACGGAAGTCATTACGAAGAAAGAAAAGGTTTCAAAAAAAGCTGCAAAGTAAACAAAACAAAAACGGGCATATGCCCGTTTTTGTTTTGTCCAAGTCTATTGAATAAACAATAAAAGCGACCTGTTAGGTGGCTTTATTGTTTTCAGTAATAATAAAAATACGATTATTCTTCCGCCTTAATGACGGTGAGTGTGAGTGTTGCTTTGATATCCCCTTCCCCGATTTCAATCGTATGGTCACCGATTTCTTTGATGGTTTCGTCTGACATGAGATATCCTGAATCAATGGTTTCGCCAAGTTGTGTGGCAATTGCTGAAACAATTTCTGGTTTGTGAATCGCGGCAAACAAGTGTCCCAAATCATTGGCCTTTTCTGTCAAGGTAACTGTTTTTCCATTGAGGGACTCGATATGACTGGCAAGAGCAGTGCGTTCGGCAACTGCTGCGGCAGTGTGCTTGGCACGCATTTGTTCAAGTTGTGCAATTTTTGCGTCAGTAGCAATTTCCGCCTTTTTTTGTGGAATCAAAAAATTGCGCGCATATCCGCTGGCAACATCTTTAATCTCGTAAGTTTTCCCGAGTTTCGGGACATTGGTAAGCAAAATGACTTTCATAGTGCGTCTATTTAAGCATATATAAGGATAAGAAGCAAGAAGCACAAAGCAGGAATCAAGGAATGCACTTACGGCAATAGACTCTTACTCTTTTTCTTTCGGTTTCTAATCTTCTTGATTCGTGCTTCTTGATTCTTGCTTCGAATCCTCCAATTTCGTGAATCTCATCACTTCCCCGTCGGAAGTTTGTACTGTTTCCAAAAAACTTGCGAGCGGACGTGCCCAGAGAGCATTGGGACCAAAATCAGGAGAATCATACAATCCGCGATACACGACAAGTTCCTCAAGTGTTTCGCTATGACGTGCGATACCAAGAACTTCATATTCTTTGCCTTTGAAATGGCGATAGACGCCAGGAATAATGTCAGACATAGATGAGTGGTATAGACGAATAAATAAGTTTCAAGTTGTCAATTCCAAGAACGCTTACGAATAATGAATACGTACACTTGCCTGGCACACCACGTGGCGTGCTGTGTATCCTACGTGGTGCACAGTGCTGGGGAATGTACGAATACTACTACATGGAGATTCTTATTTCAGAAAGTTCGTGTTCGTATGTTCGTACTCGTTCGTACTTCGTAATCCCATATTCCTTATTTCTATTTTCATATTTCATCATCTATATTTGATTCCTCATCATTTATTCACTATCTCTATTGCCTTTTTCATCTGTGGGTCGCGCTGTGCCTCCATGTCTTCTTTGGTGATAGCGATATCAATATCAGCAGCAAGTCCTCCTTCTGAGATAGAAATACCTTCAGGAGTAAGCCAACGCGCGACAGTTACCTTGAGTGAAGTGTTTTCTGTAACGGGAATAAGTTCCTGGACAGACCCTTTGCCAAACGTGCGTGTGCCAACAAGTGTCGCTACATCATGTTCAGAGAGTGCGCCAGCAAGAATCTCGGACGCGGATGCCGACCCCTGATTGACAAGAACAACCATACGGAGCGAATCATTGAAGATATCGTATCCTTTGCTCCGATACGTTATTTCGTCTCGTCCATCCGCGAATGATTCCCGTACCACGACTTTTCCTGACGGAAGAAACCAGCTTGCCATATCAACCGCAGATTCCAAATATCCCCCAGGGTTCCCTCGTAAGTCAAGAACGAGTTTATGTGTTCCTGATTCAATAAACGAACGGAGTGCTTCACGGAAGAGGTTTGCTGATTGCGCGGAGAAATTGTACAAATGAATGACAAAGACATCGTTTGAGCCAGCTGTTGCTACAATCTCACCTGTTGTCGCGGAGCGGATTTCGGTATCAATTGTGGGTATAGAAATGACCGCGCGGGTAATAGTGATATCAAGAGGCTCGTCATCCCCATCATGAAGAACAGTCAAGGTAACATCTGTCCCTTCAGTACCACGAATAAGATTGACCGCTTTGTCCGCGGACATATTCGTGGTGAGTGTATCACCAATCTTTAAAATAATATCACCGGAACGTATACCTGCTCGTTCGGCAGGAGTATCTTTGAGCGGTGCAATGACCGTGAGTACATCATCACGAACACCAATTTCCATACCAACACCATGAAAGGAACCGCTGATATCGTCAGAAAACTTTTCACTCTCTTCAGGAGGAAGAAAGACAGTATATGGGTCGCCAAGAGATGCGACCATGCCTTCAATAGCTCCCCAGACACGCTGTTGCGGGTCATCTCCTTCTTCTGTAGTATTATATTTTTCATCAAGAAGATTCCACACTTTCCAGAACGGCGAAAAGTCTGCCTGTCCCGCTGACGCGACAGACGCTTCCATGCCGACAAGTCCAGCTATCTTTTGGGCTTCAGGTCGATTGGTGTATCCTGCGTATACACCCAATGTGAATGTGCCAAACACAAGCCCTACGGCAATCGCTCCTGTAACAATGCGTTGATATGATGAATCCATGGAGGATAGTATAGCAATATAAGTTGCGAGTTGCTAGTAAAAATCTTCTTGTTTTATCTGTTTATTCAGAGTCGTATTATCTGTGGAAACAGAAACTATGATATACTAGAGTTACATTTCTCAACGCTGGTAACTCATCTATGCTCAAACGTTATACATACAAAAAAATAACGTGGATTGATTTGGAGTCTCCTACTCAAGAGGAGCTTCGTACTGTCATGCAAGAGTTTGATATTCATCCCCTTGTCGCGACAGAGCTTGCTTCACCGACCATGCGTCCACGGGTGGATTTGTATCATAACTTCGCGTATCTTATCTTACACTATCCATCTTTTCTGCATAATCACGGCAATCATCACGAGTACGGCGAACAAGAAGTTGATTTTGTTGTGGGAAAAAACTTCATTGTTACCGCGCATTACGAGATGATTGATTCAATTCGTGAGTTTTCAAAAGTATTTGAAGTTCAGTCTATGGTTGATAGGAACACACTTGGTGATCACGCGGGATTTGTCTTTTTTCATATTGCCCGAGAAATGTATCGTTCGCTTGGAGACGGACTTGATGCCATCGGTGAAGATCTTGAAGAAATTGAAGAGCACATTTTTGAAGAATATGAAAAAGAAATGGTGCGTGCCATCTCTGGTGTGAATCGTGACTTGCTCAATTTTCGTCAATCTATTCGCTTGCACAAAGATATTCTTGAATCACTTGAGCTTGCGGGGCCTGATTTTTTTGGTGCAAAGTTTTCCCCCTATTTGCATTCTCTTACGGGAGAGTATTATCGTGTCGCAAGCGAACTTGAGAACCATCGGGAAACATTGGCGGAACTCCGCAATACCAATGACTCTTTGTTATCGTCAAAACAAAATGAGATTATGAAGAAGTTTACTATTGTCGCTTTTGCAACGTTGCCAATGTCCCTTCTTGCCACAATGTTTGGTATGAATACAATAGATACACCAATTATCGGAGGAACAGGAGACTTTTGGATTATTGTAGCAGTTATGGTTACTGTGTTTGCAGGACTTTTTTGGTATTTCCGCACAAAGCGATGGATTTAATCTATGCAAGAAATTCGTCTTTTTAATACACTTTCCCATACCAAGGAAACTTTTGTGCCCCTTGAGTCTTTGTGTGTGACGATGTACCAATGTGGTCCAACAGTGTATTCTACACAGCATATTGGTAATCTCCGTGCTGCTGTTATGGGTGATTTGGTCGTGCGTGCATTGCGACATCTTGGGTATACAGTAACATTTGTACGTAATTATACTGACGTGGGGCATTTGACTTCTGATGAAGATGAAGGAGAAGATAAGCTGGAAAAGGGTGCGAAACGCGAGAGCATGTCTCCTGAAGCAATTGCCGAGAAGTATATTCGTCAATATGAAGATGATATTGCGGCACTCAATATCATGCCTCCAAGTGTAGCGCCACGCGCGACGGAACACATTGAGGATATTATCACTATGGTGTCCTCTCTCATCACCAAAGGTTATGCCTATACGACCGACCTCGCCGTTTATTTTGATGTATCACAAGCAAAAGACTACACACGTCTGTCGGGACAAGATGAAGATGCACTTCGTGCAGGTGCGGGTACTGGTGAAGTATCTGACCCAGCAAAAAAAACCCCCCGTGATTTCGCGCTTTGGTTTTTTAAGGCAGGCGCGCATGCGCGTGCCCTCCAAACATGGTCTTCACCCTTTTCCTCCCCTCTCGTTCAACATGGTGAAGGATTTCCGGGATGGCATATTGAATGCTCAGCAATGAGTAACACATATCTCGGTGCTACGATGGATATTCATATGGGGGGTATTGAGCATGTGTCGGTGCATCATACGAATGAAATCGCACAGAGTGAGGGGGCAAACGGCGTGCCTCCCGCGCGATATTGGATGCATAACGAGCATTTACTTGTTGATAATACGAAAATGTCAAAATCCCAAGGCACGGGATATGCACTGGATGATATCTGTTCCCATGGATACAATCCCCTTGCGCTACGGTATTTTTTCCTTCAAGCACACTATCGTTCCAAGCAAAACTTTACGTGGGAAGCACTTGACGCGGCATCACGCGGTTTGCAGAAACTGTATGTGGCCATGCAAGAACTTCCTCATGAGAACACTGCTTCTCCTCATCAAGAGACGATGAAGCGTTTTGATACCGCACTTGCTGATGATATAAATGTCCCTCAAGCACTTGCTGTGGCACACGAAATACTTTCCTCAGAGATCTCTTCCACCGAGAAACGCGCGACGCTTATTGCAATGGATAGTGTGCTTGGGCTTGGTTTGGCAGAGCAAACATCTGTAGAAATACCCTCGGACATTCTTTCTTTGGTACATGAACGTGAAGCATATCGTGCGCGTGGTGACTATGCGAATGCTGATCGTATGCGCGATGAAATTAAAGCAAAAGGGTATGAAATAAAAGACACGCCCGAAGGTGCGCGCGCAGTGAGGATATCATAAAAATACGACCTTGTGGTCGTAGAGATTGGTGATATTGCCCAAACTCATACTACATAATCATAATTTTATGAACATGCAAAGTGTCCATGCATGTATGTTGTGATATTAAACCTCACACTTATTCAGTTTCTCTCACCTATTTCCTCCTATAACCTATCACCTCAATCTTCATTACCGTCTATTGCGAAGTGCATGTACAAATGTATCACTGTCCGAATATTCAAGCTCAGTACCCGTGGAAAGCCCTTTCCCAAGCACGGTGATGGTGATGGTGTGCTTTTCCGCAATGGGTGCAAGTGTTTTACTTACATACTGTGCTGTATTCTCCCCTTCTGCGTTTGCGCCAAAAGCAAGAATGATTTCTTTGAGCCCTTGTGATGCTCCAGACTCTAGACGAGTGAGTAGTTGTCTGATACGGATACGACGTGCGGGGTCATCAGAGAGAATAGGAAGTGAACCACCGAGTATAAAATAACGTCCGTTATATGCTCCCATACCATGAATATTTTCAAAATCCATATCTTTTTCAAGCACAAGAAGTGTGGTATTGTCGCGGGCAGAATCAATACATGTAGGACAGAGCGTCGCACCGTTTTCTTTGCGAAAAAATCGGTAACATGACGCGCATTGTTTGATTTCTGATGAAAGACCCGAAATTTGTTGTGCCAATTCATTTCTAAAACTCTCGGGACTGTTTAATAAAAAATACGCAAACCGCCGTGCTTGACGTGAGCCAATGCCGGGGAAACGTTTGAATGAATCGGTAAGTTGGTCTATGGTGTCCATAATAATTACGGTAAAGGATAATATGGGGAATAGTAAGACAATGGTGATTCGTCATACTTCGAATCAAGAATCATGAAGCAAGAATCAAGAGACGGACGTTAAGAATTGAGACGAAGTGAGTCATGGTTGCGTGAAGTTTTAATTAACCCACTTATAATTTTATGGACAGAAATACTACGTTCATATAATTTATCAAATATAAGTTTCTCCAACATATCTGTATCTCGAGCAATAAGCAATTGGTTTTGAAGTTCAGTTAGTGAACCGTGCGCCATAACATAAAAATGTATCTTATCTTTGTAAGAAGTCCTACTAAATCCTTCTGAAATATTTGAAGTGATAGAGACTGCACATCTTCTCATTTGAGAGGAGAGACCAAATAATTCCTCTTTTGGAAATGTTTTTGTCGCTCTGTATATATCAATAACTAACACATGCCCTTCTTGCCATGCACGGAGGTCTTTGAAATCTCTGATGGTTCCCTTGGTCTCAATATTCATAATAATAGTATTCTTAATTCTTAATTCTTAATTCTTGATTCGTGCTTCTCGTTAGAACGACTCAAACGGATCTACCTGCGCACGCTTATCAATTGAAAGGAATGTCGTCTGTTTATCATCAAAGTAGAGTTCCACAAATCCAGTCGGACCGTTACGATGCTTTTCAATGAGTATCTGCGCGACATTTGGCTTGTCAGAGTTTTCATTAATTTTGTCATCGCGATGAATAAACATAACGACGTCCGCGTCCTGCTCAATGCTTCCTGAATCGCGAAGGTCAGAGAGTCGTGGCTTACCTCCACGAGACTCAACGGCACGAGAAAGCTGAGAAAGTACAAGTACAGGGACGTTGATTTCACGCGCCAGCGCTTTGATGCCATGGGAAAGTTCAGATACCTGATTGACCATATTGTCATAATGACGTGCGGGCGTGATAAGCTGCATATAGTCAATCACAATAAGACCGAGGTTATGCTTCATCTTGAGTTGTCGCGCCATAGAACGCATACCCATAATGGTATTGCCTGGTTTGTCATCAATATAAATGGGTGCTTGTGAAAGTCGTCCCAAAGCGTCCTGCAGACGTTCAAATTCATCATCGCCCGCAAGTTTTCCCGTGCGAAGTTTCCATGCGTCAATACGCCCCTCGGCAGAGAGCATACGGTTCACCAACTGTTGCGCTGCCATTTCAAGAGAAAAAATGGCAACGGGTATATTGTGCTTGGTTGCGGCTTGGCGCGCGATATCCAGAGCAAACGTCGTCTTTCCCATAGAGGGACGAGCGGCAAGGACTACCATATCCGATGGCTGGAGTCCCGAAAGCATTTTATCAAGGTCAGTAAATCCCGTTGGCACACCACGATGTTCACGTTCATCATTTTGGAGTGATTCGTAGTGTTCAAGCGCAGCAGAGAGTGTCTCACCAATGGGCACAAATGAACGTTTTGCGTATGTGTTGGTAACAGAAAAAATCTTTTGTTCCGCGGCATCAAGAACTTCTTCCACCTCCTTTTCATCAGCATATCCAAGATCGCTAATGATATTGGCAATATCAATGAGTTCACGTTTGATAGCCTTTGACTTTACAATATGGGCGTAATACTCAGCGTTTGACGCAGATGGTACCGTGTCGGCAAGTTCTGAGAGATACGCATTACCTCCAATGCGGTCAAGTTGCTTCAAATCACCAAGACGTGCTGAGAGAGATAAGAGGTCAATGGGGTCGCCTTTTTTATGAAGGTCAAGCATGGTCTCATAAATGATACGATGCTTATCGGCATAAAATGCTTCAGCAGCGATAATATCCGCGATATCAATCATTGACGCGGGCTTGATCATAATGGCACCGAGAAGTGCTTTCTCTGAATCAATATGTTGCGGAGGAATCCTTCCACCAGTTTTTTGTGCCTGTTGTTGCGCCATGGTCGCTTCATTGTATCACATTGGAGCGGAGCGCAAACTAGTCAAAAAGATGCATTTTCGTGGAGAACATGGGGACAAGACGGGGAGAACGAAATAATGCGGAGAAATGAGATATTATGTTTTTAACAACACCCCGCTTGGACGGGGTGTTAAAAAATGTTATTTGATCTTGGAAACCGTTACTTTGTTGTATGTCTGACGGTGACCGCGCTTTTTGAAGTATCGGCTTTTCGCCTTGTAGCGAATGACCGTTACTTTCTTTGCTTTGCCTTCTTCAACGAATGATGCTTCGACAGTCGCTCCTTCAAGGTACGGGGTACCAATTTTCGTGGTTGTACCGTCGTCAATAAGAAGTACTTTGTCAAAGACAACCGTCTCCCCTGTTTTAAAGGCCTTGGGGAGCTTCTCCACGGTGAGGTTTTGTCCCTCGCCGATGCGGTATTGTTTTCCGCCTGTTTCAATAACTGCAAATGCCATAGTGGATGTATATTACAGCATATTGCCAATGAGCGCAAGTGCTTTTTTGATAGGTTCCAGAATTAATTGCAACACCTGTTTGGACATGCTACATAAGCACGAAGACAGATATGCAATATGCAACATATTGACATGTGTTCAATATGGTGTATTATGACAATAGCGTACCAATCTTTCTATTTAAAGGTAGGGAGTTTTACCACTCGCTAATAAAACGATAACACAAAGGAAAATCATGAAAAAAATACTGCGTTGGACGGGAGAGAATAAACAGCTCCTCGCAATCTTGGTATTAGTATCATTTGGTATTATTGGGTGCTACATGTTCAAGGTAATCTCTGTTTCAGATGCGGCTCATGATGTGCGTGTACAGATGCAGTTACAAGCATTTCGGGCGATTGAACAAGACGGAGTTACCCTTTCCTTTGTTCCCTCTCCGGACAGAAAAACGGCAACCGTATTTGCGAAATATCCGAAAGGGACATTCGTCCTCTTCGTGAGAAATGGGTTTGAGGGTCGTGGATATGCATACAACGAAGATCCCGAATGGTGTGCCTTTGGCTACAAGGGGAATATATATGAGGCAAGCGTATCTAGGACCGTGACTGTCCCCTTTGATGATGGACGTGACTATTTCGTGCATATCGCAACATGGGGTGCCGATGGAAAGCTCATTCCTATTCTGTCAAAAAAATATATTCAGAATGAGGGTTCTTTCGGGTATTACACATACTGATATTCTCTCAGAATCACAGTATCGTCCGGACTTTTACAAGAAGTCCGGATTTTTGTATGCCCGAATTTCCATCTGCGTCTGTTCCGCATCGTTTCCGCGTCTACTCTTCCTTCATATTCGGCTTCTCAATCGCCATTTGCTCAAAGCCCACGGACTCCGCGCCTTCGGTAATTTTGAACACATCTTTGTCTATCTTGGCGAGTTCCTTTTGCGCCTTGTCATAATGATTGACAGTCGTTGAGAGTGATCCGCCAACTTTGGTGAAATACTCTTGATATGCATTGAGATGTTTGGTGAGGAGGCCTACTTGCTTTTGGATTTGTGTCGCTTGTTCTTCGATCTTGAACGCTTTGAAGCCATAGAGCACCGACTGGAGGTATGCGGCAAATGTCGTCGGCGAGACGATAATCACTTTTTTGTCGTTGTATGCATAGTCAATGAGGTTGCGGGTATTTACTTTGATGGCACCGACTTCATTGACGAGCAGGTCATAGTAAATGCCTTCGGCGGGAATATACATAAATGCGAACGGCAATGTTCCTTCCTCAGGACGAATGTATTTTGCTGTTTCATCAATACGCTTTTTTAAATCGTTACGAAAGAGAGTTTCAAGTTCCGTACGACGACTTTCGTCCGTCTCATTGATGATGCGATTGTAATTGTCTAGAGAGAATTTGGCATCAATCGGGATGATACCTTCTTTGGTGCGGATGATAGCGTCCACCGCTTCCCCGTTTTTGAAAAGGTGTTGCATCGCATACGCTGTCGGAGGCAAGATATTTGAGAGCGATAACTCAAGGCTCGCTTCACCCAGATTACCACGTTGTTTTTGATGTTTCAAAACTTTTTCAAGATTTTGAAGCTGCTCAGCCAATGTGAACACTTGTTTGCTCGACTCCCCCACTTCGGCGACCTCTTTTTTGACCGACAGGAGATGCGACGTCATTTGCTCGTTCACATCACGGATGAGACGTTGTGATTCTGAAAATTGCGTGCGGACCGCGTCTTGCATTTCTTTGCGTGATTCACCAAGTTTACCATCGATGGCACGCGTGAGATTTTCCAATTGATTTTGGAGGAGCATAAAGTTTTCAGCTGTGGAACCATCTGTTTTTGAAACTTCCGCTTCTTGCTCTGTGCTACGAAGAACACGCGCGACGATAATGCCAATAATTGTGCCGGCGATAACTGCGAGAATAATAATGACGAGAGTGTCCATACAAATAGAAGAGAAAAATAAAAAAGAAAACGACAATATGTGATGACTAATCAAAAAGACCTTTTTGTGCTGTATCACTTTTTTTGAGTGCCTTCCCAAGGACTTCTGTGCGTGCATCAAAGTACCGGCAGTGGTCGCAATCTGGATTTGATGCGGGAACTACAGTACTATCAAGTGTCTTTTTGATATCCATAATTGTTCCTTCAATCCAGTCGCCATTACCTGCGTATCCAATAAGGGTGAGTTCAAATTCAAGTTTGTTATCAAATGCATCGGGTTCTTTTGTGGCATTGGCATATACAAAATATCCCGTATCAGAAACGGCAAAACCGTTTTGACGGAAAAGCCATTGATATATCTCCATCTGCCTCTTGTATCCATCATGCCAGTCTTGATCGAGCGCATTGATTGCCTCGTCTTTGCTTGTTGATTTATAGTCAACGATGATAAGCTCTCCTTTTGGATTGACCCACACATCATCCACTGCACCCGAAACAGTAAGTCCTGTCGGTTTATGAAATGTCTCAATACCTTTGAAGTTTTCTCGCCAAATATCCATTTGTTGGTGACGAAATGGTACCGCGTCCACGCCGTATTGTTCCATGATGGGGTGTTTGGTCCCAGCAATCCGATGGGTGTCAAATTCTTTTTTGAGGAGGGCGTCTACCGCAGAGTTCAAAGAAAATGGGAAGCCCGGCGTGCGAGCAGTACCGAGTTTGTTATCAATATAAAAACAGCGGGGACATTCAACAAACAGGTCTATCTTTGAACGACTGAGACGAAAATGTTCGCCTCCGTAGTTCCATTTTGGATTTCTATGAGGTTTGTAGTATTGGGACATGGGAATAGTATATCAGTATGAGAGGAGGTTAGGAAGTTAGTATAAAAGACAACCCCTCCTAGAGAATGGTTTAAAAAACGACGTAATATTAGTTACGAAGTATGACTTGTACGCTTGTCCCGCACACCACGTGGTGCTAGGGAACATATGAAAACAAACTCACCAATATAGTTATTCGTGTTCAGTAGTGTTCGTATGTTCGTATAAGTTCGTACTTCGTAATCCTATATTCTAATCGCGCCAAACGTCGCGACGATACCATCACCGTTTGTACCCGGCAACATGATGTCTTTTGTATGGTCAAATATCTTATCGCCGTCATCTTCATAGATAACAATAGCGTATGTTTGTCCGCCGAATGTATTGCGGAGAAGTTCTACCCATACACCATCATACACGCCAGCATCGAGACGTGATGCACCAAGAATATTCCACAATCCTCCGTTATGTAACTCGCGTACCGCAACCCAAATAGTCCGGTCAGTTGAGACAGCGTTCAAAAAGACATGCATACCTTCTGGTTGTTCACCAACAGTCGCCGAAATGCCTTCAGGCATTGTCGGTGTTTCTGTTTCTTTTGTGTTGTCTGTGAGGACTTCTTCTGTTTCGGGGCGATTTCCATGCAGTCCAGACTCTATATCGCGATTGACCCAGAGATAATATCCTCCCCAACCAATAAGAATACCGATAATAAGAAGTACCCACATACGTGCGGGAGCGGACATATGCGAAAACTGTCCTTTTTGTTGTATATCTGTCATTTCTCTATAATACCGCGGTTTATTTCTCGCGGTCAATTGACAGATTGACATATATATCTTGTTGGTATGTGGTATCGGGGATGTTGTTCTTGAATAAAAAACAAAAAATATATCATTATGTCGATAGTAAATATTTTTGTTGGTAGTGGTTGCAATACGAATGAATTACGTCTTTTTGTAAAAAAGACTATTTCAGCAGAATCGATTCTTGCTGTAAAAAAACACTGGGTTCGGGTAAATATTTTCGGAAATTCTCCCGAGGGAAGTCTTTTTTTTCCAAAACCAGACGCAATGTATGTAGATATTATTTTCTGGAAAAAACCAGAGCGCACAACACCAGAAGCAATAAAAAAGCTCAGTATTATGTGTAAGAAAATTGCACGGTGGATGCGTGAAAATATCAGTCCGTGGGCGGGCTGTGGTAAACAGACGATACTTGTCAAAGTAACGTTTATTGACCCAAAAGAAACACCCCTCTTTCTTCTTGAAAAAGATTGCGATTAAGTCTACCGAATAACCAAAAGTCTGCGCAAGCGGACTTTTTTTGTATAGTTATCTCTGTAACCTTCAATCCCTTTCTTGTCTCATGCTTCGCGTCATTTTGTTTGTTCCCTAGCATTCGAGTATCTGTCTCTATGACCTCTTTCCTACATTCCTCTACCCCTATAACCTATTTCCTATAACCTCTTTCCTATCTCCTAAAATAACTCCCCCTCCCAAGCACACGTCTTTGTCATAGAGTACCAGCGATTGCCCCGGAACAGAGAGTACGGGCTTTTTAATATGTATATGCGCAGTGTGATGCTCCGTATCAATTGCGGTGACAGTACATGATACTGGCTTCTGTCGATAGCGTATCTGCGCGCTGTAGCGCTTGTTAGCACGAGGCGTCTCCCCCACCCATGATGTCTTTTCAATTACAATATCCTGGACATCCCACTGCCCCCTATTTGCTTCATGAGCAACCGTAATAGTGTTTGCCTTGATATCTTTGCTAACAACATAATACGGGGCATCATCAGGTGTTTTTGCAGTAATATGAAAGCCGTGTCGCTGTCCTATTGTGAAAAGGTGCGCGCCGTCATGTTGTCCAATGACACGACCATCCTCATCAAGCACTTCGCCTTGCGCTGATTGTATATAATGGCTGAGAAACTCCTTCATATCTACATGCCCGACAAAACAGAGTCCTTGGCTATCTTTACGCTCTGCTGTGGGTAATCCATATGTCTTTGCGATAGCACGTACTTCTGGTTTTGTGTACCCACCAATAGGAAAGAGGGTATGCGCAAGAGCGTCTTGTCCAAGTGTCCAGAGAAAGTACGACTGATCTTTGTTAGCGTCCCTCCCACGAAGAAGTCGGGATGCGGGCATTTCGCCCCGCGGGCGAAATGCCCGCATCCACAATGACTGTCGCACGGACTCAATACGCGCATAGTGTCCTGTCGCGATGAAGTCTGCCTCTTCAGCAATCGCCCACGATAAAAAACCACCAAACTTGATATATCGATTGCATAGTGCGTCAGGATTGGGTGTTTTTCCTTTTGCATATACATCAATCATATCATCCACAATCTCACGTTTATATGTGTCAGAGAGATCAAGGATACGAAATGGAATACGCAAATATTCCGCGACTTTACGTGCGGACTTCTCATCATCGTGCTGTGTACAGACCATCCACGGAGGTGACCATACGCGAATAAATACACCTGTTACGTCGTATCCAGCGTCTTTAAGAAGTGCGGCAGAAACAGAAGAGTCTACTCCACCAGAAAGACCAACATAGACGGAAATATTTTTTTTAAAATCTTTTATAGTTTTTTGCATAAAGCTGGTGTTAAAAGGAAAAGAATAAAAAAGTTTCAAGTTTCAAGAAAACACTCAAACTATATATCGTTTTTATCTTGTAACTTACAACTTGTAACTTGAAACTCGTCTAATCCAGATACATCGCTTTGTATCCCATATGTTCTTGATATGTTGCTGAATAGTGTATTTGAGAATGATAGTCGGACAAATAGAAAAGATAGTTACTCGGAATAGGGTTGAGTGTTGCCTTAATTGACTCAAGTCCAGGATTGGCAATCGGCCCTATGGGGAGACCTTTGCGTGTATAGGTATTGTAGTCAGAGTCATTCATAAGATCCGCACGCGTTAATTCAAATGTATTTCTTCCTATCTCATATTGAAATGGGGCATCCACTTGAAGTTTCATGTCAATATCAATACGCTTCCACAGTATTCCCGCAACCATGCGTTTGTCTTTATACGTAATTGCTTCTTTTTCAACGATAGATGCCATAATAATGATATCCGACAGTGTTCTGTCGGATGAAGCAATGTCTTCGGCGAGAGCGGAGATGACTTTTCGGTCAAATGTGCGTTGCATTTCACGAATAATCTCCTCAGGAAGAACATTGGGAAGAAATTGATAGGTATCAGGGAACATATATCCTTCTTCAGACTCGGCGAGTTCAAGAAATGTTTCTCGGGGAAATGACGGGAGTTTTTTTTCAAGAATGTCTGCTATTTGATATGAGGTAATGCCTTCTGGAAAAGTAACACGTATCGGATCAAGTCCAAAGTCTCCCACCGCAACACGTTGCGCTACCGTCCAGATAGACTCTGGTGTTTCAAAGAAATAGTCACCATACATAGGCGTATGCGTCGGAGAAAAATATGTGATGATGATACGAAATGTAAGTGGAGAGCGGATGATACCTCGTCCACGGAACGTATACGCGACTTCATCAAGAGTGGCACCCTTTTCAATGTGGACCAATGTCCCCACAGGGAATCCAGCAGGTGGAAGGAATATAAAATGAAATACCACCATAAAAAGAACAACAAGAATTGAACCACCGATAAGGACACGCTTCGGGCGCTTGAACTTAGGTATACGAAAATGATATGCAACAAAACGCTCCCAACTGCGTGTGAGGCGTGCATTGAGTGCAGAATATGCTTGTTTTTGTTGTTCTCCAGAAGTTCCTGCGGGAGATTGTTCGGATATGAGAGGTTCAGTTTCCATATAAAATACGCAACTATTATACTACAAAAACAATCAAAATGGAAGATTAACTGGAGGCTCACTTTTACGTGATTCAATGCGTTCAAATGTAGGTGTTCGTACAACTTGTCCTGGGAAATGAAAAATAGTAGCAAGCTCCTCGGTGTTCATGACCATAGGGTTGCCTTTAAACGGAGGATGAAAATATCCCCGCGCGACGTAGGCATTAAATATACCTGCTTTCTTTTCGGCGAGGCGTTTCCCAGAAAAATCTTGCCACGGAAAATCAAAGGCGGTAACATTGGCGGGTTTAAAACCATTCAAATCCGCAGACCCAAATTGTTTAAAGGCGTTACTCATAGCGGAGATTGCCATTTTGTCAAAAGAGTCTTTTTTTGCTAAATAAAGCGCGCGAATCCCCGCGTCAAAACCTGGTTTAGTGATACTTCGTTCAATAGCTGCAATTGCTTCCGTCTCACCTTTTGTTGGTGCCGTAAATCCACCTTCCTTTTTTGCTTCGTATGCTTTTTCTTTCATGGACTTTACAAGTTCTTTTCCTTCTTCTTTCCAATCTTTTTCCATGCCAAAAATACCTCCTGATACATGCTTTGTTTTTGCGCCACGAATAATAATCTGCACCCATGATTGTTCACCTTTCCCAAGCGACCCCAAATACTCAATGAGTGGTGTAATGGGGTCAATTTTGAATTCTTCTTTTGGATTTCCTTCAAGTCCATACAACGGGTAAGTCTTTATTGGATATGGGTCAGCTTTGGTGAATGCAAGTTCCATACCAAAAAGTTCCCAATCAGACCCGGGCTGTCCGTAGGGTACATGTGTCGCGTAGTCAGCTGCCTCAGCTATTTCAAGATTAGGGTATTGCGCGTAGATTTGTGTTTCAATAAGTTTACGAAAATCAGGTTCTGTGCGAATAAAAAAACGCACACTTCCTTCAATAGACACGATCTCAAGTGAAAATATAGGACGAGATGTTCCTTTTATATATTTGGTATACCAATTTCCTTCTCGACTAGTAAGGTTAATACCTCCAAGAAACATCTCCATAGCAACAGGTGATTTGAATGTTTCTTTGGGAAGTTTTATTTCAAGGAGGATATATTGACGAGAGAGATTAAATTGCATCCGCACATAATAAATCCATGAACGAACAAGTATGACACCGAGGACGGGAGGCAACCATAAAAGCGCGGTCTCGTTCATTACTGAGAGCACGTGGACAAGTCCGTCGAGAAAAAAACGTACGAGCGGGTTTGGTGTCATTGTATTGATACTAGTATAACATCAAACGCCGCATCGATGCAGTGGATAGTCCCCTGTTTCGATACGGCGTTTGAACAACTGTATGTATTAACGTGCGACAGAGTAACGACCTTTAGCATCACGCGTAAACTTTTTCGGATTTTGAAGATTGACGATAATAGTGTTCGGCTTCACATAGCGTTCTTTCATGACAAAGTCAATGATTTCATCACGTGTGAGTGGGCCATGTTTTTTCAAGATTTCTTTAATGACATCTTGAACGACACCGGGAACATATCCCCAATCTTTGAGCGCGTAGAGTCCGCGTCCGACGAGGACGAAACGGTTATCCTTGATAAGTTCGTTATGACATGTTGCGGTGTGTGCTTTTTTACCAAATGTTTCTTCAATCGCACGTGCAACTTCAGAAAAGTGCATCGGATTACCTTCACGACGAATGATAAGAAATGCGTAGTCTTTAATGCTTGATGCAGAGACTGACGGGGAGTCTGCGTATCCCCATTCACCCAGAGGGTTCCGTCCAATTTCTTTGGAAAGTGCAAGCCAACGGCGCGCGACATCCTCAGTGCGATAATCTTCAGCAATATCTTCGAGCATGTCAAGAAATCTACTGACGAGTTCGTTTTCTGGAATGAGCGCATCGCGTGTGATATCAGACGTCAACTTTTTGAGCGCACCTTGTACACGAGAAGCAATTTCTGCGTCAGTGATCCAACGTTGTTTAAATGCATTATCTTCTTTCTCTTTGGTAAAAGGATCAGCAAGGACGAGGAAGAAGAGAAGGTGGTTTTTGGTTGTATCATCTTTGGCGAGAGCGGAAAGAAGTTCGTCTTCAGAGACGACAGCACCGAGTGCATTGATAGCATTACGAAGTTCTTCAAATGCTTCTGCTTGCTTTGCATAAGCGTCAGCCTTACGAATAGCAGCAAGTGCAGCGTTTTCAATTTGGCGCACGCGTTCACGTGTGATGCCGTACTCTTTGCCGATAGCGTCAAGTGTGAAGCGGTCATTGTCGTCGAGTCCGAAACGCTTGGTAAGCACATCGCGACCACGATCAGGTAGGGCGGAAAGAAGCCGCTTGGAGACCTGTTTTGGGTTGAACGTGAGTTTAGTTGCCATAGATGATAATGATGATACAAACAATAATAAAACGATGCCTTCTTCCTATTGCTATCCTGTAATAATAACCCTTTTTTATCACAGTGTCAAACATTCGTCAAGCGTTTTTTACCGATACATCAATCAACAACAAAGTTGACTAATTTATCCTTGATATATATAGTTTTTTTGACAACCTTGTCAGAAATGTGTTTTTTGATTTCGGGTAATGCGTGAGCACGTGCTATGATTTCTTCTTCAGATATTCCTACCTCTGCTGTGAATGTTCCCCGCATTTTGCCGTTTACTTGAACGGCAATAGTAACGGCTGAGGCAACACACTTTGTCTTGTCGTATGATGGCCATGGCGCACGGACGATACTTCCCTCTCCGCCATGTCGCGCGAAGAGTTCTTCTGCCATATGAGGAGCAAACGGCGCTACAAGAGACAGACATGTGCGATATATGGTAACGGGAATTGATGGTTCTTTTTCAAGTGCGTTCACAAGTATCATCAGAGCAGAAACAGCAGTATTGAATGCAAAGGTATCAATATCATCTCCTACTTTTTGTATTGTTTTATGAAGAAGCGCTTCTGTCTCTTGTGAAAGTATTGCCTCATCTCTCACTCGTTCGGAAAGTTTCCAAACACGTTCCAGAAAACGGCGCGCTCCCATGATGTTATCCGTTGACCATCCAATGTTTTGGTCAAAAGGACCCATAAACATTTCATAGACACGCAACGTATCTGCACCAAAACGCGCGATGATATCATCGGGATTTATAACATTCCCAAAACGTTTGCTCATTTTGCGTCCGTCTTCTCCGCCAATGAGACCCACATGTTGCAATCTCACGAACGGTTCTTCGCCCGAGACAGCGCCAATATCATAGAGGAATTTGTGCCAAAAGCGCGCGTAGATAAGATGGCGTGTCGCATGTTCAGCACCGCCGACATAGGTATCAACGGGCATCCAGTAACTCTCTTTCTCTTTGTCCACGAGCGCAGTACTATTGTGCGGGTCAATGTAGCGCAAGTAGTACCACGATGATCCCGCCCATTGTGGCATGGTGTTCGTCTCGCGCTTCGCGGGCCCGCCACATGTTGGGCATGTTGTATTGACCCAGCTTTCAATACCCGCAAGTGGCGACTCCCCTGTTCCTGTTGGTTCGTACTGCTTTACATCAGGAAGTGTTACGGGCAACTCTTGTTCGGGGACAGCGACGACACCACACGTATCACAATGCACCACGGGAATCGGCTCACCCCAATACCGCTGACGCGAAAAGACCCAATCACGGAGTTTGTACTTGACCGTCTTCTTACCCAAACCTTTTTCTTCAAGTGTGGCAACTATCTTTTCGCGCGCATTAGCAGATTCTAGTCCTGTATATTCTGCCGAGTCAGTTAAAATACCGTCGTCTGTGTAAAGACGTGTATCAAGAAATGTGACCGCCTGAAGATGTGATGTCGCGGTAAGGAACGACCGCAGGGCGTCTTTCGTCAACCAACGAATTTCATGTTTCTCTTTTTCTTCATCAGAAACTTCTTCTTGTGTATCATCTGTCAGTTCCACGATAAACGTGGCTGCGTGACCAATTCTGTTTTGTTGTTTGGGGTGATGATAGTATTTGCTGTGGATAACACCAAGTGACTCAATGATGCGTGCCGATGTATATCCTGTTTCTTCACGGATTTCTTTTAAGACTGTTTCCTCTGCCGTGTATCCATCGTCAATACCCCCTGTCAATAATGTCCCCCATTCTGCTTCTGACCAATAAAGACCGATATATGTATCTTCCGACCAGTGTTTGACGAGGGCAATAATACCGTAACTGTCTACAGCGGGTTCACCAATACGAAATGTTGCCGTTCCTTCTGTTTGTGTGAGAAGTGGTTCAATGACATGCTGTATCGGTAAACCGTATGTTTGGGCAAATGCAAAATCACGTTCATCATGTGCTGGTACCGCCATGACTGCACCAGTGCCGTAATCACCGAGCACATAATCAGCAACAAATATCGGTAATTCTTTGCCAGTGAGTGGATGAATCGCCACAAGTCCTTCGATGCATACTCCCGTCTTTTCTTTCCCCTCCGCCGTCCGTTCAATCACAGTTTTCTTTTTCGTTATTTCGATATAGTGTTTTACGGCTTCTTGATTCTTGATTCCTGATTCGTGCTTCGCGATAAGATTGTGTTCCGGCGCCACCACCACATACGTACACCCAAAAAGCGTGTCCGCCCGCGTCGTAAATACGTCAATATGTTCGTCCGTGATTCGTGATTCGTGATTCTTGATTCTAAATGTAATGACGGCTCCCTCACTCCGCCCTATCCAGTTGCGTTGAGACTCTTTGATTTGTTCTGGCCAATCAAGTGCGTCAACACCCGCAAGGAGTCGGTCAGCGTAGTCAGTGATTTTTATCACCCACTGACGCATGGGCTTTTTTTCAATCTCGCTTCCACAGCGTTCACAGACAGTGCCGTCCAAGTCTTCATTGGCAAGCCCTGTTTTACATGACGGACACCAGTTGATGGGTTCATACGATTCATACGCAAGCCCTTTCTCAAACATCTTGAGAAATGCCCACTGCGTCCATTTGTAATACGCTGGGTCGGTCGTATTGATTTCGCGCTCCCAGTCATACGAAAGTCCAATAAGAGAAAGTTGTTCTTTATAGCGCGCGACATTATCGTCCGTTGATGTTTTTGGATGTGTCTTTGTCTTCAGCGCATAGTTCTCGGCAGGCAGCCCGAATGCGTCCCATCCCATCGGGTGCAGTACGCTGTATCCTTCCATCATCTTTTTGCGCGCGATAATGTCTGTCGCGATATATCCTTTTGGATGCCCTACATGAAGTCCTTGTCCCGACGGATACGGGAACATGTTCAGAATATACGCTTTTTTTGGATTGGTGGTATCTTCACTGGTGCGATAGGTATGCTCCTCCGCCCATTTCTTTTGCCATTTTTTTTCAAGTGAGGTGTGGTCGTAGTGAGCCATGGTGTGTAACGCGCGAACGCGCGGATAATCTGTACAATGTGTATAAATGATTGTATCAGAATGAAGAGAAAATCTCAATGTAATGGTATAACAAAAATCCCCGAACAGAGTCGGGGAATTATTTCGATTTTTTTCTATTTCTATAATCATTACATGTCTTCTATTGACACCAGTAAAACGGGGAGAAAGAGTTCAAAAATGATCAAAGAAAACCATACTACAAAAAATCCACCGACAATGACCACATGATGATATGGTCCTTTGGGGATCACCGCCTCCAAGAGGCTACCCCACTGAAAAACTATCCCGAGGGAAATCAAGAACGTATTTCCCCAGAATAGCGAAATTACTGTGGCGGGATGCATCGTGCCATCCTCGATACACGATTTGTACATGTATAGCACGAGGCCCACAAAAAGAAGGAGTCCAACTGAAATCATCCAGTTGTTCCACGCAATGAAAGAAAAGAGGATGATGCTAATCATCGCAACATAAAAGATGTTCTTTTTCATGAGTGTGTTTTTTAAAAGTTGAGCGAACAGTGAAAAACTGTTTTGAACAATATTCCGAAAATGCTTGTTTGTCAAGGGCTGTAATCCCTCTTTCTGTATAGTAAGAAACCAGCGCGGGCACTGTGTGCCCGCGCTGGTTTCTTACTTCCCGTTCCTTCGCATTCTTGATTCTTACTTCGTGATTCTTGCTTCTCGTTCACCTGTCCACCTAATCCTTAAACTTCCGAATACCAAGGACAATGAGTGCGACAAGCGCGACACCGAGAACGATCACGCGAATCCACGCGTCCATGTCAGACCAATATGTCATAGTGCCGACAATCAGAGAAACGACGCCACCGAGTGAAAAGCCAAGTGAAATCGCTCCCATCTCCGCGATAAAGACTGAGAGAAGGATGAGTATGATACCGAGAGCAACCCATACCATAAAGACATTGCGCTCATATCCTTTGCGCATCTCATCATACTCTTTCTGACATGTGTAGTTAGGATTGCAATATCCTGCTGGCTCAACATATCCTGTCGCGCTCGGATTCTTTATCCCCGCTGTATATGCCGCGTTTTCTGTCCACTGCCCTCCTTCAGCAACGCACGCTTCCATTGTCTCTGGCGAGGTGTACACCTGCTTCTCAGGACAGAAATTTGTATATTCAGGCGCGGGATATGTAAGTTGTATGACCGATGCAAAAAATACATTCACAACAACAATCATGGCGAGAATAAGCGCCCACTTCAGGACAGCAGATAGTCCTTGGTGCTTGTGATGTCCCGCCGATTTTGGCGTCTCTGGTTGAGCAGGTGCGGGAGCAGATAGGACCGATGCCCCCTGTTGCATAAAAGGTGTATCCATAGAGTTGTCCGCGAGCGGGAGTGAGAATAAACCGCTCACGGGTGATAGTTCTAGTATAGCATACTAGTTGCTGGTATCTAGTACATGGTCGCTAGTTTATATATCTATACGCAATCGAGTGATGCGTTTATTATCCGCGGTAGTTCCTGAACTGATGTCATGTATTGCCGACATTTCTTCAAAGGAAACTGGCGAGTTGTCTTTCTCTTCCTTTTTACTTCGCAAACTTTTAGCAAAACTTTTCACCGCTATCCAATATGACGCTTGCACATCTGCATCCGTAACATGTCCACAATGCTGACATACATATATGGCACTGTTTCCGCGTCGCTCTTTCCATATACTTTCCTTGTTTCCGCGCATCGCAAATTCTTCGCGTGTTTTGTATGCGGAATGATCCTTAAGAAAATCATTAAGTGAAGGACGTGATAATTTCTTCTCCATATCAAGCGTGGCACGTGTCCCCTCGATCACAGATGCTTCGTATGGTGAATACCCACACCGCGAACAAATATAACTTGTCGCATACGCGCCAATTTCCTTCCCAAAGTTTTTTCCTGTTTTACCCCACACAAGACTCGCCTCCGCCTTGTCTGCCTCACTCCCTCCACGTCCTACATCTGCACGCTTTACAGAGTTATAAATGACGGTAGTACGCTTTGACCCTGTTTCAAAATTAGATATTTCAAATTCATAGACAGGAATTGCGTCGTATCGCATTGCGATATCGTGTACTTTGTTACGCAATGACCCGACAGCATTTTCACGGAGACGTTCTAGTTTCGTATTGGGCATACCAAATGTACCTTTTGTCTGAAGGTTTTTGAGTGTCGCAACATACGTGCGAACAGTATGTGTCAGCGGTTCATAGATAAATCCCTGCTTGAGAATACGCACCACTTTTTTATGTACGGCATCAGTCTCTATGATTGTCCACGCAAGCCCATATTCTCCCACATCAATCCCCATATATCGTGTACGTTTTTCAAGTGTATCGGTCGCTTTATTTTTAGGAGAAAAAGAAAACGGAATAGAGACAAAAAGACGTTTTTCTTCTCCTGGTGTAATACGAAATTTTTTTTGAGAAATATCCCAATCAATCCGCATGTTTCTTTCGGCAATAAATGAATATGAATTGAGAGAAAAGGCAATATCATGTGCATCCCACCACGATATCGTTCTCTTTCCCTGAGGGAGTGTTTTATCAAGGAATTGTAATTGATATACAGATGTGTTGAGATGAAGAAGATCTTGTGTATGAATATACTCTGTAGTGTAATCGGTTTCTCCCTCAAACCCCTTCCCCTTTTTTATTGGTACAGCAATCATGCCGTCCTTTTCTTTCTTTTGATATTTTCCAGAGAGAATATGCCAGCCATCTTCCGTTCGGCACAGTGGCATATGTGTCTCTGTGTTCATGAGTTGTCCTGTATATCGTTCTGTGTATTCCACGCGACTCATTGTCGTGATTGCTCCTTTCATCTCAGACAATATACCTGACTGCAATAATCGTCCCAAATCTTCTCCTGAAAATGTTTCAGGATTCCCCTTCAATTTTGCAAAGGCATGTGCGCTTGAAAATAGTTCTTCAGAAAGTTCGTCAAGTATACGAGCAACGGGATGACGATACCACAATGCGACAACAATCCCCATGCGGATTTTTTCCATTTCCACAGCGTCCGCAAGTTCTCCAATATCTCCACCCGCCATAATATCGTCCCAGCGTGGTTTAAGTGCGACAAGCAATGTGTCAAGCAGTGCGGGGATGTCCTCATTTTTAATGATTATATCAACAGTTCTCCTACGTGGATGGACACGTGCGTATGGTGGAGTATAACAAACGTACTCAATTTTTTGAGTAGATTCTGTTTCATCGGCCCGCTCAAGCACGTTCATCATATCAAACATTTCGCCGTTGAGTGTTCCTTTTAGATGACGAAAAATCCCTTCTATCACACCACGAAAACGTGTCGCGTTGAGTACGGCATATTTTTTGCGCAATGTCTCATATAGTTTCGTAACAAATATCTCCGCCTCATCATCAGAAGTAAACTTAGGAGAAATGGGGGCTTCAGAAAGTGTCATCTCCAAAGACGCAAGTGTTGCAATGCTTGTATGAAGTATTTCCGCAGATTGTATAAACTTTTTATATACGATACGCTTACTATCGCCTAAAAAGTTGGGGATGAGTTTGATATTCGTATACAGTGTAGCATATTTGCGATATGCACGCTTTTCTTTCTCTTCTTGTTTGCGTTCTTTCTCAGTTTTTCCTTTTAGTTCAGGATATGCTGTTTGATAATCAACATTCATACCAATACGTGCATCACCGAGCATTGTCCGATACAGGAGCAAATCTGCATCTGTTATACCTGATATCTCCATGCGCAAAACGAGGTCAAAACATTCATGAGCGATTGCTTTTGTGTCATCAGATAGACATGTATCGGCAAGCACTTCCTCAAGTATTTGTTTGTGTCCGCGAACGAACGTTTCTTTTTTGCGCGCACCTTTTCCTGATTCTTCTATACCACCAAACAACTGTTTGGCAATTTCTTTTTCTTGTCGCAGGACATTAGACACCCATGACTCTATTTTTCCTCCAAATGTGGAACGATAGTCATGCCAGCCCTTGGTCAAGTGCGGTTCAGGAAGCATGCGCGCACGTTCCACCAGAAACATGATGCGTGCATGTAACTCATTACGATGTGTTGCCCAATACGGCGAGACAGTAACAATCGCTTGCTCTGTGTGTTCTCCGCCAGCGCGAAAATCCGCAAGTGTTGTGTTGAAATAGTTTGCAAAAGCTCCTTGATTGTTGAACAAACCAAATATTTGTTTCATGACATCGCTTTCGTTTTCTCCATCGTATCCATACAGGGTTGGGTCTTTTTGTGTCGCGAGTTCTTTATACATCGCGAGTATTTGTTTGGCGGAAGCATCTGGGAGAAGAGATGTTTGGGGATGAAAGAAACATGTATGTTTGTATGGGATATCAGGTGTTGGATCAAAGCCTACGTATTCTTTCGCGAGAACAATCTTGAGCGTATCTGCTTCCGTGTCATCTTTTGTTTGTTTCAATACGGTATCAACAAGACGGCGTGCGTATGCGTCAACAGTCGCATCTTCAACATTACGAAATCTCGGAAATACACTATTACGAACAGACCAAAAAAACTCTTCATCAGTTTTCTTACCGGGACGTTTTCCTGATATGAAAAATTGATAGAGTGCAGTATTGTCCGCGAGCGCGGCAAGTTCAGGATTGCGTTCAGCAAGTGCGAGAGAGAATTTTTTTGAAAATGTTTCATCGCCATTGAGATGTGCGATGACTCCATGCATCTCTTTTTCTTTATGAGAAAAGATAACCCCTGCACGAAGACTATCAAGCCAAAAATCAGCGAGTGCATAAACATGCGCGCCCTTTTGTTCCCCTTCATACCAGTCTCCGATATTCATTTCACCAACTTGCCCTATATAATCCGCGCGTACATTGTCCCAAAGCGTATTGCGTGTAGAGTCTTCTCCGTCAAGTGGTATTTTTGCACTACGCATACCTTCTTTGCCTACATACGAAAGACGCGCTGTGTGGAGCGCGTATCCCGTACGTCCATTATATGATGGTTTCTTTTGTTGAGAATTGGACTGGGGCATAGAGTGTATGCTGTCAGATAACATAAAGAGACAAGGGGAACGGTCGGAAAGGCAAATCTGGGATACTGCCACAATGTGAACAAAGAACCAGAAGAAAAACCGTGTATTATTTGAGGGTGAGGAGAAAAAACATTTTTTATGAGGGTAATTTCCCCTCCTACATTCGGAGAGACAACGACAATGGCTCGCCTTTTCCCCTCCTACATTCGGAGATCTTCCATACAAATTTTGCCTTTTCCCCTCCTACATTCGGAGAGGATCGCTTGCAGGTGGCCTTTTCCCCTCCTACATTCGGAGAATGCGATACAGGAACTGCCTTTTCCCCTCCTACATTCGGAGGCCGACACAGCAACGGTAGCCTTTTCCCCTCCTACATTCGGAGCAAGAACCTGTCCTCTATGCCTTTTCCCCTCCTACATTCGGAGTCGGGCGCACCAGTCCACGCCTTTTCCCCTCCTACATTCGGAGATCCGACGGTATCCATCAGCCTTTTCCCCTCCTACATTCGGAGAGAAAAGAAGAATGCTTGCCTTTTCCCCTCCTACATTCGGAGTGTAAGATGATGGTTTGAGCCTTTTCCCCTCCTACATTCGGAGCTTTCTCTACGCCAAGATGCCTTTTCCCCTCCTACATTCGGAGCAGCCGGATATTGAAAAATGCCTTTTCCCCTCCTACATTCGGAGACCATGTCTACGAACAAAGCCTTTTCCCCTCCTACATTCGGAGTGCTTTTTTTAGGGTGTTGCCTTTTCCCCTCCTACATTCGGAGGCAGATATATCTGTTTCTTGCCTTTTCCCCTCCTACATTCGGAGCGACACACTAGCAGGAAGCCTTTTCCCCTCCTACATTCGGAGGAAATATCATCCGTATTTAGCCTTTTCCCCTCCTACATTCGGAGTTCGCGCTCACTTTGACGCCTTTTCCCCTCCTACATTCGGAGCGAAGGCTAAGAGTACCCTGCCTTTTCCCCTCCTACATTCGGAGGGCGTGGGTTACTAGGGTGCCTTTTCCCCTCCCACATTCGGAGGATCCACTGTTGGTTTTTGCCTTTTCCCCTCCTACATTCGGAGGCGGGCGGTATCGTGTTTTGCCTTTTCCCCTCCTACATTCGGAGAAGAACACCAGACTTCTGCCTTTTCCCCTCCTACATTCGGAGCCTTTTTTACTGCTGTTTGCCTTTTCCCCTCCTACATTCGGAGCCTACGAACATTAACAAGCCTTTTCCCCTCCTACATTCGGAGATATCTCACAAACACATGCCTTTTCCCCTCCTACATTCGGAGAGATTCTCCCCTTTCTCTTTATATTACTTGACAAAATACATATAATGTGTATACATTATACCCCTGAAACGAGGTCGTTTCTTATCTAATTATATCAAAAAACATGATGAAAGACAAACGCAAAAAAGTGCCCTTATGGCTTCCCTATACATCCGAGATAACTGTCAAAAAGACAGTTATTCATTTTGCGTATAAAGGTGGTACGTGTGATATTGATATCAAAGATACGCTCTCTATCCTTTTGTACGGCAATACCTGCCCCCTTCCACATGACTTTTTAGATGTATGTGTAAAATATGGTGTCCCTATATGTATTCATCGACGCAACATGCCAAAAGCGGTCTGGATTACTCCGAGCACAACAACAACGACTCAAGAAGATATTCTTTCTCGGCAAATTTCCGTCCGTAACAACGAGAAAAAATCTCGCCACATTACGCGCAAACTTCTTGATGCAAAGTTCAAGGGTATGGAATGGCTTGTGCCCTATCCATTTGATTTCAAAAAAGCAACGCTTCCCCAACAAACAATGGTCGCCATAGAAGCGCGACACGCGCGTGTCTATTGGGAACGTTATTACGCACTCCTTGGATATACAGGCACACGTCGTGGAAAGGCAAATGAACTCAAAAGTATTCTTGATGCCGTCTCAAAGTTGGTAAGCGGTGTTCTTTTGCGGTACATCGTGTATCATCGCATGAGTCCATATCATGGATTTACCCATACACCCAATGACTACCCTTCTCTCGTATATGATCTTATGGAACCATATCGCGGATATGTAGACAAAGCAGTATTCAATGCCGTTTTAGAAGCGCGTAATGCGGGAGTCTCTGATCCCAAAGAACTTATGGCACGATGTATCACGGCAGTTGAGGATATGTTTGATGAAGATGTGTATGTTCCTGCAACACGACAGCTTGCAAGTTTTCAAGAACTTTTGCACGGCTCAGTCCTTGCGTTACGAGCGTATATACAAGGAATATCACGACAACTTATCGTACCTATGCCAGGAAAACCAAACGGCGGACGACCACTCAATGTCGGGTATCGTTTATATGGACGTTCCGCAGGACCGACAGACTTCTGGGCTCGTGCGGAGAAAACTTCCGCGCGATATGCAGAGAAGTTGTCGCTCAGTTTACACTAATGTCGTTAGTGTAAACTGAGCGGAAGTTTAGGGCAACAAACAACAAATGGGGGCGCTATGACGCGCTCTCGTCTG
>Ga0209835_1000363_pt1 | contig 30581 bp, 16 predicted proteins | sample LakKivwa52mmetaG_FD_184138 | JGI IMG/M metagenome (GOLD analysis project Ga0209835, IMG submission 184138) | Anoxic lake water microbial communities from Lake Kivu, Rwanda to study Microbial Dark Matter (Phase II) - Lake Kivu water 52m metaG... | ecosystem: Environmental > Aquatic > Freshwater >... | reverse complement strand
GGGTGATGGTTTCCTTGTAGGCGATGGTCGGCGGGTGCGTGTCCACCTCCAGACGGAACTGCTCGCGCATCTTTTCCAGCACGCTGCCCAGATGGGTTTCTCCCAGGCCGCGGATCACGGCCTCGTGGGTGTTGGGGTCGTGATCCACATGCAGACCGGGATCCTCGGCCACCAGGCGGTGCAGGATGTCGGCCAGCTTGTCGGCGTCGGACTGCTTCTTGGGCCGCACCGCCAGGCCGAATACGGCATGGGGAAACTCCAGCGGCTTCATGTGGATGTGGTCGTCTTCCGGCGCATCATGCAGCACGGAGTCGAAGGTGATGTCGTCCACCTTGGTGAGGGCGCAGATGTCGCCGGGGCGGCAAGCCTCCACCGCCACCAGTTGCTTGCCGAGCAGCCGGTAGAGATGGGCGACCTTGAACGGCTTGCGCAGCTCGCCGATATAAAGCTGGGCGTTCTCCGTGAGCGTGCCCTGGTGCACGCGCAGGGCGGTGATGCGGCCGATGTAGGAGTCCACCTCGACCTTGAAGACATGCGCCAGCACGTGCTTCGCCGGGTCGGGTTCCACCAGCAGGGGCCGGGCTTCCTCGCCTTCGCCGAGTAGAAACTGGGGCGGATTGGCCTCGCCGGGGTGGGGCAGCAATTTCACCATGATGTCGAGCAGTTCGCGGATGCCCACGCCGGTTTGCGCGGACACGAAGCAGACCGGAACCAGATGGCCATCACGCAGAGCCTGTTCGAAGGGTGCGTGCAACTGCTCGGGGGCGACTTCACCTTGTTCCAGATAGAGGGACATGAGTTCCTCGTCCACTTCCACCACCTGATCGACCAGAGCGCTGTGCGCTTCCTCGACGCTGGAGAAATCGGCGTCGCCGGCGGGATTGAAGAAACAGTCGGTGACGCGGCTGCGATTGCCCGCGGGCAGGTTGATGGGCAGGCATTCGCGGCCGAAGGTGGCCTGGATGTCGGCGAGGAGGGCGGGCAGGTCCGCTTCCGGCACGTCCATCTTGTTCACCACGATCATGCGGCACAGCTTGCGGGTCTGCGCCCAGTGCATCATGCGGTGCGCGGTGAGCTCGATACCCTTCTTGGCATCCAGGACGACGACCGCGGTATCCACCGCATCCAGGGCGCACATCGCCTGACCCATGTAGTCCGGAAAACCCGGGGTGTCGAGGATGTGGATCAGGGTGTCCTGGTGCTGGAGATGGCTGACGGCCAGCTTCACGGAATGCAGGTGCGCCTTCTCGAGCGGATCGTAGTCGCACACGGTGGTACCGCGTTCCACCGAGCCGGCGCTGGGAATGGCACCAGCCGCGGCCAACAGGGTTTCGATCAGGGTGGTCTTGCCGGCGCCGCCATGTCCGACCATGGCCAGGGTTCTTATTTGGGAGGAGGGGAGGATGCTCATGATGTAAAACGATCGGTCAGGGAGAAAAAGGGACGTTCCACGGGACAGGTGTCATCACACACGTTGTGGAGGGGATCGCCGTGGCTGGATTCGCATGGTGCGTATGGTGAATTTGCAATGCGCCTGACAGGGTAGCCAACCCGGTGTAGTACGTAAACAACAGATCACCTGATTCGCCGGATTTCTTCAAATAACAGGCGTAATTGGTTGAGCAGTACATAAACATATTAGACAATTCTAATGACACTGATGCCAACACTTACTCCCTGAGTGTTATCAGTGTTGTCTCCTCCATCCTCCTTCATAGGTGGATTTAGCCCGGTCACCCGACCGGGCTTTTTTTTTGTTCCGGGGGTAGCGACAATCGGCTCTGCTTGGGAGCGGGCTCCATGACACAACCACTCTGGTATCTGCGGCATGAAGGCAAGGTGTACGGGCCGTTTCCGCGGCCGCAGATCGAGACTGCGCTCGACGAAGGGGACATTACCCTGGACTGGGAGATCAGCTTGGATGAGGCCGACTGGATCGGCATCGGTGAGAGCGGCCAGTTCAGCGCATCACCTGCCGCGCCGGTTGCAGCGCAAGCGGATAGCACGGCCCCGGCCTGGCGCGAGGAACGCCTGCGCGCGCGCCAGCGCTGGCTGGACCAGGGTGGCCGGACGGACGTCGTCGAGCCGCACGATTCCGCTCTTGATGCCGAGGCGCGCCAGGCAGTGGCCGAAGATCACGCGAGGACGGAGGCCTTGCTGCGACAGCGGCAGAACCGGCGGACCTCACCCTTGGCGGCGATGTTGGGGGTGCTGCTGTTGCTGTTGATCGGCCTGGCGGTCTGGTGGGGCCAGTCGGATGAACCGATCCTCGCCTCGATGGGCGCATCGGCGGACTGTGCCGGCGACCTGACCGACCGCGTCAACTGGAGCGGCTGCGACAAACGTGGCATGCAAGAGCCCGGTGCGCGGGCGCGCAACGCCAAACTCGAAAACACCCGGCTCGATGACGCACGCCTGGCTGGCGCCGACCTGGCCTACGCACTGCTCAAGGGCGCCAGCCTGCGCAACGCCCAGTTGCGCGGCGCCAGCCTGCTTGGGGCGGATCTCACCGGCGCGGACCTGTCCGGCGCGGATCTCACCGGCGCGGACCTGCGCTACGCCAATCTTGCCGGCGCCCGTCTGGGCGGCACCCGTATCGACGGCACCCGCTTCGGCAAGGCCATCTGGAGCGATGGCCGCACCTGCCAGGAGGGCGCCCCGGGCGCCTGCCGGTGAAGTCGATCAGCTCCCGCGACAACCCGCTGTACCGGGAACTGCGCGCTCTGGCGATGGATCGCCGGGCGCGTCGTGAAGCCGGCAGGACCCTGCTGGATGGTCCCCACCTGCTGGAGGCGGCCGTGCAGGCGGACATTCCCGTCGAGCGTCTGGTCTATGCCGAGTCTGCGCTGGCAGGGGAGCTCGGTGCCTGGCAGCAGCGCCTCGCCGGCGTCCCCGTGCTGGTCCTGCCCGACCGCCTGCTCGCCGGGCTGACGCCGGTGGACACGCCCACCGGCTTGCTTGCGCAGATCGCAATTCCCCGTCAGGAGCCCGTGCCTGGCGGCTGCATCGTGCTGCTGGAGAACATCCAGGATCCCGGCAATCTCGGTGCGCTGCTGCGTGTTAGCGCCGCCGCGGGGATGCGCGCGGTGCATCTCTCGTCGGGATGCGCCGAAGTGTGGTCACCGAAATGCCTGCGCGGTGGCCAGGGCGCCCACTTCCGTCTCGCCATCCGGGAAGGCCAGGACCTGACGGCGGTGGCGCGGGATTTCCCGGGTACGCTGCATGCCGCCGTGCTGGGTGCCGGGGATTCCCTGTGGACGCTGGACCTGCGGGGCTGCGTCGGCTTTGCCTTCGGCAACGAGGGCGCTGGTCTGAGTGAGGCCCTGCGGCAAGCGTGCCGACCCTTCTCCATCCCGATGGCGGCGGGGGTGGAAAGCCTCAACGTCGCCGCCGCGGCGGCGGTCTGTCTGTTCGAGCGATTGCGTCAGACCGGCATCGACTGATCAGAGCACGCGCGGCATGCCGCCGGGCAGCGAATGCTTGATCATCGCGGCGATTTCCTCCACCGAGCGATGCGAGGAATCGATGATGGGAATGCCTTCGCTGCGCATCAGCAGTTCCGCCTGCTTCAGTTCGCCCTTGCAGGTTTCCAGCGAGGCGTACTGGCTGTTGGGCCGGCGTTCCGAGCGGATCGAGGCGAGGCGCTCCGGCGCCAGCGTGAGGCCGCGCAGCTTGTTGCGGAAGGGCTGCAGGATGCGCGGCAGGCCGGGCTGCTCGAAGTTTTCCGGGGTCAGGGGATAGTTGGCCACGCACAGGCCATACTGCATGGCCATATAGAGAGAAGTCGGCGTCTTGCCGCTGCGCGAGACCCCCACCAGGATCAGGTCGGCGCGTTCGTATTTCTCCAGGCCGAGACCGTCGTCCGCCGCCAGGGCGAAGTTCACCGCGTCGATGCGGGAACGGTAGGAGTTCGGATCCTCCATGCCATGGAAGCGCCCGCGCAGGGGCTCGGGCGGATAGCCGATCTCGCCCACCATCATGCCCAGGAAGTGGCCGTAGATGTCCATCACCAGGCCGCCGCAGCCGTCCAGGGCGGCGCGCGCGCCAGGATCGGTGAGGGTGGAGAAGATGAAAGGCCGGATGGTCTTCTCCTTCCAGGCCTCGCGTACTTGCTGCGCTGCAAGATTTGCTTTTTCCAGCGAGTCGACGAAGGGTAAACTTACCTGTGCGAACGCTTCGTCGGGGAATTGCGAGAGGAGACTCTTGCCGATGATCTCGGCAGTGATGCCTGTGTGGTCGGAGATGAAGAAGACCGGTCGCGCGGGTGTCATTGGGGGAAGGAAGCGGCGCTTCAGTCAACGTTTCGAGGAATGAAATGGACTATATCGCGCGCTTTGAAACACTGTCCATGCACGACGTGGACAAGGTCGGCGGGAAGAACGCTTCCCTGGGGGAGATGATCCACAACCTCACCGACAAGGGGGTCCGCGTCCCCGGCGGATTCGCCACCACCGCCGACGCCTTCCGCGAATACCTGGCCACCAACGGCCTGGCCGACCGGATTGCCGCCAAGCTCAAGACCCTGAACGTGGACGACACCATCGCCCTGGCCGAGGCCGGGCGGGAAATCCGCAGCTGGATGATGGACAACCCGCTGCCCGCGGGCCTGGAAGCCGGCATCCGCCACAACCACCGGCTGATGTGCGCCGAGGCCGAGGAAGACCTGGAATTCGCCGTGCGCTCCTCCGCCACCGCCGAGGATCTGCCCGATGCCTCCTTCGCCGGCCAGCAGGAGACCTACCTGAACATCAAGGGCGCCGACAACCTCATCGACGCCGTCAAGCGCTGCTTCGCCTCCCTCTACAACGACCGCGCCATCGCCTATCGCGTGCACAGCGGCTTCGCCCACGAAGTCGTGGCGCTGTCCGCCGGCATCCAGCGCATGGTCCGCTCCGACCTGGGCGCCGCCGGCGTCATGTTCACCATCGACACCGAATCCGGCTTCCGCGACGTGGTCTTCATCAACGCTTCCTACGGCCTCGGCGAGACCGTGGTGCAGGGCTCCGTCAACCCCGACGAGTACTACGTGCACAAGCCCAAGCTGCGCGAGGGCAAGCGCGCCGTGGTGCGCAAGAAGCTGGGCGAGAAGGCCATCCGCATGGTGTTCGCCAGCGAGTCGGTGGCCGAGCGTTCCACCCGCGTCGAGGACGTGCCACCGCCCATGCGCCACCAGTTCGCCCTGAACGACGATGAATTGCTGGAACTGGCCCGCTACGCCATGATCATCGAGGAGCACTACGGCCGCCCGATGGACATCGAATGGGGCCGCGACGGCCACGACGGCAAGCTCTACATCCTGCAGGCCCGTCCGGAGACCGTGAAGTCCCGCGCCGGCAATGTCCAGGTTCGCTTCAAGATGCTGGAGAAGGGCCCGGTGCTGGCCCTCGGCCGCGCCATCGGCAGCAAGATCGGCCAGGGACCGGCGCGGGTCATCAAGTCCATCGACCAGATGCACCATGTCCAGCCCGGCGACGTGCTCATCGCCGACATGACCGACCCGGATTGGGAACCGGTGATGAAGCGGGCTTCCGCCATCGTCACCAACCGCGGCGGGCGCACCTGCCACGCCGCCATCATCGCCCGCGAAATGGGCGTGCCGGCGGTGGTCGGCTCGGGCAACGCCACCCAGACCATCGCCGATGGCCAACTGGTCACCGTCTCCTGCGCCGAGGGCGAGGACGGTTACGTCTACGAGGGCCTGCTGAAGTTCGAGAAGAACGAAGTGGTCATGCAGGCGATGCCGGAGATCCCCGTCAAGATCATGATGAACGTGGGCAACCCGGAACAGGCCTTCCACTTCGCCTCGCTGCCGCACGAGGGCGTCGGCCTCGCCCGTCTGGAGTTCATCATCAACAACGCCATCGGCATCCACCCCAACGCGGCGCTGGAGTACCGCAAGATGCCCGAGGAGGTGAAGGCGGCGATCGACGCCAAGATCCATGGCTACGGCGACCCGGTGAATTTCTATGTCGAAAAGCTCACCGAGGGCATCGCCACCATCGCCTGCGCCTTCTGGCCCAAGCGGGTCATCGTGCGCATGTCCGACTTCAAGTCGAACGAGTACGCCAACCTCATCGGTGGTCCGCAGTACGAACCGCACGAGGAGAACCCCATGCTCGGCTTCCGCGGTGCCGGCCGCTATGCCAGCCCGCAGTTCCTGCGCGCCTTCCAGTTGGAGTGCCGGGCCATCAAGCGGGTGCGCGACGAAATGGGCCTCACCAACGTGGAGATCATGCTGCCCTTCGTGCGCACCCTGCACGATGCCGACGCTTCCCTGCGGGTGCTGGCGGAAAACGACCTGGAGCGTGGCAAGGACGGCCTCAAGATCGTCATGATGTGCGAGATCCCCGCCAACGTGCTGATTGCCGACGACTTCCTGCAACGTTTCGACGGTTTCTCCATCGGCAGCAACGACCTCACCCAGCTCACCCTGGGCGTGGACCGCGATTCCAGCCTGGTGGCCGCCTCCTTCGACGAGCGCAACCCGGCCGTCAAGAAGCTCCTCACCGAAGCCATCGCGGCCTGCAAGCGCAACGGCAAGTACGTCGGCATCTGCGGCCAGGGTCCCTCCGACCATCCCGATCTGGCCGACTGGCTGGTGGTGCAGGGCATCGATTCCATGTCCCTCAACCCGGATACCGTGGTGGGAACCTGGATGCGGCTGGCCAGCCGCAAGCCCGGCTGACGCAGGGACGCCTCAGCGCTCGGGCTGGGTTTCCAGCCCCCGCGTCAGCAGCGACTCCAGGGCTTCGCGGTTGAGCGGCTTGCTGATCAGGTAGCCCTGGATTTCGTCGCAGCCCTGGTTTTCCAGGAACTTGAGCTGTTCGTCGGTCTCCACGCCCTCGGCGATGAGGTTGAGGCCGAGGCCGTGGGCGATCGAGATGATCGCCTTGATGATGGCGTGCTGGCGGTATTCCCGGTCGATCTCCCAGACGAAGGACTTGTCGATCTTCAGCGTGTGGATGGGAAACTTCTGCAGGTAGCTCAGCGATGAATACTGCGTGCCGAAGTCGTCGATGGCGATCATCACGCCATGCGCCGCCAGGCTGTGAAGTTTTTCGGCGATCACGTGGGGATCGCGGATGAACAGGTTCTCGGTCAGTTCCACCTCGATGCGCGCCGGCTCGATCCGGTATTCCTCGAGCAGGCCGACGAAACGTTCGACGAAATCCGCCTCGTCGAGATGCTGCGGGGAAATGTTGATGGCCACGCGCGGCGGCGCGATACCCTGCGCATCCCAGGCGCGCAATGCCTTGCAGGCGGAGCGGATGACCCATTCGCCGAGGTCGCCGATGAGGTCGGCCTCCTCCGCCAGCGGTAGGAATTCGCCCGGCGGCAGCAGGCCCAGTTCCGGGTGGTTCCAGCGTATCAGCGCCTCCACGCCTTTCACTCCACCCGCGCGGATGTCCACCTGCGGCTGGTAATAGAGCTCGAACTGGTCGTGGCGGATGGCGTAGCGCAGCTCGCTTTGCAGCTTCAGGCGCTGATCGGCGCTTTCCCCCATCTCCCGCATGAAGAAACTGTGCGTGTTGCTGCCGGCCAGGCGGCCGTGATACAGCGCGATGTTGGCGTGGCGGATGAGTGCGTCGGCCGATTCGCCGTGTTCCGGATACATGGCGATGCCTGCGCTCACCGACAGATGGATGCTGCGGCCGGCGCTGCGGAAGGGCTCGGTCAGTTCCTGATTGATGCGCTCGACCAGTTCGAGCACTTCCTCCTCGTGCTGGAAGCAGGAGGTGAGCAGCAGGAACTCGTCGCCGACGAAGCGCGCCAGGGTGTCGCCGCCGCGCAGACAGCGCTGGATGCGCTCGCCCACCTCGCGCAGCAATTCGTCCGCCTTGGCGTGGCCGATCAGATCGTTGACGTGTTTGAAGCGGTCCAGGTTGAGGAACAGCACGGCGACGCGGCCCAGGTTGCGGCGTGCCTGGATGAGCGCGAGACCGAGGTGGTCGCGGAACAGGTTGCGGTTGGGCAGACCGGTGAGCGCGTCGTGGTTGGCCTGGTAAAGCGACAGTTCCTCCGCCTCGCGACGCGCGGTGATGTCCCGCGCGACGCCATAGTAGTGGCCCTGCTCGTCCGTCGCCGCGGCCTGGTCGGGGGGCAGGCCGACCGCCGCCAGACTGACGTCGAAATGGCGGAAGCCGGCATGGTCGAGCCCGCTTTTCAGGCGCAGTTCGATGCTGTGCCGGGTGGTTTCCGCGAGCTTGCGCGCGCTGAAGGCGTAGCGCGCCCGTTTCTGGTCGTGATCATGCACCAGACGTGAGAAATGCCGGCCGATGATCTGTTTCTCCTCCACACCCAGCAGTTCGCGCAGGCGCTGGTTGACGTAGGAAATCTTGCCGCTGTCGTCGAGAATGAAGATGACGTCCGGCGAGGCGTCGACCAGGAAGCGGTGCAGTCTTTCCGAGCGGTCGACGCGCTGCCGCGCCGCCTTGTGGTCGCGCTCCAGGCAGCGCTGCGCGAGGGCGCGGGCCACGGCGTAGAGCAGGATTTCCGGTTCGATGGGCTTGCGCACGTAGTCCATGGCGCCGAGCCGCAGCGCCAGGATGGCGGCGTCGATCTCGCTCTCGCCGCTGACCACGATGACCGGCGCGTCCAGGCCCTTTTCGCGGGCCGCGCGGATCACCTCGTGGCCGGTCATGTCCGGCAGGTTGATGTCGAGCAGCAGCAGATCCGGCCGCGTGGCGGCGAGTTTCTCCAGTCCCTCCAGGCCATTCTCGGCCGCTTCCGCGCGGTAGCCCGCGTGCGTCAGCAGGCGCTGCATGCTGGCGGCGAAGGCCCGGTCGTCCTCGATGATCAACAGCCGCGCGCTGATCCTGCCGGCCTCGCTCGACGCGGGGGAGGAAGCGGGAAGGTCTTCCTTCTGCCAGAAAGTCATCTAGGTCCCGATGGGCAGGCTGATCTTGAAATGGGTGCCGGTGGATCCGGTCGCGCATTGCAGGGAACCACCCAGTTCGCCGACCAGTGAACTGACGATGGCGAGGCCCAGGCCGGCATGCTCACCGCCCTTGCCGGAGGATTTCGGACGTTCCAGGTTCTCCAGCATTTCGGCGGACAGACCCGGACCATGATCGCGCACGCTGATTTCCAGGGTATGACCATCCCGCCCAGCTCGCCACAGGGTCGCGCCCAGTTCGATGCGGCCGCGGCCGCCCATGGCTTCCGCCGCGTTGAACACCAGATTGCTGAGGACCTGCTTGAGCTTGTCCGCGTCGGTGGCGATGGGCGGCAGGTCCGAGGTCGCCGTGTAGGCGATGTCGATGCCCCGCAGTTCGGGCTTGCCCATGCGCCAGAAACGCACGGCGTCGCCGATCAGGGTGTTCAGGTTCACCTTGGCCTCGACATTGGCGACGCTGGCGCCGGCGGGCTCGCGCATGCCCCGCAGGATGCGGCCTACTCGGCGCAACTCCTCCTCGACCAGATCGATGTCCTTGCCCGCCTGTTCCGGATTCGCCAATTGCTGGCGCAGCACGGCGAGATAGTTGCGGATCACACCCAAAGGATTGTTGGCCTCGTGCACCAGCTTGCGGGTTTGCAGCTGTTGTGCCTCGGCGGCGCCGCGCAGGGCGCCGTCGGTTTGCTCGCGCATGCGGACGGCCAGCCCAAGGCGGCGCCCGGCTTCGCGCGAGAAAGTGAGCAGCAGGGCCTGCTTGCGGGCGAAGTACTCGAGGCTGGCGACATCGATGCCGACGGCCAGGACGCCCAGGGCATCGCCCTCGAACGCCAGCGGCAGGCAGAGCAACCGTTCGCCGCCGAGCAGACGCAACACCTGCATATCGGCGAGGTGCTCGCTCACGGCCTTGTGGCCGACGAGGCCGATGCGTCCGTGAAAGGCGAGGGCGATGCGGCAACGCGGGTCGGCGGGATCGATGGCGATTTCCGCGCCGCGCGGGTCGTGGTCCTGCCCGTCCCGCCAGCGCAGGCCGGCGTTCTCGGGGGTGAACACGGCGCAGGCGCGGGCGCCGAAGAGCATCGAGGCGCCGCGGCGGATGTCGAGCAGGGCCGCGTCGATCTCGGGTGCCGTCGCCATCTCGGGTTGACCCAGCATGCCCTCCATGCGCTGCGCCACCGCCTCCGCGAGAGTTGGCGTCGCCTCCTCGATGGACGTGGCCGCCAGGGGGGCGGGCCGCAGCGGCAGCTCGATGCCCAGTTCGGCGGCGATGGCACGCGCCTCGGTCTGGGCGACCTCCAGCAACTCCAGCACCTGGGGGGTGTCGAGATTCCAGAACGCCAGATCCGTTTCCTGCGCGGCGACTCCATGGTCGGCCTGAGCGTTGAACAGGTTGGCGAGCATGACGATCTGCACCAGGGGATGGGCCTGCTTCACCCGTTCCACGGTCTCGTGGTGGTAGAGCAGGCTGTCCACGAAGATGGCATGCAGGCCCCAGCGTTCCGCCAGCCAGGCGCCCACCTCGGCATGGGTCAGGCCGAAGGCGGCCTGTTCCCGGCGCATGAGTTCCTGCTCGCCGGTGAAGTCCCTGAACAGGTCCAAATAGTGGTCGCCCTCGGTGGTGAGCAAGGCCAGTTGGCCTACGTCGTGCAGCAGTCCGGCCAGGTAGGCTTCATCGGCGTTGCCGTAGTGAAACTTTTCGGCCAGCTTGCGCGCGGTCACGGCGACGCTGAGGCCATGGAACCAGAAATAGCCGAGATCGTAGTCGCGCGACTTCTGGAAACGTCCGAACAATTCGGCCACGGACTGGTTGAGGGCCAGCCGTCGCATGGTCGAGGTGCCCAGCACGGCCAGGCATTGGTCGATGGTCTCGATGCCGCGACCGGGTCGGTAATAGGGGGAATTGGCGATCGCCACCACGCGCGCGGCGATGCCCGCGTCCTTGCCGACCACCGCGCCGATTTCGGCCATGCCCACGTCGTCCCGGTCGCACAGCGCCATCAGCTCGAGCAGGACCTGGGGCAGGGCGGGTAGCCGCGCCGTGGTCAAGCGCTTGTGGATGGCGAGAGATTCGATCTGCATGCGATGCGCGGGTCGCTTCGGGGAGACTGGTGGATGTCCCGACTTCTGGTTGACGGAACTTTATCGGCGCGAAATCGCGATACTTGAGAATGCCGTGCGTCAACCCTCGTCGAGCCTCAGCGCCGCAACTTCTCCATGTAGAGATAGATCACCGGCGTCAGGTACAGGGTGAGCAATTGCGACAGCGCCAGGCCGCCCACCACCGCCAGGCCCAGCGGCTGGCGGATCTCGGCGCCCGCGCCCCAGCCGATGGCGATGGGCAGGGTGCCGGCGAGGGCGGCGAAGGTGGTCATCATGATCGGCCGGAAACGCACCAGGCAGGCCTGGAAGATGGCTTCGGCGGCCTCCATGCCCTGGTGGCGCTGATGTTCCAGGGCGAAGTCGATCATCATGATGGCGTTCTTCTTGACGATGCCGACCAGCATGATGATGCCGACGAAGGCGTAGAGCGAGAGATCCACCCCGAACAGGTAGAGGGTGAGCAGGGCGCCGAGGCCGGCCGAAGGCAGGCCGGAGAGGATGGTGAGGGGGTGGACGAAACTCTCGTAGAGGATGCCCAGCACCAGGTACACCACCAGCACCGCCAGCAGCAGCAAAATGCCAAGGCCCTCGCGGGATGCCTCGAAGGCCTGCGCGGTCCCCTGCAGGCTGGTGCTGAGCGAGGCCGGCAGGCGCAACTCCTGCTCCAGTCGCTTCAGGCGGTCGACCGCCTCGCCCAGGGAGTGGCCGGGCAGCAGGTTGAAGCTGATGGTCACCGAAGGCAGTTGGCCCAGGTGGTTGACGGTGAGGGCCTGGTTGTCGCGGCGGATGTGGGCGACGCTGTCCAGCGGCACCAGGCCGCCGTGGTTCGCGCGCACGTGCAAACGGCCCAGGATGGCGGGATCGCCCTGGAATTCAGGCGCCAGTTCCAGGATCACCTGGTACTGGTTGGCGGCGCCGTAGATGGTGGAAATCTGGCGCGCGCCGAAGGCGCTTTGCAGGGCATCCTCCACCTGGCCGAAATCCAGGCCCAGGGCGGCGAGCTTGTCGCGGTCCACGTCCAGGGCCATGACGGGGCTCTTGTTGTTGAGGTTGCTGTTGACGTCGACGAAGCCCGGTAGTTTGCGGATGTGCGTGAGCAACTGGTCGGTCCAGGCGTAGAGCTCCTCCAGGTCGGTGGTCTGTAGTGTGTACTGGTAGGCGCCGGAGGAAATCTGGCCGCCCAGGCGGATGGGGGGCGGGTTTTGCAGCGAGACCTTGATGCCGGGCACCGAGGACAGTTTCGGCCGCAGTTCCTGGATCAGCTCGTCGGGCGTCAGCGTGCGCGGATCGTCGACGCCGTACTTCGGCTTCAGCTTGAACAGCATGATGCCGGTGTTGGGGGTGATGCGGGAGCCGCCGGAGCCCACCACGGACATGAAGGTTTCGATGTTGGGGTTCTGCGCGGCGATGGTGGCAACCTGCCGCTGACGCTGCACCATGCTCTCGAAGGAGGCGTCCGGCGCGCCCTCGGTGTGGGCGATGATCTGCCCGGAATCGCCGCTGGGCAGGAAGTCCTTGGGGATCTCCCGATACAGCCAGACACTCGCCACCACGGTGGCAAAGAACACCGCCAGCACCAGCGGCGAGCGCGCCAGCGACCAACTCAGGCTTACCCGGTAGGCGGCGAGCATGGCGGCGAAGCCCCACTCGAACAGGCGGTACAAGGCACCGTGCCCGGCCTCGCGCTGCGGCCGCAGATAACGGCTGGCCAGCATCGGGGTGAGGGTCAGGGAGACGAAGCCGGAGACCAGGATGGCGGCGCTGATGGTCACCGCCAGTTCGTGCAGCAGGCGGCCGATGATGCCGCCCATGAACATGACCGGAATGAACACCGCCACCAGGGAAAGCGTGATGGAGACGATGGTGAAGCCGATCTCGCGCGCGCCGCGAATCGCCGCCTGCATGGGCGGCTCGCCCTTTTCCACGTGGCGCATGATGTTTTCCAGCATGACGATGGCGTCGTCGACCACGAAGCCGACCGACAGCGTCAGCGCCAGCAGGGACAGATTGTTCAGGCTGAAGCCGAACAGGTGCATGACGGCGAAGGTGCCGATCACCGAGATGGGCAGGGCCAGCGCGGGAATCAGCGTGGCCGACAGGTTGCGCAGGAACAGCAGGATCACCAGGATCACCAGGCAGCCCGCCAGCACCAGGGTGAACTGCACGTCGTCGACCGACTCGCGGATGGTGACGCTGCGGTCGTAGAACACCTCCAGGCGCACGCTGGCCGGCAGCTTCTCCTGGAAAGCCGGCAGGATGGCGCGGATGGCCTCGACCGTGGCGATGGTGTTGGCGCCGGGCTGGCGCTGGATTGCGAGGATGATGGAGCGCTCCTGCCGCTCGCCGCGCACCAGCCAGTTGGCGCGCTTGTTGTCCTCGACGCTGTCGATGACCGTCGCCACCTCGTCCAGGCGCACCGGCGCGCCGTTGCGCCAGGCCACGATCTGCGGCCGATAGGCGGCGGCGTCGTCGAGCTGGCCGTTGGAGCGCAGGGCGAAGCTCTGGCGCGGGCCGTCCAGGCTGCCGATGGGCTGGTTGACGTTGGCCGCGCTCACCGCCTTCAGCAGTTCGTCGAGGCCGATGCCGCGCGCCGCCAGGCGGTGCGGGTCGGCATGAATGCGCACCGCGTACTTCTGCGCGCCATAGATCAGCACCTGGGCGACGCCGGGTATGGTGGAGATGCGCTGGGCGAGCTGGGTTTCCGCGTACTCGTTGACCTCGTGCAGGGGCAGGGTGGGGGAGTGCATGGCCACGTAGAAGATGGGCATGTCGGCCGGATTCACCTTGCGGTAGGAAGGTGGTGTCGGCATGCCTGGCGGCAGGCGGCGCTGCGCCGCCGCGATGGCCGCCTGCACGTCCTGGGCGGCGGCGTCGATATCGCGCTCCAGGTTGAACTGCAGGGTGATGGCGGTGGCGCCGCGGGCGCTGGTCGAACTCATGTTGTCCAGCCCGGCGATGGTGGAGAACTGCGCCTCCAGCGGCGTCGCGACGGTGGCCGCCATGGTTTCCGGCGAGGCGCCGGGCAGGCTGGCGGTCACCAGGATGGTGGGAAAATCGACGCTGGGCAGCTCGGACACCGGCAGCGCGCGATAGGCGATGATCCCGAAGATGACGAAGGCCGCCATCAGCAGGGTGGTCATCACCGGCCGGCGGATGCAGAGTTCAGGGAGTTGCATGGCGGGCGGGTCAGCCCTGTTTCGCGGACTTGCCGGGGGGCGCGCTGTTCGACTTCTCGCCCGGCGCCTTGATCTTCACCTTGCCACCCGGCACCAGGCGGGAATGGCCGTCGGTCACCACCGTCTCGCCGACCTCCAGACCCCGCGTGATGACGGCGAAGCCAGCATGCACGGGACCGAGTTCGACCCGGCGCATCAAGGCTTCCTCCGCGTCCACCACGAACACGAATGGCCCTTCAGGACCCTGTTGCACCGCTTCCGCGGGCACGCTGACGGCGGCGCGCAGGGTGTCCAGCAGCAGGCTGACCTGGAGATACTGGCCGGGCGCCAGAGCCGCGTCGGCATTGGCCAGTTCGGCCTTCATGCGCAGGGTGCCGCTGGCGGTGTCGACCGCCGGGTCGACGAAACGCAGCGTCGCCGCATGGCCCGGCCCGGAATCACCCGGCGGCCGCGCGTGCACGCGCAGTCGCCCCGCATCCCGCGCGGCGCGCACGGCGGCGATGTGCCTCTCCGCCACGGCGAAGCTCACGTACAAGGGCTGGATGCGGTTCAGCGTGACCAGCTCGGTATCGTTCAGCTTCACCGCCGCGCCCGGATGCGCGCGCTTGTCCCCGGTCACGCCGGCGAAGGGCGCGCGCAGGGTGGCATAGCTCAGTTGCAGGCGGGCCAGCTCGAGCGCGGCCTGGTCCGCGCGCACGGTGGCGTCGGCGGCCTCGGCGGCGGCGCGCAGTTCCGCCACCCTTTCATCGGAGACGAAGCCCTGGGCCTTCAGGGCCTGGTAGCGCTCGACGTCGGCGCGGGCCTTCTTCAGCAAAGCCTGGTCGCGGGCCAGATTGGCCTCGGCCTGGGCGACGCGGGCCTGGAAGTCGGCCGGGTCGAGGCGCACCAGCACGTCGCCGCGCGCCACGCGCTGGCCCTCGCGGAACGGCATCTCGATGACCTGGCCGTCGACGCGCGCCTTCAGCGTCACGCTTTCGTAGGCTTCGCCGCGCCCCACCACTTCCAGCAGGACCGGGGCATCGCGGGCGACGGCGCTGGCGACGGTGACCGGTACGGCTGGCGCGGGCTTCTTCGCGGCCGGGTCCTCGCCAGGCCCGCCGGCGAACTTGTAGGCGGCGCCGGCGGCCAGCACGAGAACGAGGGTCAGCAGAAGGATGGATCGGGTTTTCATGTTCCAGTCCGGTTGAATGCGATGCCCGCAATGGACGGTACGTGATTATGTGGGTGTGGGCTACCGGGCTGGGTGTTCCCGGTAGGCATGCGCCAAGGCGTGAGCTTCGCGCCTCAGGCGATCTCCCGCAGAAAGCCCCGCACCAGCTCGACGCGTTTCTCCAGGGTGGGCGAGGCCTTCTCGATCTTCAGGCGGTCCTGGCCGGCGAGCTTGTATTCGCGCTTGCTCTGGATCAGCTTGATCAGCTTCATGGGGTCCACCGGCGGGTTGGGCACGAACTGGATGCTGGCCGCCTCCGGCCCCACCTCCAGTCGGGCGATGCCGAAGCGCTGGGTGTCCAGGCGCAGGCGGTGCACCGCCAGCAGCACCTCGCCGGCTTCCGGCAAGAGGCCGAAGCGGTCGATGAGTTCCTCCTTCAGGCCGTCCAGTTCCTCGACGGATTCGCAACTGGCCAGGCGCTTGTAGAGCACCAGGCGTTCGTGGATGTCAGCACAGTAGCTGTCGGGTAGCAGGGCGGGCAGGTTGAGGTTGATCTCGGCGGTGACGGCCAGGGGCGCGTTCATATCCGGCTCGCGACCTGCTTGAAGTGATTTCACCGCACTGTTCAGCATGTCGTTGAAAAGATTGAAACCAACCTCCTGCATTTCGCCGCTCTGGTTCTCCCCCAGCACCTCGCCGGCGCCACGGATTTCCAGGTCGTGCATGGACAGGTAGAAGCCGGAACCCAGGTCTTCCATGCTCTGGATGGCTTCCAGCCGCTTGTTGGCGGCGGCGGTGACGCCGGCGCCGTTGGGCGGCGTCAGCAGGTAGGCGTAGGCTTGGTGGTGGGAGCGGCCGACGCGGCCGCGCAACTGGTGGAGCTGGGCCAGGCCGAACTTGTCGGCCCGGTTCATGAGGATGGTGTTGGCGCTGGGGACGTCGATGCCCGTCTCGATGATGGTGGTACACAACAGCACGTTGAAGCGCTGGTGGGTGAAGTCGCGCATGACGTGCTCCAGCTCCCGTTCCGGCATCTGGCCATGGGCGATCTCGATGCGCGCCTCGGGCAGCAGCTTGACCAACTTTTCGTGCATGGTGCGGATGGTGTCCACCTCGTTGTGCAGGAAGTAGATCTGGCCGCCGCGCTTCAGCTCGCGCAGGCAGGCCTCACGGATGAGCCCGTCGGAGATGGGCTGCACGAAGGTCTTGATGGCCAGGCGCTTCTGCGGCGCGGTGGCGATCACCGAGAAGTCGCGGATGCCCTCCAGGGACATGGCGAGCGTGCGCGGGATGGGCGTCGCGGTCAGGGTGAGCACGTCCACCTCGGCGCGCAGTTCCTTCATGCGTTCCTTCTGACGCACGCCGAAGCGGTGTTCCTCGTCGATGATGACCAGCCCCAGATGCTTGAAGACCACATCCTTCGACAGCAGCTTGTGGGTGCCGATGACGATGTCGATGCGGCCTTCCTTCAGGCCTTGCAGGGCGGCGACCACTTCCTTGGGCGAACGGAAGCGGGACAGCTCCGCCAGCTTGACGGGGAAGTCGGCGAAACGGTCGGAGAAGGTCTGGAAGTGCTGCTCGGCCAGCAGGGTGGTGGGGCACAGCACCGCCACCTGCTTGCCGCCCGACACCGCGACAAAGGCGGCGCGCAGGGCCACCTCGGTCTTGCCGAAGCCGACGTCGCCGCACACCAGCCGGTCCATGGGCTTGCCGGAGGTCATGTCGGCCACCACCGCTTCGATGGCGCCCAACTGGTCGGGCGTCTCCTCGAAGCCGAAGCCCTCGGCGAAGGCGTCCAGGTCGTGCTCGGACAGGGCGAAGGCATGCCCTTGTCGTGCCGCCCGCATCGCATACAGGTTGAGCAGCTCGGCGGCGGTGTCGCGGGCCTTCTCCATCGCCTTGCGTTTCGCCTTCTCCCACTGGCCGCTGCCCAGCTTGTGCAGGGGCGCGGCATCGGGATCGCCGCCCAGGTAGCGGGAGATGACTTGGAGATGGGCCACCGGCACGTAGAGCTTGTCGCCGCCGGCGAACTCCAGGGTGAGGAACTCCTCCTCGCCATTGCCCAGGTCCATGCCGGACAGGCCCAGGTAGCGGCCGATACCGTGCTGGGCGTGGACCACCGGATCGCCCACCTTGAGTTCGGAGAGATCCTTGAGCAGGCCCTCGGCGGTGGTGGCGCGCTTGGCCTCCCTCGCCCGGCGGGTGACGGGGCTGCGGGCGTAGAGCTCGGTCTCGGTGATGACCGCGAGGTTTTCGTCGAGGGCGACAAAACCGGCGGCCAGGGGGCCGGTGGTTAGGAGGAAGCGCGTTAACTCCCCCCTTTCATAAAGGGGGGATGGGGGGGATTTCGACGGGGATGGATTCGGGCTGGCCGTGGATAAATCCCCCCCGCCCCCCTTTACGAAAGGGGGGAGAGGCGCTTTACCCGCAGTCGATGCCGGCCAGCCCTCCGCCAAGGTTGGCTTCAGCCCATACTCAGCCAACGCATTGGCCAGGGTCTCCCGCCGGCCCAGGCTTTCCGCCACCACCAGGGTGGCGCCGGGGAAGGCGGCTAGATGGGCTTGCAGGCGGTGGTAAGGGTTGTCGGCCTTGCGTTCGACTTCCACCGTGGGGGGGGAGTAGAAGTGAAGCCTTTCTCCTTCCTCGGTGATGGAGCGCAATTCCAGCCTCGCATACGGCCGTAGCGCCCCGAAGAACTCATCCGGCATGAGGAACAGTTCCTCCGGCGCCAGCAGTGGCCGGTGCTTGTCGCCCTGCATGAGCCGGTGGCGGCTCTGGGTGTCGCGCCAGAAATTCTCCACCGCCGCCTGGAGGTCGCCGTGCAGCACCAGGGCAGTGTCCGCGGCCAGGTAATCGAACAGGGTGGCGCTCGCATCGAAGAACAGGGGCAGGTAGTACTCGACGCCGCCGGGCGCGAAGCGGTTGGAGACGTCCTTGTAGACCTGGCTCTTGGACGGGTCGCCCTCGAAGCGCTCGCGGAAGCTCTGCCGGAAATGGCTGACGCCGGCCTCGTCCAGGGGCACCTCCCGCGCCGGCAGCAGGCGGATTTCCGCCACCTTGTAGAGGGTGCGCTGGGTGTCCGGATCGAAAGTGCGGATGGATTCGATCTCGTCGTCGAACAGGTCTATGCGGTAGGGCAGGCTGGCGCCCATCGGATAGAGGTCGATGAGACCGCCGCGCACCGCGAACTCGCCGGGCGAGAGCACCTGGTTGACCGCGTGGTAGCCGGCCTGGGCCAGGCGCGCGCGCAGCCGCTCGCCGTCCAGCTTGTCCTTCTCCTTGAGCAGGAAAGCGTGGGCGTTCAGATAGGCGGGCGGGCACAGGCGCTGGGCGGCGGTGGCGGCGGGGGCCACCAGCACATCGACGCTGCCCTGGGAAGCCAGCCAGAGGGCGGACAGCCGTTCCGAAACCAGGTCCGGATGCGGCGAGATGGGGTCGTAGGGCAGGGTCTCCCAGTCTGGGAACAGTCGCACCGACAGGGCAGGATCGAACCAGGCGATCTCGTCCGCCAGCCGCGCGGCATCCTGCGCGGTCTGCGTCAGGACCAGCAGGCGGGCGGCGGCCGCGTAGCGGGAGAGGACCAGGCTATCCGCCGATCCGGACGGCAGGGCGAGCCTTCGGCGCTGGCCGGGCGGAGGAAAAGCGGGGAGGGCGGACATGACGGCAGACTTCAGGAAGGCCCGGCATTATCCCAAATCACCGCGCTGGGGGCGCATTCCGCGCGAACTCGGGCGGGATAATGCCTTGTCGGAGCAGGTGTGCGGGCCGCCTTCAACCGGCGCGCGCCCGGATCGCCTGGCGGTGCCTGCGGAACACCAGTTGCACCAGGGCGTCGCGCAACTCCTCGGATAGGTCGCTGAAGCCCACCCGTGCCCAGCCTTGCATGGGCGCCAGGGCGCGGGCCGGCAGGCGCAGGGTGAGGGGCAGGGCTTCCGAAGGGCGGATCTCCAGGATGACGAGCGTGCCCTCGGCGGGGGGCGCCGATTCCGTCCATTCGGCGCCTTCCGCGCTCAAGCGGACCGGCCGCGCGGGTGCCGCGGCGGCGGGCTCCAGGGCGCGCGCCAGCAGATGCAAGGCCAGGTCGAGCTTGGCTTCGAGGCGGTCGAGACGGCGGTTTTCCGGGGCGCTGTCGCTGTCGTGGCCGCTTTCCACCTGGTTGATGGCCTCCAGCAGCAGCGCGGCCTGCCGCGTCATTCGCGACTGGGCCTCGGTGTCAGACTCGGCCGCATGCCACACGAGGGGTATGCGCATTTCACAGCAGAGTCCTTCTTCATGCATCGTCTTCTCCCGGAAAAAGCGCCGTACCAAGCCAGGCCAGCCGCGCCGCGCCATAGCAGGCCTCGTGTTCCGCCGCGCGGCTGACGGGCACGCCGAGCAGGCCGGCGCGAATGCGCGCGTACACCTCGTTGCCGGCGCCGCCGCCGGCGCTCACCACCCGCGCCAGGGGGGTGGCGCCCAGTTCGGCCAGGCGACGGTAGCCCAGCGCCTCGATGCGCGCCAGCCCCTCCAGCAGGCCGTGCAGGAATTCGGCGCGATCCGACGGACGGGGTTCCAGGCGTGGCGGCAGGGCCGGATCGTTGACGGGAAAGCGCTCGCCGGGCCGCGGCAGGGGGTAATAATCGAGGCCGGAGGCGCGCGTCGGGTCGATGCGCGCGCACAGGGCCGGCAGCTCGTCGTCGGAAAAATGCTGGCGCAGCACGCCGCCACCGGCGTTGGAGGCGCCGCCCGACAGCCAGAGATCGCCGAACCAGTGCGAATAGATGCCGTAGCGGCCGTCGTCGACGCGGGTGGTGGAGAGCAGCTTGAGCACCAGGGTGGTGCCCAGAGAGGTGACCGCGTCGCCGGGTTGGTCGACGCCGGCCGCCAGAAAGGCGGCGATGCTGTCCGTGGTTCCCGCCCGCACCAGGCAATCCGGATTCACTCCCAGTTCCCTGGCCCGGGGCCGCGCCAGCAGTCCCACGGCGGTTCCGGGATGGACCGGCTCCGGCAGGAAGTCGACGTCGGCCAGGTATTCCACCCAGGCCGGCCAGCGCCCGGTTTCCAGATCCAAGCCCATTTTCAAGGCGTTGTGAAAATCGCTTACCGGCCGGTCGGACAGCAGGGCGGACAGCCAATCCGCCTGGTTGAGGTAGAGCCGCGCGCGACTGAGACCCAGGTGTTTCTTCAGCCACAGTACCTTGGCCAGACCCGAGGTGGCGGTAGCGGCGGGATGATGGGCGCCGCCCGCGGCGCGGGCGATCGCGGCGGCTTCCTCGACGGCGCGCGCGTCGTGGTACATGAGCGGTGGGAAGCTGGGGTTGAGCGCCTCGTCGCAGGCCAGCACGGTGGCCGAGGTGCCGTCCACGGCCAGGGCGGCCAGGCGCTTGCGCAGCCCGGCCGGGATGCGGGCCACCAGGCTGAGCAGGACTTCCCGCCAGGTGGCGGCGGCGTCGTGCTCGGGCGGATCGCCATAGTCGAGCCGGTCCATCTCCTCGATCTGTCCGCCCGGCGCGATGACGCAGGCGCGGGCGCCGGAGGTGCCGAAATCGAGGCCTAGGAACATGGCAATGCGGCGAACAGGCATGGATACACGTGGCGCCAGAGGGCACCGGAATCAAGCCGGGATTTCCCGAAATACTTGGGAATCCTTGGTTCGGACCCCGGCCGGAGTCCGGTTGATCCGCCAATCCGTGATGCCCGCAAGATCATGCTCGCCCTCATTTCAGTGCCGGATGTTCACATCGACTTGCCAACGCAACGCCGCGTCCTGGTTTCACGCTTGATGATTCAACCGGCCGGTGGATATCGTAGCAGCGCATTCCATCCACGAGCGACACGCCGGCGCCAAAACGGCGCGGCAGCACTCCTTGACCCTTTCCACTGTGTGGGCGTAGTGTCCGGATCGGCAAAAATAAGAATACGGGCGGGTTTCAGACATGGACGCAGGGAATGCGGAGGCCATAGATTTCCACTTGGTCGCGGAGCACATCCGCGACTGGGTATCCTGGTTCGCGCCCGACGGGCGGCCCCTGTGGGTAAACGCGGCGGTCGAGGACATCGCCGCGCGTACCGCCTCACAATGCCTGGAGTTACCCGATTATCCGGTATGCCTGGCGGATTCCCGCGACCGCGAGCTCCTGAAAAAAATCCTGGAAGACGGCCGCGCCGGGGGAGCCGGCAACGACCAACCCTTGCGCATCCGCAGGCCGGACGGCTCGCTGCGCTGGGTGGCGGTATCCTGGCAGGGTGTGCTGGAAACGAACGGCGCCTTGCTCGGCATCAGTCTCTCCATGCGCGACCAGACCGACAGCCTGCGCGGCCGCCATCAGGCACGTTACCAGGACGCCCTCTCCAGGCTTTCTCGCGGGGGAGTGTTGTCGCAGCCGAGTCTGGAGGATGCCTTTCAGGACATCACCGAAACCGCCGCGCGCATGCTGGATGTCGGCCGCGTCGGCATCTGGCTGATGGACGCGGAACGCGCGCGCATCGAATGCCGGGACATGTTCGACCTGGCGTCCGGCGCGCATACCGCCGGGGCCGTGGTGGAGCGCGAGCGCTACCCCGCGTATTTCGCGGCCCTCGACCAGGACCGCCTGATCGCCGCTCCGCATGCCCGCGAGGACCCGCGCACGCGCGAACTCACAGACGACTACCTCGCTCCCTTGGGCATCGGCGCCATGCTCGACGCGCCCATCGTGCGCGGCGGCAAGACCGTGGGCGTGCTCTGCCATGAGCAGATCGGCCCTGCCCGGCATTGGATTCCGGCTGAAATGAGCTTCGCCTCCTCGCTCGCCGACATGGCCGCCATGGCGCTGGAAGCGGTGGAGCGACGCGAGCTGGAGAACCTGCGGCGGCGCCTGGCCTCGATACTGGAAGCCACGCCGGATTTCGTCGGCACCAGCGGCGCCGACGGCAAGCCCACCTACCTCAATCCCGCCGGCCGCGCCCTGGTCGGTCTGTCGTCCGACGAGTCGCTGGGTGGCTGGGACGTGCGCCACCTCTATCCGCCATGGGCCAGGGAACAGCGCGACCGGGTGGCGATTCCAACCGCCCTGCGCGAGGGCGTCTGGTCCGGCGAGTCGGCATTCCAGGACCGCTTCGGCAATGCCTTTCCGGTATCGCAGGTGGTCATCGCCCACAAGGACGAGCAGGGACGCCTGAACTATCTCTCCACCGTGGCGCGTGATCTGCGGCCATGGAAGGAGGCGCGCGAGGCCCTGCGCGAGCGGGAGCGCTTCCTCGCGACGCTGGTCGACAACCTGCCGGGTGTGGCCTACCGCCGCCGCAACGCGCCGGGCTGGCCGATGGAATACATCAGCGAGGGCTGCCTGGAGCTGACCGGCTACCCGGCCGAAGACGTCATGGCCGCGCGGCCCTATTTCAACGACATCGTGCATCCCGACGACCGGGAGCGTGTCTTCGCCGAGGTCGACGCCGCCCTCGCCGAGTACCGCGCCTTCAAGACGGAATACCGCATCCTGCGCGCCGACGGCTCGGAAATCTGGGTATGGTCGAAGGGCAGGGGCATATACAACGAGGCGGGCTGGCTGGTGGCGCGCGAGGGTTTCATCGGCGACATCAACGACCGGGTGCGCGCTCAGATCGAACTGGAACGCCTCAACACCGAGTTGGAGGCGAGGGTGGCGGAACGCACCGAGAAACTTGCGCAGGCCAATCAGCACCTGGAGGCTTTCGCCTATTCGGTGTCGCACGACCTCAAGGCGCCATTGCGCGGCATCGACGGCTACAGCCGCCTGCTGCTGGAGGATTACCGGGAGACGCTGCCAGAGGAGGGCCGGCGTTTCCTCGACAACATTCGCGGCTCCACCGAGCGCATGAATCAGCTCATCGACGATCTGTTGGCCTATTCGCGACTGGAGCGGCGCGAACTGAGCACGGCGCGGGTGCCGCTGGCCGCCATCCTGGCACGTGTGCTGTCGGAGCGGGAAATCGAGATCAAATTCCTGGGCGCGGTGGTGACCACTAGGGTGGGCGAACTCAGCGTTCTGGCGGACGCCGATGCCCTGGCCCAGGCCACCCGCAATCTGCTCGACAACGCTCTCAAGTTCGCCCGCGACGCCAGCCCGCCGCGGGTGGACATCCATGCCTGGGCGGAGGGAGACAGGGTGATGCTCAGCGTCACGGACAACGGCTGCGGTTTCGACATGAAATATCACGACCGCATCTTCGATATCTTCCAGCGTCTGCACCGGGCGGAGGACTACCCCGGCACCGGAATCGGCCTGGCCATCGTGCGCAAGGCCATCGAGCGCATGGGCGGCGGTGTCCGCGCGGAGAGCGCGCCGGGGCGGGGGGCCACCTTTTATATGGAGCTGCCGGCATGAATTCCATGCGTCCCATCCTCCTGGTGGAGGACAACCCCGTGGATGTCGACCTCACCCTGCGCGCCTTCGCCAAGCGGCATCTGGTCAATCCGGTGCAGGTGGCCCGCGACGGCGAGGAGGCCATGGCGCGGGTGGACGCCTGGGAGGCGGGCGAGCCCCCTCCCCTGCTGGTGCTGCTCGACCTCAAGCTGCCCAGGGTGGACGGGCTCGATGTGCTGCGCCGGATCAAGTCCCACGCGCGCTTCCGTAGCATCCCGGTTGTGGTGCTGACCACTTCGACGGAGGACACGGACATGCGTTCCGCCTATCAATTGGGCGCGAATTCCTACATCGTCAAACCCGTCAGCTTCGACAACTTCATGGAAGTGGTGGCTCAGATCGAGCTGTATTGGGGGGTATTGAACCTCGCCCTGGAAAATCCATGAAGCTGCTCTATCTCGAAGACAACGACCTCGACTCCGACCTGACCCGGCGCGCGCTGGCGAAAGCGCTGCCCGACCTGGAGGTGGCGGTTGCGCGCGATCTGGCCGGCGCGCGGGAATGCTTGAGAGAGCCCGCCGGTTTCGATCTGGCGCTGCTGGACATGCGCCTGCCCGACGGCGACGGTCTCGACATCCTGGCCGAGATCCGCGCACGGCAACTGCCCATCGCGGCGGTGGTGCTCACCGGCTCGGGCGACGAGCAGAGCGTGATCCGCGCCCTCAAGCTGCAAGCCGACGATTACCTGGTGAAGCGGACCGACTATCTCGATTCCCTGCCCGCCACCCTGATGCACGCCCTGGAACGCTTCCGCCGCGAGTGTGGCCGCCGACCGCGCCTGCTCGGCGTGCTCTACGCGGAACACAACCGCGATGACGCGGAACTGACGCGCATGCATTTCGCCCGTCACGCGCCGCACATCCGCCTGGAGGTGGTGCCGGGTGCCGAGGGCGCGCTGGAGCGCCTGCTCGGCGAGAAGGCGAAGGACTATCAGGTGCTTCTGCTCGACTACCGGCTCGCGGGCATGGACGCCCTGGAACTCATCAAGACCCTGCGCCAGGGGCATGGCCTCGAACTGCCCATCGTGCTGGTCACCGGCCGCGGCTCCGAGGAAGCGGCGGCCGCTGCCCTGCGCCTGGGGGTGAGCGACTATCTGATCAAGGACGTGGGCTATCTGGACAAGCTGCCCTCGGTGCTTGAGCACGCCTACGTCCATGCCGAGCTGAACTGCGAACGCGCCCGCCTGCATTACCTGGCCACCTTCGACGAACTCACCGGCCTGCTCAATCGGGCCGAGTTCCGCGCCCGCGCCGAGCCGGTGTTGAGCCGCTCGCACCGTCTGGGAGAACGCTGTGCCCTGATGCTGGTCGACCTGGACGATTTCAAGGTGGTCAACGACACCTTCGGCCATGGCGCCGGCGACGATCTCTTGCGTGGATTCGCCGCGCTGCTGCGCCAGATCCTGCGGGAGGAGGACCTTTGCTGCCGCTTCGGCGGCGACGAGTTCCTCATCCTGCTGGAGGGCGTCGACCAGGCCGGTGGCGCCGCGCGCACGGCGGAGCGCATCGCCGAGTCCCTGTCGGAGCGGCTACCAGCGGGCGGCCGCGAGGCGGTGGTGAAGGCCAGCATCGGCATCGCCATCTATCCCGACGACGGCCAGGATATCGATACCCTGATCCGCAACGCCGACACCGCCATGTACAAGGCCAAGACCGGCGGGCGCAGCCACTTCCGCTTCTTCGACCAGGCCATGAACGAAGAGGTGGCCGAACGCTTCCAAATCGAGGCCGATCTGCATCGCGCCCTGCAGCGGGGGGAACTGTTCCTGGTCTACCAGCCCCAGGTGGAACTGGACGGCGGCCGGGTGGTGGGGGTCGAGGCGTTGGTGCGCTGGATGCATCCGGCGCTCGGTCTGATCACCCCGGACCGCTTCATCCCCATCGCCGAGAGCGGCCCGCTGATCATGCCGCTGGGCGAATGGGTGCTGCGCGAGGCCTGTCGGCAGTTGAAGGAGTGGGACGAACACGGACTGCCGCCCTTGCGCATGGCGGTGAACCTGTCGGCGCGCCAGATTCGCGGCGGCACCCTGGATACGGTGGTGCAATCCCTCCTCGATGTGCATGGCCTGACTGCGGGCCGCCTCGAGCTTGAACTCACCGAGACCGCCATGGCGGACGACCCCGAGGCCGCGCGCCTGACTCTGGAACGCTTGCGAGCCATCGGCGTCAGCATCGCCATCGACGATTTCGGCACCGGCTACTCCTCCCTGGCCAGCCTCAAGCGATTCCCCATCGACCGGCTCAAGATCGACCGCGGATTCGTCGCCGAGATCGGTCACGATCCCAACGGCACCGTGATTCCCGAGGCGGTGGTCGGGCTCGCCAGGTTGTTGGGCCTGGAGTCCCTGGCGGAGGGCGTGGAGGAGGCCGGTCAGCTGGATTTTCTGCGCGAACGCGGCTGCCCCCTGGGACAGGGTTACCACATCGGCCGCCCCATGCGTGCGGAGGATTTTGTCGCTTGGCTCCGCGCGCGTCCTCTGCCCTGAGGTGGACGTGGCGCGTTCAGCCGCGCGTATTCGAGTTGGCCATGAATGCGCTCAATTCGACGCGCGGCGCTGGTTCCCAGCCCGCCTTGCGCTGCTCGGCCACCACGTTGGTGAAGATCCCGCCACGCACGTAGAACTTGCTGGTCAGGCGCATGAAACGCGGTTCCGTGGCGCGGACCAAGTCGTCGAGGATGCGGTTGGTGACGTCCTCGTGGAAGTGTCCCTCGTCCCGGAACGACCAGATGTAGAGCTTCAGGCTCTTCAGTTCGACACAGCGCCGGTCCGGGATGTAGTCGAGGAACAGGGTGGCGAAGTCGGGCTGGCCGGTCTTGGGGCACAGGCAGGTGAACTCGGGAATCTCGATGTGGATGTGGTAATCCCGGCCCGGCTGCGGGTTGTCGAAGGTTTCCAGGGATTTGCTGGGTTGGCTGGGCATGGAACAGGGCTTCAAAGTTAGAATGCGCCACGCATTATAAACGCCGTACCTCACCGCCTTTCCCACCCTTGCGCCTCAAGCACATCCATATCGCTGGCTTCAAGTCCTTCGTGGACCCGGTGACCATCCCCGCCACCTCCCAGTTGACCGGCATCGTCGGTCCCAATGGTTGCGGCAAGTCGAATGTCATCGATGCGGTGCGCTGGGTGCTCGGCGAATCGAAAGCGCGGGAACTGCGCGGCGCCTCCATGCAGGACGTGATCTTCAACGGCTCCGCCGGGCGCAAGCCGGCGTCCCGCGCCTCGGTCGAACTGCTGTTCGACAACAGCCTGGGCAAGGCCGCCGGCCAGTGGTCCCAGTACGCGGAAATCTCGGTGAAGCGGGTGCTGACCCGGACCGGGGATTCCTCCTACTGGATCAACAACGTCCAGGTGCGCAAGAAGGACATGGCCGACCTGTTCCTGGGCACCGGCCTCGGCGGCGACGCCTACGCCATCATCGAGCAGGGCATGATCTCCCGCATCATCGAGGCCAAGCCCGAGGAACTGCGCGGTTTCCTGGAGGAAGCCGCGGGAGTCTCCAAATACAAGGAGCGGCGCAAGGAAACTGAAAGCCGCCTGCGCGACACCCGCGAGAACCTGGACCGGGTCTCCGACATCCGCGAGGAACTCGGTCGGCAACTGGAAAAACTGGCTGGGCAGGCGGAAGTGGCCCGGCGCTACTTCGAACTGGATGCCGACAAGGGCCTCAAGACCCACTGGTTGGCCCTGATCCGCAAACGCGACGCCCAGGCCCGCCAGATCGACCTGCAACGGCAACTGGAAGCGGCGCGCAACGACATCGAGGCCAGGACCGCCGACCTGCGCCGTCAGGAAGCCGACCTGGAAGCCCGCCGCCTGGAGCAGTTCGCCGCGACCGAGGCCCTGAACCAGGCTCAGGCCCATTTTTACGCCGAGAGCGGCGAGGTGGCCCGGGTGGAACAGGAACTGCGCCACCTGCACGGCACCCGTGAGCGACTCGCGCTTGACATTCGCCAGGCGGGCGAACGCCGGCTGGAGACAGAAGCCGAGCGCCAGGCCGCCGAGCTGGAGACCAGCCAGCGCCGGGACGAACTTGCCCTGGCCGAAGAACAGGCGGAGATGCTGGCCGAAGGCGCCGCCCAGGCCGGCGAGGCCCTGCCCGAGGCCGACGCCGCCTGGCGCGAGGCCCAGGCCGCCGTCGCCGCCGTGCAGCAGGACATGGCCCGCTTCGAACAGGCCATCCAGCTGGAAGAAGCCAACCAGGCCCACGCCGAACGCAACCTGGACCAGCACAAGGCCCGCGAACTGCGCCTCATGGAAGAGCAGAAACAGCTCGGCGAATCCGATGCCGCTCATCTGGAACGCCAGCGCATGGACCTGGAAGCCGAGCAGGAGCGGGTGGAGCGGCTCGGTGAATACCTGGAGGCCGCCCGCGCCGAATGGCCCCGGCACGAGGCCCGCCTGCACCAGGCCCGTCAGGCCCTGGATGCCGCTAACCGTGAACTGCATCGCCAGGAGGCGGAAGTCGCCGCCCTGAGCAAGATGCAGGCCGCCGCCCAACAGACTGAAAGCGAAGGCGCCGCCTGGCTGGAACGCCTGGGCCTCACCCACGTAGCACGTTTGTGGCAGAAGATCCGCGTGGAGGAGGGCTGGGAGACCGCCGTGGAAGCGGCCCTGGGCGAAGCGATGGCGGCCTTGGTGGTGGAGGCCGATCCAGCCTGGACCGAGGAACCGCCGGAAGCCCGCTTCGAACTTTTACTCCCCTCCCCCCCCGGGGCGAAGGCGGGGTTGCGCGAAGCAGGCTTCGTGCCGCCGCAGCCGGTCGGCGATGCAGCGCCGACCGTGGGGCGCGGAGCGGGGGCGGGGGGAGAGGGAACAAGCTTTGGTGAATCTGACCTGGCTCCCTCACTCCTAGCCCCGCCCCCGGCGGGGGTGAGCGATCTGCACCCCCTGGCCGAGCTCATCCACACTGATGATCCCCTGCTGGCCCGCTTCCTCGCCGACCGCCTGGCCCTGGCCTATGCCACCGACAGCCTGGCCCACGCCCTGGCGCAGCGCGAGCGGCTGCCCATCGGCGCCTACATCGCCACCCGGGACGGCCACCGGGTCAGCCGCGACACCCTGGTCTTCAACGCCCCGGAAAAGGGCCACCACGGCTTGCTGGCCCGGGCGCGGGAGATCGAGACCCTGGAAGCCGACCTGGAACTGGCCCGTGCCGGCGCCGAGGAGGTTGCGGAAGAGGTCTCTCGGGCGGAACAAACCCTGCAGACCGCCCGCCGCCAGGGCGAGGCGCTGAACGCGCAACTTTCCCAGGCCCAGGAACAGGTCCATCTGCTGCAGGTGGAAGTGGTGCGCGGCCAGGAGGCGGCGCGCAGGGTGGAGGAGCGCCGCGCCCAGATCGGCCGGGAACTGGATGAACTCTACGAACGCATGGGCGAGGAGGAGGCGGCCTGGAACGACGCCGGCGAACGTCACCGCGAAGCCCAGCTCGAATACGACAGCGCGAAGGAGCGCCTGGACGCGGCGCGTACCGCCCGCCAGGCCGCCGACCAGAAGCTGCACATGGTGCGGGAAAGCCAGCGCCGGGCCGAGCGGGAAGCCCAGGAGGCCGCCTTCCTGGTGCGTTCCCTGGGCGCGCGCCTGAAGGACCTGGAGGAACGCAAGGGCCGCGCCCTGCGCACCCTGGACGAACTGGCCGGAACCCTGGAGCGGCTGCAAGCGGAACTGGCCCAGGCGCAGGAAACCCCCACCCTGGCCCTGCTGGATGCAGCCCTGGAAAAGCGGCAGCAGGCGGAGACGGCCCTGACCGCAGCCCGCGAGGCGCTGGAAGGCGCCAACGCCGCCCTGCGCGAACTGGAGTCCGGCCGCCTGGCCACCGAGCATGCCCTGGAGCCCCTCAAGGAAAAGCTCATGGCCCTGGAACTCAAGCTCCAGGAAGCCCATTTGCTGGAAACCCGCTATGCGGAGGAACTCGAAGGCGTCGAGGTGGAGGAGTTGGAAACCCATGCCCAGGCCGCCGGTCTTGCCACCCGCGGCGAGACCTGGCTGAAGAGCGATCTGGCCCGGCTGGAGGCGGACATCGCCGCCCTGGGTCCGGTCAACATGGCCGCCCTGGACGAGCTGAAAGCGGCCCAGGAACGCAAGGAGTACCTGGATGCCCAGGCGGAAGACCTGGAAACCGCCGCCAACACCCTGGAGGAGGCCATCCGCCGCATCGACGCGGAAACCCGCGCCCGCCTGAAGGACACCTACGACCGGGTCAGTCGGGAGTTCAAGGATCTCTTCACAGAGTTGTTCGGTGGCGGCGAAGCGCAACTGATCCTCACCGGCGAGGAGATCCTCGACGCGGGCCTGACCGTGCTGGCGCAACCGCCGGGCAAGAAGAACAGTTCCATCCACCTGCTCTCTGGGGGCGAGAAGGCGCTGACCGCACTGTCTCTGGTGTTCGCCTTCTTCCGCCTCAACCCGGCGCCGTTCTGCCTGCTGGACGAGGTCGACGCACCGCTCGACGACAGCAATACCGAGCGTTATTGCGGCCTGGTGAAGAAGATGTCGGAAGTCACCCAGTTCCTGTTCATCACGCACAACCGCATCACCATGGAAATGGCGCTCAACCTGGTCGGCGTCACCATGCCGGAGCCGGGCGTGTCGCGACCGGTGGCGGTCGACGTGGAGGACGCGATACGCATGGCGGCCTGAGGCCGCTCAGACCGGCGCCTTGATGCGGCTCATGCCGCGCGCGGCCTGCAGGCAGAGCATCTTGAAATCGGTGTAGGTGAGGGGGTCCAGGCCGCAGTCGCCGTGACCCCGGTCGGCGTAGATGAGGCCCAGGGGGGTTTGGCCGTTGAACAGGCTCATGGCGTAGAAATCGCCGCTGCCGATGAGCTTCTGGAGTTTCGCGTCGACCAAGGGCCACAGCCTTTCGCGGTTGCCCTCGTTGATCCACACACCCTGCATC
>Ga0209835_1000362_pt1 | contig 30660 bp, 28 predicted proteins | sample LakKivwa52mmetaG_FD_184138 | JGI IMG/M metagenome (GOLD analysis project Ga0209835, IMG submission 184138) | Anoxic lake water microbial communities from Lake Kivu, Rwanda to study Microbial Dark Matter (Phase II) - Lake Kivu water 52m metaG... | ecosystem: Environmental > Aquatic > Freshwater >... | reverse complement strand
AAGTAATATATCTAATGTATTGTAATTTAACAATTTAATAGTTTGATTTAGTTGAAAAAGTGTTAACAAAATCTCATAAGTCAAATACTCAAGACATTCGTCATAAATTTATCAGGCTTATCAACAGCATATCATTAACATTATATTTTTCTTTTAAAAAAACATACTAATACAATTGATCATAACAGTCTTGTAAATGTTGCCTAATGCTGCGTATTGACTGGCAAGAATGAAAAATACTACATTTGTTGTTTGATAGTTTAGGGCAAAAAAGAGGCTTAATACAGCTGAAGATGGAAACACTGGCAAAGAAAATAGAGAATATAAAGGTTGAAAAGAATGCTGTGGTTTTAGCACATTACTATCAGGTTCCTGAGATACAGGATATTGCTGATTATGTTGGTGATAGTTTAGGATTATCACAGCAGGCTGCAAAGACTAAGGCGGATATGATTGTTTTTGCCGGGGTTCATTTCATGGCCGAAACAGCCAAGATACTATCGCCTGAAAAGAAAGTAGTATTACCAGATATGAATGCCGGTTGTTCATTGGCCGATGGTTGTCCGCCGTCACAATTTGCTGATTTTATAAAAAGTTATCCTGATCATTTAGTAATTTCCTACATAAACTGTTCTGCTGCGATTAAAACGATGTCGGATGTGATTGTAACTTCAGGTAATGCTGTGCAGATAGTTGAATCGTTTCCAAAAGATCAGAAAATCATTTTTGCACCAGACCGCAACCTTGGTGGTTATATAAACAGAATTACCGGACGTAACATGGTACTTTGGGATGGCAGTTGCGAGGTTCACGACATTTTAACTACCGAAGCTGTTGTTAACCTCAAAATGAAGTATCCTGATGCTCGGCTTATCGCCCACCCCGAGTGTAAGGCTCAGTTGCTTGAACTTGCTGATTATATTGGATCAACCACTGCTTTATTGAAATATACGCGTACTGATAGTGCCAAAAAGTATATTGTTGCCACTGAATCAGGAATATTGCACAAAATGCAGTTAGACTCGCCTGAAAAACAATTCTATGTTGTTCCCTCTGACGAAACTTGCAGCTGTAATGATTGTCCATATATGAAACTCAATACACTTGAAAAACTTTACCTTTCGATGAAAAATGAGCGACCAGAGATTGTGCTGGATCCCATTACGATTGAAAAAGCCAGAATTCCCATAGAAAAGATGCTCAGATTATCCGAATTGGCAGGATTAATTAAATAGTTAAAGTTATGATAATAAAGAAATTATTAATAGTGTTTTTTATTGTCAACACCATTTTGTTGTCAGGATGTTCACGAACAATTCTGTTTACACATGCTATGCGACAAAAAATACATCATGACGGACTGGACATCAGAGAAGTGCAGTTTTATAATTCAAGAAAGATTATACTTCAGCGAAACTTGTCTTATGAGGAAACAAAAATAGCACAGGGAGAAATCAGGTTTGAAAATGGTAAGTTCATTGAACTGATAGAGATTAAAAAGCATACACCCGGTGTATGCGAGTCGGATGACAGTAAATCATTGGATATATCTTTTGAATCAGGCGAGAACAGAAAGCTGAAGTTTATGGTCAACGCCCGAACAAATTATCAGATAACAGCTCTTGAGTGGAAGGATAAGTTCGGAAAAGTAAACTATGATACACTTACCTACTACATCGCGCCCGGGGGAGATAGAACCCTGTTAAAAGTGAAGAAAGACTATATTTACAAAATCGACAAAAAACACAGGATTGCACCCGGTCGCAAGGTTGAACCCGTAAACAAAACAGAACCTGTTGTTGAATGACACATTTAGTTAGGCTTTTAATGATTCTGGGCTTATTTACCAGTTTTCTGCCTGGATATTTATCGGCACAGGAAACAGATATTACCAGATTTTTTCACGACAATGGTGCTGTGTCCAGCGAAGGTAAACTAGTGAATGGAAAACCCGATGGATTCTGGAAAACCTATCATCCCAACGGGCAACTGAAATCTTCAGGAAACAGGAAAAATTTTGTTCTGGACAGTTTGTGGCAGTTTTTTGATGAATCGGGTCGTTTAACACTTGAAATCAATTACAAAGATGGTAGGAAACACGGAGAAAGAATATCTTATCTGCCAAATGAAAAGATTGTTGAGTTGTTTGAAGTCGATGTTAAACAAGGTGCAACAAAATATTTCAATGCTGACAATAACCTGGTTTTGACAGTTCCTTTCAAAGATGGCCTCGAGGAAGGCACTGCACTTAGGTTTGCAGGTGATGGAAGAATAATTGAGTTGATGAATTACCGGAAAGGTTTTCTGATTGAGCGAGAAAGGATTAATTTGTTAGATGCCAATGACAAGGAACATGGTGTATGGAAATGGTTTGATACAGATGGCAGGTTGCGGAAAGAGGTGGTTTACAAACACGGATTGAAAAATGGATTCCAGAAAGAATACGATTCGAACGGGAATTTGGTTTCCATCGAAAAATGGGTTGACGGAATACTTCAGGAAAATGTTGAAGAGTTGGCGCGGCTTGAAGTCAGACGCGACTATTTTCCTGATGGCAGAATAAAGGTTGAAGCAACTTATAGAAATGGTATTCCTGAAGGAGTAAGGCGTGAATATGCGGACGATGGTTCAATATCAAAAACTTATGTGTTCAGAAACGGTAAGGTAGTTGCAGAAGGGATCCTTTCAGAAGACGGACAAAGGCAAGGAACCTGGAAAGAGTATTATGTTGACGGAAGGATTAAATCAACAGGAAATTACACAAATGACAAAAGAACAGGCGATTGGGTTTTTTACCATCCAAGCGGTCTGGTTGAACAAACCGGTACCTATACTGCCGAAGGATTGTTAACCGGACGCTGGCAGTGGTATCACCCTAACGGGCAATTGCATCGGGATGAAAGCTACAGGGAAGGCATTTCGGAAGGTTTGTCAGAAGAGTTTGACTTCAAAGGAAAATTAATCGCCTCGGGCGAATTCAGGAACGGGGAAAAAGAAGGCAAATGGTTGTATGATTACGGTGATCACCGGGAAGAAGGTGAATATGTTTCTGGAATGCGGTCCGGTATTTGGAAATACTACTTTCCCAATGGAAGTGTTGCTTTCGAAGGCAGGTTCATTGAAGATAATCCGCACGGAGTGCACAGCTGGTATTGGCCAAACGGACTGCGAAAAGAAGAAGGGCAGTACGCTATGGGCCGAAAAAACGGAGATTGGAAAAAATATCAGGAAGATGGATCTTTGTTTTTGCTGATAGATTATGTCAACGGTGTTGAACGTAAATATGACGGAATTGCCATACCGGAAACCGAAACAATTATTGCCGATTAATCAGAATAGCTAAAGCAATGCATTTGCAAGGTTTGCAAGTTCTGATCTTTCGCCCTTTTCGAGGCGCACATGTGCGTACAGGCTATGATGCTTAATTTTGTCGATTAAAAACGATAAACCATTGGATTGAGCATCAAGATATGGAGTATCGATTTGAAAAATATCACCTGTAAATACTATTTTGGTGTTTTCACCGGCTCTTGAGATAATTGTTTTTACTTCATGCGGAGTCAGGTTTTGTGCTTCATCCACAATAAAAAACACATTTGATATGCTTCTGCCCCTTATGTATGCCAGTGGAGTAATTACCAGTTTTTCGTGTTCAATGGCTTCTGTGATGCGCTTGTATTCTTTATCTTCTTCACCAAACTGATTTTGAATGAACTTAAGGTTGTCCCAAAGTGGTTCCATATAAGGATTGAGCTTCGACTTAATATCACCGGGCAAAAAACCAATATCCTTGTTGCTCAGAGGAACAATGGGACGAGCGAGATATACCTGTTTGAAATTTCTTCTTTGTTCCCAGGCTGCCGCCATAGCCAATAGGGTTTTGCCTGTTCCGGCAACTCCTTGCAGACTAACCAGTTTAACTTCAGGATTGAGTAGTGCATGCAGGGCAAAAACTTGCTCAGCATTACGGGGCATAATACGCGAAACAGCTTGTTTTTCAATACGCTCAATGCGGTTGGTGATGGGATTGAAATATGTTAATGCCGAAGTTTTGGCACTTTTTAGTATGAAATAATGGTTTGCCAGACCGGAATTAATTCCGACATCAGAAATTTGACAATACCCTTCGTGGTATATTTTGTCTATGATTTCCGGTGCCACATCTTCAATCGTTGACTTGCCGGTGTATAGGGTTTCAAGATCCTTAACTTTTCCTGTTTCATAGTCTTCAGCTTGAAGACTCAGTGATTTTGCTTTCAGCCTGAGATTGACATCTTTGGTTACGAGGATGACTTTCTTGTCCGGATAATCTTCTGCCAGTTTCAGTGCAGCGTTCAATATCCTGTGGTCTGGTTTGTCGCCTCCAAAAATTTGACGGGCATCTGTTTTGCTTTTTTCGTTCATCAGCACCTTGAACTTACCTTTTGATGGTCCGTTCAATTTGCGCCAGTTTTTCATTGTATATTTTCCCGAAATTTTATCCATAATCCGGATAAATTCCCTGGCCTCAAAATTCTTGGTATCGTTCCCTTTTTTGAAATTGTCCAACTCCTCGAAAACAGTGATCGGAATGGCCACATCATTTTCCTCAAAAGTGTTGATAGCATTGTGGTTGTAAAGAATAACCGAGGTGTCGAGTACGAATATTTTTCCGGGCTTGGGTTTCACTGTTGCCATAGTAGTGAGGGTTATCGGCGTGATTTTATTTCTTTCTGACCATAAAGGTAAAGACGTTGAAGACAGGTTTGCCTCACCCTACTGTACATAGTTATTAACACAAGGATGTTGAATTGACTTTAATGTTTCGCAATCAGCCGACAAGAATCTTAATAAAACAGAAAGAATATAACACTCAGCATCAGGATCAACGGGTAGCAACCACAACGGATTTTTTGAAATGTTCTGTATTGCCCGACAAATCAAATATTTCGAAATGAACCACATAAATGCCCACACCAACTCTGGTTCCCTGGTCATTTAAACCATCCCAGCCGATGCTTCCCTGTTGACCAATCAGCTTGCTTTTCAACAAATGCCTTATTTGTTTGCCCGAGGCATCGAAAATACGAATGTTTAATATGAAGCCCGGTTTATCGAACTGGTATGAAATTGTTGTATGATCATCTCGCCCATCACCATCAGGCGAAAAGATTTCGGGGTGAATGTCAAATTCACCCGCAAACGCCTTTGCCTGCGCAAACATCGAGTTTTGATATCCTGGAGTTGCAAAACCTGCTGTTTCAGCTGCAGAATGCCAGTTTGTTATATCTGATGATTCTCTGTTAAAATCGATTCGTTCGAGCGACACACCTTTGACTGAGTTTAACAAAGGATAATGCATTGATTCGTTGTAACTCATTAAATCAATTATTGTTCCATCAGTTGATTTTAACAGAACCGTAGCATCATTATTTGGATAAGTCGGGAACGAAGGCAATGTTACAAACATGGCTTCGGAAGGGCTGTAGTATTGATTCTTTATCTTTTCAGGTGATGTGGTCAGCACACAATACTGTCCGGGAAGCAACAATTCGCTTGTTGCCGCAATTTTTTTCAGTGTTGTATCCGGTTGGTTTGGAGGCGAATGTCGTACAGCACCAAGCCACAATTGTTCCAGATTGATAATTTTTTCTGAACGGTTATATATTTCAACAAAATCCACTCCGTTGTCTAATGGGTTAAACAGAACCTCGTTTATCGCAATATCATTGATCACCGGCATTTCAGGAATTCCGAATTCAATGATTGAAGCAGGTCCGACAGAGATACCCGCGCAGTTTAAAACACTTTCAGCAACAGTTAGCCGGTATATTATTCCTTTTTGAAAAGGCTGACCGAAAACCAGTTCAACAAAAGTTTGGTCGGCAGGATTTGTATACACTTCAACCGGCATCAGATTTCCCGGTTGTACAGAATATGCTGCTGCGCCGGTAACTGAAACAGCATCCATAAACTGATCGAACCATAATTGTATAATGGTTTCGGAATCAATGCGGATACGTTCAGGGGCAGGCAACTGCACATGAACACTGAAAACTGAGTTTTCACTGCCCGGTGTGCCACCTGAGGGGCTTACTGATGCAATCCAATTGGATCTGCCGCCACACGGATTCAGCGGATTAATTTGTTCGAGCGACCAGCCGCCATCAAGTTTTTGGTCATCGCGGTACCAATCATCGCTGTAGCTGACCAAAGATACCAACTGGCCTTGTTTGCCCACTAATTTAAGTTCCTGTCCGCTGTTGGTCAATTGAAAAGTGCTGAAGCCGAAAAAAGGCACATTTTCACCAAATTCAGCTCTGGCCAGCTCATTGGCAAGCAGCAGAAAACTCTTTGGTTCAATCCATGCATTGCTTATCGATTTTTCTGTAGTGCCTGTAAATAACGCCCATTCACTCAGGTCAATACGATAGTCAGTATTATTGTATAGTTCAACAAATTCCCATTCGGGCAACCCGACAACAGGAGCAGGATCGGCCATAATCTCGTTAATGACAACATCATTTGGGCTTGCCTCGTAATAGCTGAACGATATATTTATTGTGTCCATCATATTTCCTTCAACATCCTCAATATTCATCACGGTGAGCTCATAACTTACACCTGAATCGAAAGAAGAACCGAAAGTAAGCACAACCTGTGCATTGGTGGCTCCGAACACCGCTGATGCCGGCTGACCAATGCCACCGCTGACAGAAAAGTTAGATAACTCCAGGGTTGATGTTGTATTGAGGGCCTCATTAAATGTAAGCAGAAGTGTGAATGGGTCGGTTGCCGAAACACTGATCAGCTCCGGTGGAAATATATCAATTATCTCATTATCAATAGATATATCATCGAAATACATTTTGTTTGCATTCGAAACGGTATAGGTGCAATGAAAACCAAAATAACCACCCGGAACGAAAGTATTATCAATTCCTGATGATTCCAATTGGTATAATCCACTACCTGTCGGATCAGTAAAAATCCTCCAGCTACCGTCTGTTTTTCGCACCACTTTAATCGGGAGCGCAAAGGAATTGGCAATTAGACCTTCGCTACCCCTGCAAATACTGATACTGTTTCCGGCCACCAGTTGAAACAGTTCAATAGCATCATTACTTCCTGATTCGCCAAACCGAAGATAATAACCGTTTTGTGCCAGATCGAGATCGGGCTGATCGGCAACCAGGAACACTTTGCTGTAGTTGTTCGATGAAGGGCTGAAGGCAAGCCTGATCCAAAATTTCCATTCAATGTTGCCATTAATTGCATAAGGAGTGCTCAGCCAAGCTGTTGAGGCTTCCGTATCGTTAAGTTGCAACTGAAAACTACTGTTAACAGAAAATTTTGAAGCAGTTCCATCCCATTGAGGATTATTACTGAAGTTTCCATCGCCAAAATCATCAAACAATTGTCCGAAAGACAGAAAAGGCAAGCTTAACAGGGTGAGCAGAAAGTATTTGACCCCTACCATATTTTTTTTCGTAAACATACACTTTTTCCACCACACAAATTTTAGTTGTGAATTAATCTTAACGTTGTAATTCTGAATTCTATCGATATCCTGAAACCCTGATCATGCTTTTGCCAAAGCACGGTTTCTTATCATCAGTCGGTTCATTTTTTATACTTTTGCAGCTTGTTGCCGAAATTCCGGTGACAAAATCAATAAAAAATGCTGATTGTATGCGTGTTGCGATCATCGGAGCTACAGGACTAGTGGGCAGAGAAATGGCTGCTGTGCTGGAGAAGCGTACTTTTCCGGCGGGTGAAATTATACCGGTTGCATCTCCTGCTTCAGCAGGTCACAAACTGCATATTTGCGGAAAGGATTATGAGGTTAAGGGAATAGAACAAGCCTTATCTGCAAAACCACACCTGGCCTTGTTTTCTGCCGGAGCTGACATCTCAAGGAATTGGGCGCAAGAATTCACCCAGCAGGGCTGCGTAGTGATTGACAACAGTTCGGCCTGGCGTAATGATGTGGATATTCCACTTGTTGTTCCAGAAGTGAATAGTCACGTACTTTCACCGCAAACACTCCTTGTTTCGAACCCCAATTGTTCCACAATACAATTGGTTGTCGCCCTGAATCCTGTTTATAAGGCTTATGGTATCAAACGTCTGGTAATATCGACTTATCAATCGGTTTCAGGAACAGGCCAGAAAGCTGTGCAGCAACTCAGGGATGAACAGCAGGGAAAATCGGCCCTTGAAGCAGTTTATCCGCATCCCATACACGAAAATCTGATTCCGCATGCCGGACAGTTTGATGAAGAGGGTTATACAACTGAAGAACGAAAACTGGAACATGAAACCAGAAAAATCATGGGGGCACCCGAAATTGCTGTAACAGCTACCGTTGTCAGAGTTCCTGTATTGGGCGGTCATTCCATTTCAGTCAATATCGAAACAGAAAGGGAATTTAGTATCGATGATATAAGGCAGTTATTGTTACAAGGTGGTGGAATTGTTCTGCAGGATGAACCCAAGGCAAACATATATCCTATGCCGCTGTTTGCCCAGGGACGAGATGAGGTGTTTGTTGGCAGGCTGCGCAAAGACAACAGTCATCCAAAGGCATTCAATATGTGGATTGTGGCAGATAATCTGCGAAAAGGTGCTGCAACAAATGCAGTGCAGATTGCGGAAATTATGTTGAACAGGAACTTTCTACCAGCATTTTAATCGTGAAGATCTATCACAATATTGATGAATTTAAATCGGTACCCAATCCTATTGTTACGATTGGAACTTTCGACGGTGTGCATCTCGGGCATCAAGCCATTTTCAACCGTATGAATGCTGAAGCAAGGGAAATGGGGGGCGAAACAGTTGTTATTACTTTTTTTCCGCACCCCAGAATAGTACTGCAGCTTGAAAGTTCCAACCTTAAATTCATCAACACACAGGAAATGAAAATCAAACGACTTGCAAATGCTGGCGTTCAGAATCTGATCATCATTCCGTTTACCCGCGATTTCTCCAGAACATCATCCGAAGCTTTCGTCAAGGATTATATTGTGGACAGAATTCACCCCTATAAACTGGTGATCGGCTACGACCATCATTTTGGCAAAAACAGGATGGGCGATTTCAGGAAACTCTACGACATGGGCCACAGATATGGATTCAAAGTGGAGCGTATACCTGCACAGGATGTGGAAAACATTGCCATCAGCAGTACCAAAATCAGAAAGTCGCTCGAAATCGGAGATGTACGCAAAGCAAACAAGCTTTTGGGCTATGAATATTCCATCACCGGCGAGGTTGTACATGGAAATGAACTGGGCCGGACCATAGGTTTTCCTACGGCCAATATACGTGTGGACGATCAATACAAACTGATCACAGCCTGCGGCGTATACGCCTGTAAAGTTGAATACAGCGGACAGGTTTATCAGGCCATGGGCAATATCGGATACAGACCAACTATAAACCAGAGTGACCTTACCATTGAAGCACACCTTTTTGATTTTGATCAGGAAATATATGGTGAACACATTACCATTAGGTTTATTGAACGAATTCGTGATGAACAACGCTTCGACAGTCTGGCCGAACTGAGAAATCAACTGGAGACCGATAAGCTGAGCAGCCTTGAAATACTCGCAAAGGAAAGCTGCTGAATCCAGATTCAGGTTCCGACACCTACCACACATCGTTTCGGGAATTTTCCTATTTTTGTAGGGAAAAATTAATTGATTTACACCTAACTTACAGACAATGATGAAGAAAAAACTGTTTCAGATTTTAGTTTTATTGGTGGCAATCAGCTTGCCTGTTGCCGGAATTGCCTGTACCAACTATTTGGTCACCAAGGGTGCATCAACAGATGGATCCACTATGATTACCTATGCTGCGGATTCACATGTGCTTTATGGCGAGTTATATCATTGGCCTGCTGCCGAGCATCCTGAGGGAGCCATGCTTGATGTGTATGAGTGGGACACGGGTAAGTATCTTGGAAAAATCAGGCAGGCACCTAAAACCTATAATGTTGTCGGCAATATGAATGAGTTTCAGGTAGCTATCGGAGAAACCACTTTCGGTGGCCGTCCCGAACTTGTTGACACCACAGGTATTATTGATTACGGAAGCCTCATTTACATCACACTGCAGCGTAGCCGTTCGGCAAGAGAAGCCATTAAGGTAATGGCCGGATTGGTTGCCGAATACGGTTATTACAGCTCGGGCGAATCTTTCAGTATTGCCGATAAAGACGAAGTGTGGTTTATGGAGCTTATCGGTAAGGGTGTGGGAAACAAAGGTGCCGTGTGGGTTGCCCTGCGCGTACCCGATGGTTATGTTTCGGGCCATGCCAATCAGGCACGTATAACAACGTTTACTCTTGAAAACAAGAAAACATCCATTTCGTCCAAACACCTTGATAAGATTTTTGAGCCTGCTATTGAAGTCGTATACGCTGAAGATGTAATCAGTTTGGCACGCGAAAAAGGATGGTATCAGGGCAAAGACAAGAATTTTAGTTTTTCGGATACCTATGCTCCGGTTGATTTTGGCGGCGCCAGATTTTGTGAGATTAGGGTTTGGACAATGTTTAATCAGGTTGTTGAAGAAATGGATAAGCATTGGGAATATGTAAAAGGCAATATTGAACATGCTGAAGTTTTTCCTGATGGCACAGAAAATCCAAATAAATATGCCACTAACCGCATGCCTTTATGGATTAAACCTGAAAAGAAAGTTTCTGCCCATGATCTTATGATGTACATGCGCGATTATCTTCAGGGAACAGAACTGGATATGACCAAGGATTTTGGCGCCGGACCGCATGGTGTTCCTTACCGATGGAGGCCTTTGACATGGAAAGTGGATGGAGTAACTTATGTGAACGAGCGCGCAACAGCAACACAACAAACAGGTTTTTCTTTTGTATCTCAGTCGCGCAGCTGGCTTCCTGATGCCATTGGAGGTATTATCTGGTGGGGTGTCGACGATGCCAATGCAACAGTTTATATGCCCATGTACTCGAGTATCACAACTGTACCGCATAACTTCGAACGTGGAAACGGCACTTTGATGGATTGGTCAGAAACTTCAGGCTTTTGGATTTTTAATATGGTTTCGAACCTTTCCTACACCCGCTACAATATGATTCAACCTGATGTGGAAAAGGTGAGAAACCAGCTTGAGGCTGATTTCCTGCTCAGAACCCCGTCAATTGATGCTGCTGCACTTAAACTGCTTCAGGAAGACAAGTCGAAAGCAATTGCTTTTCTGACAGATTACAGCAATGATCAGGGCGCAAGAACATTTCAGGCTTATAAATCATTGTATCAATATCTTTTCATGAAGTATCTGGACGGTAATGTGAAGACAAAAGTTCCCGGACAACAAAATCCCGCAGTTAAACACCCCGGATACAGTGAAACTTTTTACAGGAAAATCGTTGATGAAACAGGTGATAAACTAAAAGCAGGATCATCTGATCATTAATAATATTTTTATTATTAGAAGTGTCGGAATTATCTGAATACAAAGGATAATCCGGCACTTTCTCTTTTTTAATTTTCTGATGCTTGCTTTGTGCTGGAAATAATCTGTGTCAACTTGATAAATGAAGGCCGAAACACACAATACATTTATTGTGCTTTAAAGAGTTATTTTAAAGTGTTGGTGATGCTGTTGTTCTTGCAGTATCCCCTCAAATTCCTTATTTTTGTGAGCTAATTAGTTGAATTACCCGAACATGGATACGCAGCAATTTTCAAACCCCATTCCCAGGCCCAACGCTACACGTTGGTTGTATTTGTTGTTAGGTGCTTTTGCCCTGATTATTATCGGCTTGTCAATTTGGTTAATTTCCACAAAATCGAATCTGCGTGTATTACAAGAGGAAAAAGAAGATCAGAAAAATGCTTTTCAACTTGAGGTGGACAGTCTGATTTATGTGCACAATCTTACAAAGGAAGCTTATGGTTCACTTGCTGATTCACTCATTACCAAAGACAGTCTCATACAAGCCAATGCGAATGAAATTAAAAGATTGCTGAATACTGAATGGGAGTACTATAAGATCAAGCGTAAACTCGATCGGCTTCAGGTGATTTCGCAAGGTTATGTGCGGCAGATGGATTCACTTTATGAAGTGAACCGCGAGTTGGCTGAGGAAAATGTCAGGATTAAAGAAGAAGTCAATATTGAACGCAAACGTAATGTTCAGCTTACCCGGGCTAAAGAGGAACTTTCGGACAAGGTAGAAATGGCAGCCGTATTTAAAACTTACAATGTTTCGGCTGATGGTGTAAGGTCTCGTGGCAGCAGGGGAGAAGTGGAAACCGACAAATCAGGAAGGGTTGAACGAATCAGGATATGTTTCAGTCTGGCTCAAAATCCCATTATTCAGCCAGGTACCAAACATATTTACATCAGAATTGCTCAGCCGGATAACAAGATTCTGGTCAGGGGACGCGGTGATGAATATTCTTTTATGTATCAGGGCGAGCGTCTGCAGTACTCAATTCACAAACAAGTGGATTATGTGCCCGGTAATGATATTGAGTTATGTGCCTACTGGGATAAAAGGGAAACACAGGAACTGGTTCCCGGTGTGTACAACATTGATATCTACGAAGGTGATAATATCATTGGTCAGGTCAGCTTAAACCTGAAGAAGTAAAGAACATCAGCTCCGGTTCTGCGTAATCGGGAAAATTCCTTTTGCTGACAAATAATCGATAATCTGTTCCACATCGACCGATTCAGGTTGCGGATGTAACACTATAGCGGGGTTAACCGGAATATCAAACGCTTCGTCAACTCCGGGTAGATGTTGAAGTTTGCCCGATTCTGCCAACTGATACAACTCGGGCTTGTTCGATCTGCAATAATCAGGCGAAGCATCCATATATATTAAATGAAAACGATCTTTGCCCACGATTTCTGCCACCTGTCCGCGAATATGTTCACGGGGTGAAATGAAGGAACAAATGGCAATAATTCCCTGATCGTTCAGAATTCGTGCGATATGTGCCACTCGACGGAGATGTTCGGCACGGTCGGCCGGTGAATAATCCAGTTCGCGGTTCAGTCCCGAACGTATGGTGCTGCCATCAAGAAGAACGGCAGTTGCTCCCATGTCGAATAGTCTTTTTTCAAGTGTGTAGGCTGCAAGGTTTTTTCCGCTCCCATGTAATCCTGTAATCCAGATTGTCACACCTTTTTGTCCGTATCTGCTTTCAAGTTCCGCCTTGTCAATCAGGCTTTTGCCTCCCTCAACAAGTTTGCGTGTTTCATTGTCAGTAAGGCGCGAATATAAGTCAGCCTGACTGAGTTTGTCGATAATCATACCGACAGCGCAGGTGTTATGGCTGATGGGATCGATAAGTATGAACGACCCCGTATTGTGATTTTTGCTGTATGGATCGAAAACAACCGGCTTATTGGTAGTAACGAGCACCCGGCCGATTTCGTTCAGAGAAAATGAATTTGCCTGATGATGTTCAAGTGTATTGACATCAATTCTGTGGCGAACCTGATCAATCCTTGCACGTGTGGTTTGTGCATTTATTTTGATAAAAAACTGTGTGAAGGGATCCATAGGCTCTTCGTTCATCCACACAAGCATTGCTTCAAATTGCCGTTCGAGACGTGGTTGGTTTTCGGGATGAACCAACATATCGCCTCTCGAGATGTCGATTTCATCAGCCAGGGTAAGCGTTACAGATTGAGGTGTAAAAGCACTCTCAGTATCGCCGTCGGTAGTAATGATACGTGTTACGCGCGACTTTTTACGCGAAGGCAGCACCATAAGTTCATCATTCAGTTTTACGATGCCGGAACTAATTTTGCCCGAGAATCCTCTGAAATCGAGGGTGGGCCTGAGAACATATTGTACAGGAACACGCAGGTCATCAAAATTGCGGTCTGACCCAACGTGCACAGTTTCGAGAAACTCAAGCAGACATTTGCCATGGTACCAGGGCATCAGTTGTGAATTTCCAACAACGTTATCACCATTAAGTGCCGAAAACGGAATGAAATGCACATCGGGTACAGACAAACGTGTTACAAAAGACTTATAATCCGCACAAATGCTGTTAAACACATCTTCGTTGAAGTCAACAAGATCCATTTTGTTCACAGCCAGCACAATGTGCTTTATCCCCAAAAGGGATACGATAAATGTATGCCGTTTTGTTTGTGTAATCACACCTTTGCGCGCGTCAACAAGAATGATTGCCAGATTGGCGGTTGAGGCTCCTGTGACCATGTTGCGTGTATATTGCTCGTGGCCGGGTGTATCTGCAATAATGAATTTACGTTTATTTGTGCTGAAATATCTGTATGCTACATCAATGGTTATTCCCTGTTCCCGTTCAGCTTTAAGCCCATCGAGGAGTAAAGCGTAATCAATGGCTTCGCCGGCATGCCCTATTCTTTTGCTGTCGCGTTCAAGCGTGGCAAGTTGATCTTCATAGACTTTTTTACTATCGAACAAGAGGCGGCCAATCAGGGTGCTTTTGCCATCGTCGACAGACCCCGCTGTGAGAAAACGCAGCAAATCTTTTTTCTGATCCTGATCTAGGTATTGATGTATATCCATACTGACTTTATTTCTGATTACCTCTATTTCTGTATATCTGGTTGTACCGGCGAATGTTTAGAAATATCCCTCTCTTTTCTTTTGTTCCATGCTGCCTTCCTGATCAAAGTCGATCACCCTTGTTGTACGTTCAGATTTAGTGACGGTCATCATTTCTTCAACGATTTTTTCAATTGTATCTGCCTCAGAATCAATGGCTCCGGTTAAAGGATAACAACCTAATGTTCTGAAGCGGACTTTGCGCATCTGCGCCTTGGCAGCCAGTTCCGGAGGCATTCGATCATCATCCACCATAATCAGGTTTCCGTCCAATTCAACTATAGGTCGTACTTTGGCAAAATATAGCGGCACAATGGGAATATTTTCGAGGCGAATGTATTGCCAAATGTCGAGTTCGGTCCAGTTGCTTATTGGGAACACTCTGATTGACTCGCCTTTATGGACTTTTGTATTGTAGATATCCCATAGTTCAGGCCGTTGGTTTTTGGGATCCCATTGGTGAAAGCGATCCCTGAAGCTGAAAATCCTTTCTTTAGCCCTTGACTTTTCCTCATCACGTCGTGCCCCTCCAAAAGCAGCGTCAAACCTGTGTTTGTCGAGTGCCTTCAGTAATGCCTGGGTTTTCATCACATCGGTATGCACCTTGCTTCCGTGTGTGAAAGGGCCAATACCGGCTTCAAAGCCCTCGAGGTTGGATTCGACAATGAGGTCCCAACCCATTTCGCGGGTATAGCGCTCCCTGAACTCGATCATTTCCCTGAATTTCCATTTGCTGTCGATGTGCATCAGCGGAAAGGGCACTTTGCCAGGATAAAAGGCCTTTTCGGCCAGCCTTACCATCACTGACGAATCTTTTCCGATCGAATACAACATAACAGGTTTTTCGAATTCCGCTGCAACCTCACGGATTATATGTATGCTTTCGGCTTCGAGTTCCCTCAGGTTGTTCAGGGTGTATGAATTTATTTTGCTTGAATCACTCATTGAATTTAATAAATGAAAGTTCAAAGATGGTCAAAAACTGATACGTGGCAGTATAAAGTCCATGCACTTTTTAATGCATTCTTCCACCGAAAACAAATCAGTGCGCAATTCGACTGAAGGGTTTAGGGGTGTTTCGTAAGGAGCGGTGACACCGGTGAAATCGGAAATCATACCTGCACGCGCTTTTTTGTAGAGCCCTTTTACATCCCGGTTTTCGCAAATGTCAGCGGGAGCATTAACATAAATCTCAATAAACCTGTCGGGGCCTATAATGTTTCTTGCCATTTCTCTGACCTCTCGTGTAGGGCTTATAAAGCTGTTGATACATATAATCCCGGTTTCGACAAACAACTTTGAAACCTCGGCTACCCGTCTGATGTTTTCGGTTCGGTCTTCCTCATTAAATCCCAGATTTTTGCTTAATCCATTTCTTAAGTCATCACCGTCCAAATTGCGGCAAACAAAACCACGCTGTGTAAGTTCCAGGTTTAAGGCCGAGGCCAGTGTTGTTTTGCCAGCCGAAGGTCTTCCGGTAAACCAGATAGTATAAGCGTTCTGATGCAGGTTTGGGCTCATGGGTCAATTTGATTCCGGTGATGATTTCATCGGCTTACTGAAGGAGCATAAGCGATGAAAGGTGGATTTTCCATACCCGCCGTATTATATTTGAGTTCGGTGATACCATCGGCCGAAACAACTTTGCCACCGGCTGCAAGTATAAGTGCATGGCCGGCAGCTATATCATATTCAGAAGTGATGCCGAAGCGCGGATACACATCTGCCGAACCTTCAGCAATCATACAGAGTTTAAGTGAACTCCCTCTTGAGATGATGCGTATTTCGCTGTGTTCTCTTTTAACCTGATTGATAAATGCCGTGGTTTGCTCGTTCAGATGCGAACGGCTGGCTACAATCGTGTAACCTGTATGATTTGAAACCAAAGGCAAACGCACCGAGCTTGATTTCAACATATCGGAATCAGCTAACATATTAGTATCCTGACTTGCCCGTTCTTTTTTCCAGGCTCCGGTGGGGTCACTGAAATACAAAATATCCATTACTGGAGCATACACAATTCCCATTAGCGGTTTACCCTGATCGATGAGGGCTATATTGACAGTGAACTCATCATTTTTGTTGATAAACTCCTTTGTTCCGTCGAGCGGATCAATGAGCCAGAACCTCTGCCAGGCTTCGCGTTTGTGAAAAGGTATGCTTTTGCCCTCTTCGCTCACAACAGGCAGATTGGTTGATGAAAGCATTTTCGAAATGATTTCATTTGCCTTAGTGTCAGCTATGGTCAGGGGGCTGTTATCTTCCTTGGTTACAATATCGAATTCTGTGCCGTACACGTCCAAAATTGCTTTGCCGGCTTCAATTGCTGCCCGAAGGGCTTTTTCGAGTAGTTGTTTCATATAGACAATAGTTGCTTGTATTTAGGTTGGGTTTTTCACCCTGATATCATGAACCAGCTGAATGGATGGCCGAGCATCTTCAAGGCCATAGCCTTTTCCTTCCAGTATATTCCTGTAGGCGATGGTATGCAGGTCGGTAAAACCTTCGCTGAACTCAACATCCTGGCCATTAATCGTCAATGAGCGATAGGAAACCTGATTTTTTTGCTTTACTTCGTTGGGCAAGGTTTCGCCATTGATGCTCAGAAACCAGTTTACACGGGCATTTTTGAGTATCAGAGTGCCTAAAGCGCGGTCTTTTTCATACTGTTGAATGTGGTTTTCCTCCACCGGGCCGAAAATCCAGATCAGCATATCGAAAAAATGAATGCCGATGTTGCTGGCTATTCCGCCAGATTTTTCCTGATTTCCTTTCCAGCTGCGGTAATACCATGCGCCCCGGGACGTGATATACGTTAAGTCGATAGTATATGGTTTATTGCCGGTTGCTGTATGCTGTTTGATTTCAGCCGACACTTTTTCTTTCAGCTCAATGATTGTAGGGTGGTGTCTGAGTTGTAGGATTGTATAAATCTGTTTTCCGGTTTCTCGTTCAATCTCGCCAAGCGCATCCACATTCCAGGGATTAAGCACAAGAGGTTTTTCGCAAATGGCCGATGCCTCATTCCTGAGTGCCATTCGAATATGCGCATCATGCAGGTAATTTGGGGAGCAAATGCTGACATAATCAACTTTACCATGAGGCCCTCTCCTGAGTTTATCCAAATGCCTGTCGAATCTTTCGGGTTCGGTAAAAAACTGTGCATCGGGAAAATAACTGTCCATTATACCAACGCTGTCGAAAGGGTCAAGTGCTGCCACAAGCATATTGCCTGTTTCTTTTATTGCCTTCAGATGTCTTGGGGCAACAAAGCCGGCGGCTCCTATTAATGCAAAATTTTTCATTCGTTATCAATACTGATATTAGCGTTGTGTTAAGGAATCTGTACACAAGAAATCTCTGTTTTCAAAATCCGGTAACCATCCAGTTTTTTACAAACGTGCATCCACAATTTCCTTGGGCAAAATACCTTTTATATCATACATAACACATTCTTTGAGTTTAAATTGCTCCAGGTTCATCTCCTGAAACTCGTTGTGGGCAACAGCAGCAACAATGGCACTGTATTTTTTTTCTGAGAGTTCTTCTTTTGAGGTCATGATGTGTATGCCATACTCTTCATGAACTTCTTCTTTGTCGGCCCAGGGATCGTAAGTTTCAACCACACAACCAAAGGATTTCAATTCATTGATCACATCAATGACACGGCTGTTTCTGATGTCGGGGCAGTTTTCCTTGAAGGTGATTCCGAGCACAAGCACCGATGCACCTTCAATTTTATGGCCTTTTTTGATCATCAGTTTTATGACCTGATTGGCGACAAGAATGCCCATATTGTCGTTGAGCCTGCGGCCAGCGAGGATTATTTCGGGATTATAGCCCAGTTCCTGAGCCTTATGGGTGAGATAGTAAGGATCCACACCGATGCAATGGCCGCCTACCAAACCCGGTTTGAATGGGAGAAAATTCCATTTAGTTCCGGCAGCTTCCAACACTTCGCTTGTATCAATCCCCATTCGGTTGAAAATGACCGCAAGCTCATTCACAAAAGCAATATTGATGTCGCGTTGCGAATTTTCGATCACTTTAGCGGCTTCGGCAACCCTGATTGAACTCGCCTTGAAAGTGCCGGCAGTGATGATGCTGCGGTAGAGCGCGTCGACCTCTTCAGCAATTTCAGGAGTGCTTCCGGAAGTTACCTTGCGTATTTTGGTAACGGTATGCACTTTGTCGCCCGGATTGATTCGTTCGGGAGAATAGCCACAATAAAAATCAATATTGTATTTCAGGCCACTGAACTTTTCCAGCACCGGCACGCAATCTTCTTCGGTAGCTCCGGGGTAAACTGTTGATTCATAAATTACGATGTCGCCTTTTTTCAGAACCTTACCGACAGTTTCGGATGCTTTGATCAGCGGAGTGAGATCAGGACGCTTGTTTTTGTCGATCGGGGTGGGAACAGTAACAATGTAATAATGACAATCCTGAATATCAATCATGTTTTCGCTCACCGCTAACCTGCTTGATGCAGCCAGTTCTTTGTCGTCAACTTCCAGTGTGCGGTCGTGGCCTTCACGGAGTTCCTTAATGCGTTTTTTGTTGATGTCGAATCCAACAGTGTCAAAGTGTTTTCCAAACTCAACGGCAAGTGGAAGACCCACATAACCCAGACCGATAACGGCAATTTTTTTGTTATTCATTCTTTTTCAGATTGGGAGTTGTTAATCATTGATGTGATATTGGTTTTTATTATCGTTGACATGATCATTTCCAAAACAATGAAAATATAGGATGTAACAATAATTTTCTATAAGTCAATATGTTGATTACTCAATGCGTTTTCACTTAACCGGACGATTGAGCAGCAAATTTACTCAATATTTTATCCTTTCACAGAAGTTTACGTAAAATTCACAATGGCAATATTTTGAACGAATGGCAGGGTATTAATCGGAGAAGAAGTACATTGATTGAATATTATTTGACTATTTTAAAAATTGCCATTCTTTTGGTTTACTAATTACTGAAACACGGATGGGTTTTCTTAAACCTGTTTAAGTCTATGGCCGCTTAATCCTATGGTTACTTTCAGTTTTTTGCTTTGAAACGGAAGAACAGAGGTTTAAAAACCCCTATTTTTGCAAAAAAGTTCAGTTATGTCGTCAAAAAAAGGTCCTGTTTCTGAGTTTATTCTTCATCACTACCGTCATTTCAATGCTGCAGCTCTTGTGGATGCTGCAAAGGCATACGAAGTGCATCTGGCCGAAGGAGGCAAAATGATGATTACCCTCGCCGGAGCCATGAGCACAGCCGAGCTTGGCATTTCGCTTGCCGAAATGATCAGGCAGGATAAGGTTCAGATCATCTCATGCACTGGTGCCAATCTCGAAGAAGACCTCATGAATCTTGTTGCGCACAATCATTACAAAAGAGTACCAAACTACAGAGACCTTAGTCCGCAGGATGAGTGGGAATTGCTCGAAAATGGATTTAACCGGGTAACAGACACCTGTATTCCGGAAGAGGAGGCATTCCGGCGACTGCAAAAGCACATATTTGCATTGTGGAAGGACGCTGATACGAAGGGTGAACGTTATTTTCCGCACGAATATATGTATAAGATGCTTTTGTCGGGTGTTTTGGAGCAATACTATGAGATTGACCCGAAGAACTCATGGATGCTTGCGGCAGCTCAAAAGAACCTGCCGATTATTGTTCCGGGCTGGGAAGATTCAACCATGGGGAATATATTCGCGTCATACTGCATCAAGGGCGAGATTAATTCACGAACCATGAAAAGCGGAATTGACTATATGGTCTGGCTGTCGGACTGGTACCGGAAAAACTCCTCCGGAAAAGGAGTCGGGTTTTTCCAGATCGGTGGTGGAATTGCAGGCGATTTCCCGATCTGCGTAGTTCCGATGATGTATCAGGATCTGGAGTGGACTGATGTGCCCTTTTGGTCTTATTTCTGTCAGATCTCAGATTCAACCACCAGCTATGGCTCCTATTCGGGCGCAGTTCCCAACGAAAAAATAACCTGGGGAAAACTTGATATTAATACTCCCAAATTTATTGTTGAGTCGGATGCCACCATTGTGGCACCTCTGATCTTTGCTTATCTGCTGGGCTGGTAAAAACGGACTTAAACCTGCTTTAAGGGCAATTTAATTGTAAATATTGTTTGCTCGCGCTCATTTGAAACAAAGCTAATCCGGCCTTTCAGGTATTGCTCGGTAAACAATTTGATGCTGTAAGTTCCAATGCCACGCGACTTTCCTTTCGTGGAAAAGGACCGCTGAAATATTTGTAATTGAATATCCCTGGGAATTACGGTTTCATTTTTTACCCAAATATCAACCGAGTTTAGTTTTTTCAGGCATCCAACCAAAACGGTCTGACCCGGCAATGAGGCTTCCGCCGCGTTTTTCAGCAGATTCAGAAGTACTCTTTTCAGAAGCATGGGATCGGTTTCTATGAACACTTGTTCTTCAGCCTCATCGATGATCAGGTTTTTATTCTGACAAACGTCGTGATGTCTGAGTTGGTTGACTGTTTCTGCGATGATTTCATTGATGGAAACAAGTTTGAAATCAGCCTCAAGAATCCCACGCTCGGCAGCCAGCAATTGTCTGTGGGCCATAATCTCCTCAATCAGAATATCGCTAAGACGCGAGACTGTCTTAAGATACATTTTAGACTCTTCAGGATTATCCGTTTCTTCGATAAACTCAATAAACCCTCTTAATCCTCCTGCTGTGTTCAGAATATCATGAAAGAATAACTTTTCGAGAACCTGCCGGCGTTTTTCATCGCTGATATCTTTAAAAGAAAGCACTACGAATTCAGATTCCTGAAACCAGAATGGAGAGGCAGTAACTTCAAAGTCAAAGGACATTTCCTTATTTTCAACAATTGCTGTTATGCGGCAATCGCTGGTTATTTTATTGCCTGTGTGCAAACAGTTCATGATGGCATTAACAGCGCCGCAATGCCTGCAGGCTTCTGTTGTGCCACAACCGCCTGCTGTTTTATTGGCATGAATACAGTTGATCAGTTCACCGGGTCTGAGACCAATGATTTCTTCGAATTTTTCATAACCCATGGCTTCAAGCAGCAACCGGTTTCCGAAGACCACCTGTCGTTCCTTGTTGAGCACAGCAGCGATATAGGGGAGTGCGTTTATTATCTCACTCACATGCTCGAAACCCGAAAAAAGGTTAAAATCGTCCAGCACAGCTGACTGTGATGCACGTTCAGCAGGCGCAAAGGCTGTTTCAATGGTATTTCCGTGGTTCATAAATGCCTATTTCCGGGTTAGAAACAAGGTCAACACCAACACTAACGGACTGAAGACAAATGAAATAAAAAACAGGTATTGTTTGCCGAGCCGGCTTTTTGACGCATACCGTTCAGAGATGTAGAGCGATAATGCATACCACACAACAAAAGCAATGGCAATCCAGAGTCCGGTCATATCAATAAAGATAAGCAACCACAAAGATAAGCGGAATGACGATGCCAAGCAAGGTCATCCAGGCTCCGCGGGCGGTGATGCCATCAACTCCTCGTGGAATAAGGATGCCACTGACGGCAAGGATTACCAGTGCACCCGCAAAAATATCGGAATACCATGTCCAGTATTTGGTCGGGTTATAGTGGAGATAATTCATTTCGCGGAAAAACAGGCGTTTTCGGGTAAGTTCAATGTATCCTTCTCCTGTGTCGGTATTCACAACGGCGACGCCGCCATGCAGAAAGACCTTGAGGCGGTTTTCCTGAGGATAGTAGTGTTTCCGATAAGAGCTCTCCTCTCCGTATTTGTCGAGCAGATCCTTTACCTCATCCTTGGTGAGCTTATGACTGAACGGGGCTTCATTGATTGTTTTTTCAACAATGATGTAGTTCGGGTTCCAGTCATGACGGTGGTTAATGGCTATTCCTGATAAGGCATAAATAATGGTCATGCCAAAAAAGAAATAGCCAAAATCACGGTGTACCGCCTTATTCCATTTTCTCCACTTTAACGCCATGATTTAAGCTATGTTCCGTAAAATCTTCAAGCAGGAGTCCTGACCGATAAATGAACCGGTTTGCCTGTAATGCAGTTATTCTTTGATAACCTTATACTCGGTGCAGGCAATTGAGTAGAACGACAGGCTGCTGACACCCTGTTCGGCCATCATCTGACGGTATTTGGCAATTTGTTCAAAACCCGGATCTTCCATGTGATGTCCGGCTTCTTTTTCTGCTTCTGTCATGGGTTCGCCACCGCCGAGGTGTTTCTCTTCTTCAACTCCGGCCTGAAGTTCTTCTTCCCACTCCTGCAGATAAGCTTCATCCACAACGGTTTCTTCAACTATTCCCGTAATCACAAAATCATAACCTTCTTCTTCGCTGTTGAAGGCTGCCATGTTTTCGCCGCTGGTTACTTTCACCCTTCCTTCTTCTTCGGTGCTGATCAGAAACAGCTTGCGGCCGTCACCCTTACAAATGTGGTCAGCTGTACCGGAAATGGTTACCAGTTGTCCAACCAGTTCACCTGCTTTGGAGGTAAAATTTCCAACAGTAATCTCAACCGGTGCGGTTTCCTGAGTGGCTTGTTCAGTTTGTTGTGGCGCCTGACTGCATGAAGCAAAAATTAATGCTGTTAAAGCAATCGCAAAAAATCTTTTCATAGTTTCTCCTGTTTTAGTGTTTAAAAGGTTTGGTCTACCGCGCAAAAGTACATTTTTTTCGTATTTGCACAGAATAAACCACGTCTCAACCAACACCTGGTTGGAGTAACAAATTCAAATGGAATAGATTATATATTAATCCGACAAGTTATCACTAGAATCCAAGTTCCTGTTTGAGGTCCTTGAACCTGCTTTTGCTGATGTTCACCTGTTTGCCGCTGCTCAGGACAACGACATAGCTTTCCTTGCCATATTGTTCAATTTGCTTGATTTGTTTCAGGTTAACAATATGGCTTCGGTGTATCCTGATAAAGCTGTCGGTGGGCAGGGCTTTTTCGAAAAAATTGAGGGTTTCTTTTTTCAGATAGCGGCTTTTGTGTGTGTAGATCATTACATAATCGTCCTGGGCTTCTATCTGTTCTATTTCGGAAACAGGTATAAGTTCTATCTTAGATCCTGATTTTACTACTACTCTTTCCAGAATTTGCGGCTGATCGTGCAGATGCCCGGCAAGTTTTTGCAGCGGACTGTTTCCGATATTCCGGGCCTGATAACGCTCTACCACTTTTTCTACGGCCTGTTTCAGTCTTTCGCGCGAAAAAGGTTTCATCAGATAGTCAACAGCGTTAAGTTCAAATGCCTGAAGTGCATACTGATCATAAGCTGTGGTGAAGACAACTTCGGGCATTTCGTCGAGTAACTCGAGCAATTCAAATCCCGTAAGTTTGGGCATCTGGATATCGAGAAACACCAGGTCGGGTTTGTTGTCATTAATGGCTTTGAGTCCGGTAAAACCATCGGAACACTCACCTACAAGGTCAATCTGATCCATAGACGATAGGAAAGAACGCAGCAACTGGCGTGCGGGCTCTTCATCTTCAATGATCAAAGTTCTTATTTTACTGTTCATTGCTCTTTTGAATGGGTATTTTAAGTATGGCTTCAAATTCAATTTTGCCCATGTTCGCCTCAAAAAGGTCGTTACGCTGGTAAATAAGCTGCAATCTGCTGCGGATGTTTTGCAGTCCTATGCCTTCCCCTTTGGGTCGCGCAGCATCGGGGTCGAAGTCGTTGGTAAGCCTGACAAATAAAAATCCGTCTTTCGCACTGCAGTTCAGCTCCACAAGCACTTCCTCAACGCTGTTGTACACCCCGTGTTTGATAGCATTTTCAAAAAGTGGCTGAAGTATCATGTTGGGTATGTGGCAGTCAAGGCAGGATTCATCCACACGTGAAACATATTTCAGCCGTTTTCCGAACCTGACTTTTTCAATATCGAGATACCGGCCCGTATTTTCAAGTTCTTTTCTCAGTGTGGTTGTTTCGTTCCGGTTGTGGCTGAGCGAATAGCGCAGAAAATCAGAAAGCTTAATTACCATTTCCTGAGCTTTTTCGGGATCGGTCATCGTAAGTGAGCTGATCGAATTGAGGCTGTTGAACAAAAAGTGCGGATTGATCTGTGCTTTGAGCGCGTTCAGTTCGGCTTCCTTTACCAGGTTATTGAGTTTTGATTCTATTTTGAGCTTTTGCTGCAGGTCTTCATAATACAGCGAAATATAGTACAGCAAAATAAAAACCAGATAAAAAAACACTCCGATAATGGCCCTCCAGGGAAGCGAGGAGTTCAGAAAGGCAATATAATCATCCTGATGACTTTCCAGTGCTGCCATGATAAAGTACCCTGATGCCAGCCACAGACCAATCATGAAAGCGGCAGTGAGCAGGTGGTTGATGATCATGTCGGGTGTAGAAAGGTTTTCGCGGACGCTGAAGCGGAGCACATACCACATATTGAATCCGATGATGGCAAGTATAACATTGAATACAGCCGAATCGGAGAGCGAGGCCAAGAGGTCGATATCCTGATAATAGTTTAAAACAGCTGCCTGTATGAGCATAATCAAAACCCAGACAGCAATGTAAATAAACAGATATCTTCGGTTTTTTGTAAACGGATTGATCATGTTTGTTGTTTGTGTTGGATGACGGGACTATAAGGTTTGTTTGCCGCTTTGGTCATCAACGCGGCAAACAAACCAAAAGTTACAAACTAGTATGACTTTAATTCAACGCCTCCAAACAGGGCAACTCCTTTGATGATGACGAGTTTTGAAGGATTGATCTGAGAAGGCACAATTCGTTTGTCGGAAAACCCCCCGAAAATGGAAACGACTTCGGATTTAATCTGCCAGTCATCGGGCACAAGCAGGTTGGTGCCACCGAAAATGACAACGGCATCAATAACACATCCATCGGGTGAAGGTGTGGCATGTTTCATGTCAATATCGGTTCCGCCGAAGATTGCAGTTAATTTGCCGCCTCTGAGGTTGCTCGAAATGATACGGCTGTTGCCTCCGCCGAAAATGGCTGTTTCATCGAAATACTCTTCAGCATTTTCGTCGGGCGTTTTCGAGGCACTGAAAATATGTGCCTTGCTTCCTTTGGATTTAGTGCCGCCTTTGTGCGAAAGGATGATTAATCCAATGCCGATCAACACTGCCGGCCACAAGACGATTTTTATCGGTGAATGGCGAACATAAAACAGCTGAATACAGTTCGCTTTCGAGCCTGAAAAAATGAATATCATTCAAAATAACCATATTGTGGAACATTTTGGGCCGAAAACTGTTTATGATTGAACCTTTTGGTATGAGGAGAAAATTTTACTATTAACACTCATTTGCTGTAATCTAAATTATCTACGCTGTCAGACACAAATTAATGCCAACCATACAATTTGAGGAAAGAAAGATCTATTGTGCAAGGGGAGCACAACTGCGCGAAGTGCTCATAAGGCACGGCATTGTTCCGCACAACGGCAATTCGCGCTACCTGAACTGCATGGGTGTTGGCACTTGCGGCACCTGTGCCGTGAGAGTCACAGGTCATGTGAGTCCATTGAATGCTGTTGAACGCATGCGTCTCAGCCTTCCACCCCACAAACCCGGTAAAAGCCTGAGATTATCCTGTCAGACAAAAGTGCTGGGCGACATCATTGTTGAAAAAGGAAAAGGATTCTGGGGACAGGAGATCTGATGCAACATCGCCCTTGCCAGAACAGGCTTCAGGTTGCCCGAAATTCAGTTTCTTTGAACAAGTGTTTAATCAGGTTTTGCACCGGCGCGGCGAATTGAGTACTTTCGCAAATGAATATGTATGAAGCCATGAATGTGCCGCCCCCGAAAGAGTCATTACTCGGCAAAACACCCGGTGAACTTGCCTCGCTGACCGCTGCGCTTGGCCTGCCCGCTTACACGGCACGCCAGCTCATAGAATGGCTCTACAAAAAACACGCCCGTAGTTTCGACGAGATGACGAATCTGTCGAAAAAAACCCGCGAATTGCTTTCCTCAGGATTTGTTACGGGTCGTACCGATTATTCACGAGTACAGGTCTCAGCCGATGGTACCAAAAAATATCTCTACCCAACGGCCGACAATCGTTTTATTGAAGCAGCCTACATTCCTGATGAAGATCGTTTCACGCTTTGTGTTTCCTCACAGGTAGGCTGCAAAATGGGCTGCCTGTTTTGCATGACCGGAAAGCAGGGTTTTCAATCGCAGCTTTCGGCCGGCGAAATCGTGAACCAGATCAGCAGCCTGCCCGAGCGCGACACACTCACCAACATAGTGTACATGGGAATGGGCGAGCCTTTTGATAACCTCGAAAACGTGATACGCAGCCTCGAAATCCTGACCTCCGACTGGGGTTATGCCATGAGTCCGAGGAGGATTACGGTTTCAACCATTGGGATGATACCCGCAATGAAGCATTTTATCGAACATTCCGAATGCCACCTTGCCATCAGCCTGCATACCCCTTTTCATGACGAACGACAGAAACTGATGCCCATCGAAAATGTGTATCCGGTGCAGCAGGTTATTGATGTGCTTCGCTCTTATGATTTTGGCCGTCAGCGACGCATCTCATTCGAATATATCATGTTCCGCGACCTGAATGATACAACACGCCATGTGAAAGAACTGGCCAGATTGCTCAACGGGCTCCGTTGCCGGATCAACCTGATTCGTTTTCATCCCATTCCGGGTACACCGCTCGAAAGTTCTACAGAAGAAAGCATACAGTTGTTCCGGGCCGGACTGCTCAAAAAAGGCATCCGTACTACCCTGCGCGCATCGCGTGGTCAGGATATTTTTGCTGCCTGCGGTTTGTTGTCCACCAAAGAACTGGTTAAAATGCAGGCTACAGATTTTTAAACCAGGCCATGTTAAGGCAACAGCAGCTAATTATTAATCCAAACAAAACCAAACGCAACAGAATCCATAGATGAAACAGCTCAACAACAAAGGTTTTGCCAGCGATAACTGGTCGGGAGTTTCGCCCGAAGTGATGCGGGCTCTGGCAGCAGTTAATGAGGCCCATCATCCGGCTTATGGCGAAAACGATCCGCTGCTCGAAGAAATTCAGGAGTTGTTCCGCGAACATTTCGGGCCTGATGCAACCACTTATTTTGTGTACAACGGAACTGCCGCCAATGTTTTGTCGGTTCAGCAACTGCTGAAATCGTGGCAGGCCGTGGTTACCCCTCATTCGGCGCACCTTAATGAAGACGAGGCGGGTGCTCCGGAGAAATTTACCGGCGGAAAACTGCTAACGGTGCATTGTCCGGATGGAAAAATAAGGCCCGAACAGGTTGAACCATTCCTGAACAGTATTGGTTTTCAGCACCATGTGCAACCCAGGCTGATCAGCATTTCGCAGGTTACCGAGTTAGGTACCATTTACAGCGCGGACGAAATAAAAGCACTTGCTGATTTTGCTCATGCCAACAATATGTATCTGCACATGGATGGCGCCAGAATAGCCAATGCTGCTGTGGCAACCGGCCTCAGTTTCCGCCAGATGGTAACGGATACCGGAGTGGATGTGCTTTCCTTCGGCGGAACGAAAAACGGGCTGATGTTTGGTGAGGCGGTTGTTTTTCTGAAACCCGGACTGGTTGATGGTTTCGAATACAGCCGCAAACAAGGGATGCAGTTAGCCAGCAAAATGCGCTTTATCGCTGCACAGTTCAGGGCTTATCTTCAGGAAGATCTCTGGAAGCGTAATGCTTCCAATGCCAATGCAATGGCACGGCTGCTCGGCAGCAAACTCGGAACCATTCCCGGAATCCGGTTGAGCAGGCCTGTTGAAGCCAATGGAGTTTTTGCCATCATCCCTCCGGAAATCATTCCCTTGCTCAGGCAACAGTATTTTTTTCATGTGTGGAACGAAAACATCAGCGAGGTGCGGCTGATGTGTTCATTTGATACCACTATTGAAGATGTGGAAGGTTTTGTTGCGCTGGCAAACAGTTTGATTCCTTCATAGAAACTTCCGGAAGCAATGTTCAATAGGTTTTAGCTGAGACTTATGTTAATATCTCCTCCGGCAACAAGTGCTTTAAAATATCATACGTTTTCATTTAGCTAAAGCAGCAAAACTATAACTCCCCACCTGTTTTATCCGGTGAACCGTTTTTAGGGGTTATTCTTCCTTGTTACGTCTGTAACCAACCTGCTGTCTGTTCCGGTATTCCAATTCTTCCTGTCTGGCCTTTTCCAGCTGTTTGAGGTATTCAAAAATGAGCATGATTTTATCGTCCTGCTCTATATCTTTCTTTTCAAGTTGTTCAAGCTTTTCCAGGATTTCTTTATGGGTAGTCAGCAGTTCACGCATTTTGGTAAATACCCGTATGATTTGGATGTTTACCTGAATGGCCCTGTCGCTGTTCAGCACACTGGAAAGCATTGCTACGCCTTGCTCTGTAAACACCAGCGGGGGTTTTCGCAGTCCCATGTTTTCGCGATTGGATATCACAATTTGTGATTTCCATTCCTGCATTTCTTCTCTGGTCATCTGGAACATGAAGTCATCAGGAAAGCGTTTTTCGTTCCTTTTAACCGCCTGGTTCAGAGCTCTGGTTTCTACATCATACAAAAGGGCCAGATCTCTGTCTATCATCACTTTCCTGCCACGTATCACGAATATTTTGCTAATGATGGCTTCGTCACTGATTAGCTGTATTTCCTTTACCATGGATAGTCTCTATCGTTTAAGATTACAAAAATAGGGTTAAAGTTGACAAACCCAAAACGCTAAAATAAGGGAACAGGAAATTTAAAAGTGTAACAGGGTAAAAGCAAAAGCAGCCCTGAAAAACTCAGAACTGCTTCAGCGTTTTCGGGGCCATCGGGGGGAGGATAGTAATCGTTGGCCTGCAATTTTATTTTATTGAGATGTCAAGTAAATAATCGATTTTTTCATTAGAGAAGTGTTGGCTTAATCTTCCATGAGCATCTTTTACTCTGATTGGTAAAACAGATCGAAACGAAATGATTGAATCTTCAAATGGATAATAGGTTTCAAAAAAGAATAGTTTACTGGCCGTATCTTTAATAATATACTGAAAATATTGGATATCATAGCTGTACAAACTATCTAACAATAAGATACTCGAATCAGAATTAATAAATTCATAAAAATAGCTTTTTGGTTTACTATCATAGATAGAATCATCAAACAATTGTATATGAAGATAATGATTCAATAGAACTGTATCAAGCTTATTAGCAAAGTAACCTTCTCTCTTATCATAATTTGCATTACAAATTGCCAATGAGGAAATATTGTTTCCATAAAAATACAAATGCGATTTATTACAATCACTAGTACACAATAATTTTAAATTGTTGAATTGTACATAATAATATACATTCGTAATAATTAAGATTAATATTATAAATATAAGTACATGATATTTAGTATATTTCATAATGTGAACAATTATTTAAATGTATGATTATTTTTATCACTTTCTAATTTTTTTCTTGTTCTAACAGAATCTTTTAAGGTGGTAATCCTCGTAGCATCTCCCGATGATGATCCATCAAAACCTCTTACTTTATATCTAATTGTTACTCTTCTTGATGAATCAACAACCGGTTTCGATTCAGCTTCATCTGTTTTATTATTAGCATCAATAGTAATTTGCGAATCTTTGGCTTCATGTTTGCCCCCCGCTGGCCCGTGCCAAACCTAATCGCCCCGGTTAACCTCCTGCTCAATTGGTTTATAAAACTTGTACTTACGGCCCATAAAGCAAAAATAGAAATTTCCAGCTTAGCTGCCATAATCATGGCTTTTAATAGTTTGATTAATGTAGAAATAAATTAATTCACAGGATTTGTGCTTGTGTGAGAGATAAAAGAATGTTTGTAAATAATTTTGCCGCTTAGAGAAAAAGTTCTTGTTTTAATCATAGTTATCGTGGGGGTTTAATAATAAGATAGGAATGCTCAGTTTCTGGCTATATACAACAGCAAAAGTAATACCAAATTGATCGAGCCAATGATGATCAAGGCTAGACCCAATTTATTATTCCTTTTAGTATTTGGGATTAATGAAAGTCTTAATAAAATACCAATA
>Ga0209835_1000360_pt1 | contig 30700 bp, 28 predicted proteins | sample LakKivwa52mmetaG_FD_184138 | JGI IMG/M metagenome (GOLD analysis project Ga0209835, IMG submission 184138) | Anoxic lake water microbial communities from Lake Kivu, Rwanda to study Microbial Dark Matter (Phase II) - Lake Kivu water 52m metaG... | ecosystem: Environmental > Aquatic > Freshwater >... | reverse complement strand
CCAGTTTCAGTCTGGTGCCCATAGCAAGGTGGCCCCACCCCTTCCCATCCCGAACAGGACCGTGAAACACCTCCGCGCCAATGATAGTGAGCCTCCGCTCGCGAAAGTAGGTCAGCACCAGACTACCAACCACAACAAAAAGCCCAACCACCCCCGGTTGGGCTTTTTTATTGATGCCTTCCGGTAGAATGCGCCGCCATGAAAACGACCTTTCTTGATTTCGAGCAGCCGATCGCTGAACTCGAAACGAAAATCGAGCAATTGCGGTTTGTCCAGGATGATTCGGCAGTCGATATTTCCGACGAAATCGGCCGACTTGAAGGAAAAAGTGCATCTTTGGTCAAGGATATCTATGCCAAGCTGACACCCTGGCAAATCGCGCAGGTGGCGCGTCATCCGCAGCGCCCCTATTCGCTCGACTACTTCGAGATGATCTTTACCGACTATGTCGAGTTGCATGGTGATCGTGCTTTCGCCGATGATCATGCCATTGTCGGTGGCATGGCGCGCTTCAATGGGCAATCCTGTGTCGTCATCGGCCATCAGAAGGGGCGCGATACCAAGGAAAAGATTCATCGCAATTTCGGTATGCCACGTCCGGAGGGTTATCGCAAGGCCCTGCGGCTCATGCGTCTTGCAGAAAAGTTCGGGATGCCGGTTTTCACGTTCGTGGATACGCCAGGGGCTTATCCGGGCATCGGCGCGGAAGAGCGCGGCCAGTCGGAGGCCATCGGTCGCAATCTTTACGAAATGGCCGAACTCAAGGTACCGTTGATCTGCACCATCATCGGGGAGGGTGGGTCCGGCGGCGCGCTGGCGATCGCGGCCGGTGATGCGGTCATGATGATGCAGTACTCGACCTATTCGGTGATCTCTCCCGAAGGCTGCGCTTCCATCCTCTGGAAGAGTGCCGAACGCGCCTCCGATGCGGCGGAAACGCTGGGGATCACGGCGAGCCGCCTGAAAACCCTCGGCTTGGTTGATCGCGTGGTCAATGAACCGCTGGGTGGCGCCCATCGCGACCCGCGCACGGCCGCGCATTCCCTGAAAAAAGCCTTGCAGGATGCCTTGCGCCAGTTGCAGGGCCTGTCGGCCGAGGAACTTGTCGAGCGTCGTTACGAACGCTTGATGAGTTATGGCAAGTACAAGGAAGTCACCGAGCATTGACGTGCTCGAAGCAGGGCTGACTGCGGGGCTGTCCGCAGTGCTGGCAGCCTGTCTGCAGCGTCATGTGCAAGCCGGACAGCAACTGGTGGTCGGACTGTCGGGCGGCATCGATTCCGTGGTATTGCTGCATGCGTTAAGCGAGCTGCATAAGTGTGGTTTGTCCGCGCTGCATGTTCATCATGGCATCAGTCCCAATGCAGAGCGCTGGACGGGTTTTTGCGAAGACCTTGCCCGCCAGCTTGATGTTCCTTTCGAGTGCGTGAAGGTCGAAGTCGAAAGAGGCTCCGCCGATGGACTCGAAGCGGCGGCACGCCGGGCACGCCATGCCGCATTTGCCTCGGCTCAAGCCGACTGGATTGTCCTGGCGCATCATCGCGACGATCAGGCCGAGACGCTGCTGTTCAATCTGCTGCGCGGCACGGGCGTTGCCGGCGCCGCGGCCATGCGCGAGCGCAGCGGACGTCTCTTGCGTCCCTTTCTGGCGATCGGTCGTGACGAGATTGAACGTTACGCGACAGCACACAGGCTCGACTGGATCGAAGACGAAAGCAACGCGGACACGCGTTACTCCCGCAATTTCCTGCGTCACCGCATCCTCGATCCGCTGCTCAAGCGCTTTCCCGCTGCTGCGAAGAATATCGCTGGCGCGGCGGCACGCTTCGCCGAGGCGCAGGATCTGCTCGACGATCTCGCGCGCGCGGATCTTGGCGCCGTGAGCGATTTCCCGATTCCCGTGACATTGCTGCAAGGACTCGATGAAGCACGGGCGCGTAATGTCCTGCGCCATCTGCTGGCGCGGCATGCGGCGAAGATTCCGAGCGAAGCGCGATTACGCGAAGCGCTGCGGCAGATGCTGACCGCCGCGGCCGACCGCCATCCCGACTTGCGGTTCGGTGATCACCGCTTGGTGCGCCGACGCGGATTGCTTTATCTCGAACCGGATTGCCCGTGATGGCGAAAGTCGGCGCTGGCGAGACGGCACGCGCCGTCGCTCAGATGCCGAGATAGCGGTGCCAGATGCCGTGGTCGGCATCCAGTTCCGCCGAGCTTCCCTGCCAGACGATGCGGCCTTTCTCGACGATGCTGTGATGGTCGGCGAGCGCGATCAGCCGCTCGACGTACTTGTCGATGACGAGGATGGTCTGGCCGGCGGCGCGCAGACTGGCAAGGCAGGTCCAGATCTCCTCGCGGATCAGTGGTGCGAGCCCCTCGGTCGCTTCATCAAGGATCAGCAGGCGCGGGTTGGTCGTCAGCGCGCGGCCGATCGCGAGCATCTGCTGCTCGCCGCCCGACAGGCGATTGCCGAGATGATGCTTGCGCTCCGCGAGTTGCGGGAAAAAAGTAAATACCTTGTCGGCGGTCCAGGGATCGCGACTGCCGAAGCGGTCTGCAGCGAACGCGACCAGATGCTCTTTAACGGTGAGGTTCGCGAAGACTTGGCGACCTTCCGGTACCAGCGCGATACCCTGGCGCGCGATACGGTCGGGACGGACGCCGACGATGCTTGCGTCGGCGAAGCGGATGGTCCCGCCGCCCATGGGTAGAACGGGCAGCATGCCGCAGATGGCGCGTACCGTGGAGGTCTTGCCCATGCCGTTGCGGCCGAGCAGGGTCGCGACTTCACCTTCGCGGATGCTGAAGCCGATGTCGAACAGCACCTGGCTTTCACCGTAGGCCGCAGCGAGCTGGCGGACTTCGAGCAGGGCGCTCATTGGATTTCGTCACCCAGATAGGCGCGTCGAACATCAGGATGATTGCGCACGATGTCAGGCGAGTCGCTGATGATCACGCGGCCGGCGACCAGCACCGAGATGCGGTCGGCGAGCCGGAACACGATATCCATGTCGTGCTCGACCAGCAGCACGGTCTGTTCGCCCTTCAGCGAGGCGATCAGCGCCGCCATGTGCGCCGACTCTTCCGGCCCCATGCCGGCCATGGGCTCGTCGAGCAGCAACAGTTGCGGACGCGTGGCGAGCGCCATCGCCAGTTCGAGTGCGCGCTGCTGGCCGTGGGCAAGATCGGCCGCAATCTGGCCGGCGGCTTCGGCGAGGCCGACGCGGCCGAGCCATTCCTCGGCTTCCTCGATCATGCGAAAGTCGGCGCTGGCGGGACGGCACATGCGAAAGCTCGAACCCCAGTCGCGGCGGCGCGACTGCACGGCAAGCCGCACATTTTCGAGCGCAGGCAGATGGGGGAAGATTTGCGTGATCTGATAGGAGCGCGTGATGCCCAGCGCGACGCGTTCGTGCATGTCGTGATGTGCGATGTCGGCACCGGCAAAAACGATGCGACCTGCATCGGGACGCAGCGCACCGGAAATCAGGTGAATCAGCGTGGTCTTGCCTGCGCCGTTCGGTCCGATCAGTGCATGGATTTCGCCGCGTTCGATGGTGAGGTCGACGCCATTGGTCGCCCAGAGGCCGCCAAAATGACGCTTGAGGCCGGCAATTTCCAGCAGTGCGCTCATCCTCGACGCAATCCTGCGAGGCCGGCGAGGCCGCGCGGCGCGAACAGCACTACCGCCAGCAGCGCGAGGCCGATGTAGAGATGCGCGTACTCGGTCATCAGTCCGAGCGCTTCTTCGAGGCCGAGCAGCGCGATCGCGCCGAGCACACCGCCATAACGTTGTCCGACGCCGCCAAGGATCACCATCACCAGCAGCATTCCGGATTGGGTCCAGTAAAGCTGGGTCGGGCTGGCCAGCCCGTTCTGGTTGGCGAGCAATGCGCCGGCCAATCCCGCGACACCCGCGCCGATGACGAAGCAGGCGAGTTTGAGGCGATCGACCGGATAGCCGAGCGCCTCCATGCGCTGCTCGTTCTGGCGCAGCCCGGCGAGGGCGCGGCCATAGCGCGAGTGCGACAGCCGCTTGAGCGCGATCAGGCAGATGACGAGGGCGACGAGGGCGACCCAGTAGAGCGTCGTGTCGTTGGCGAGGTCGAAGGGCACGAGTGTCGAGCGTTGTTCCAGCGGCAGGCCATCGTCGCCGCCAGCACTTTGCAGGGAAATAACCGAGTAGTAGATCATCTGAGCGAAGGCCAGCGTGATCATGATGAAGTACACGCCGCGCGTGCGCAGAGACAGCGCGCCGATGGCCAGCGCCGCGCCAACAGCTACAAACATGGCGAGTGGCCAGGTGATCCAGGCGGAGACGATGCCTGCCTGCATCAGGAAGGCGACGACGTAGGCGCCGCCGCCGAAGAAGGCGGCGTGGCCGAAGGCGACCATGCCGCCATAGCCGACGATGAAATTGAGGCTGGTCGCCGCCAGCGCGAAGATCAGCAGGCGCGTGGCGAAACCGATGTAGAACTCCTCGCCAAGCGCTTGCAGGAGGAACGGCAGCAGGATGGCGGCGATCAGTACAGCCGCTTCGACGAAGCTTGTCGTGCGTGTCTTGCTCATGCGCGCGCGGGAAACAGGCCCTGCGGACGCCAGAACAGGATCGCGGCCATCAGCAGGTAGATCATGATGGACGCGAGCGCGGGGCCGAGGTGACTGGCGACCTCCGGGGAGCTCACGGCGCGCAGCAGCGTCGGGAGCAGGGCGCGGCCGAGCGTATCGACGATGCCCACCAACAGTGCGCCGATCAGCGCGCCGCGGATCGAGCCGATGCCGCCGATGACGATGACGACGAAGGCGAGAATCAGGATGTCCTCGCCCATGCCGACCTGCACGGCGAGCAGCGGGCCAAGCAGGGTGCCGGCGGCCGCGGCCAGCGCGGCGCCGAGTGCGAAGAGTCCGGTGAACAGCCAGCGCACGTCGACGCCGAGCGCTTCCGCCATCGGCCGGTTGGAGGCGCCCGCGCGTACCCACATGCCGACGCGTGTGTGGCTGACCAGCACGTAAAGAAAGAGCGCAACAAGCAGGCCGACGCCGATGATCAGCAGGCGGTAGGCGGGATAGCTGAAGCCGGCCAGTTCGACTGGCCCCGCCAATGCTTCCGGCGGATTGAGCAGCAGCGGCTGCGGTCCCCAGATCATGCGCACGAGATCGTTGGCAATCAGGATCAGCGCGAAGGTGGCGAGCACCTGTGCGAGATGGTCGCGCAGATAGAGCCTTCGCAGCAGCAGGAACTCCAACATGATGCCGATGGCCGCCATGCCGAGCATCGCGGCAAGCAAGCCCGTGACGAAAGAACCGGAAGCTTGCGCGGCGGCCGCGCCGAGATAGGCGCCGCCCATGTAGAGCGAGCCGTGCGACAGGTTGATCATGTCCATGATGCCGAACACGAGCGTCAGCCCGGAGGCGATCAGGAACAACATCAGGCCGAACTGCAGTCCGTTCAGGAGTTGTTCGAGAACCAGTTGCGTCATCGGTACATGCGATGCCGAAGGCGCTCGCTGGAGTCAGGCCGGCCGGGGGGGCTTGTTCGGATTGTTGTTGTGGGGCTTGTTGCCGCCCTGCTGCGGGCGTCCGCCACCGGGCTTCCCGCCACCGCCGCCTTTCCCCTTCATGCGGTTTTTCTGGTGGAAACTGCCGCCGGGTTTCGCGCCACCATAGGCATTCGTCGGTTGCTGGTTGCCGGCGCGGTTGCCTGGCGCGGTCTGGATCTCGAGCTCGTTGAGTTCATCCCACTCGGCATCGGTACGATCGCGTTCCGGGATGGATTGAAGTTCGCGGATGCGACGACGCGGATCGAACTGGGGTGCCGCCGGCGCGGGCGGCACGACAGACGCCACTGCCGGGGTGGTCGCGACTGGAGCAGGTGCAGGAGAGGAAAGGTCTTCGTTCTCCAAGGGAGTTCCGATCTGTAAAAAAAGTGTCAGAAAGTCATATGCAGGAATTTTTCATCCTGCGGCCATCGGTTTTCGAAGGCCATGTCGCGCCTGCATTTTTGCCTCGACTGGCGCGCGAAGCGTAATTTACCAGAAAACCGCCGCCCGCCAGCGATTTGGCCGGGCGGCAGGATCAGAACATCAGCCGCAGCTACCGACCGCGCCGCAGGCGGTGCAGAAGTCGCAGCCGTCTTTTTTAATCACGGTCATGTTGCCGCACTCGGCGCACAGCGAGCCCTGTGTGATCTTGAGTTCGCCCTTCTTCTCGCTCGGGCGCTCGAGGATGCCCATCTCGCGCGTCGGGAAGCCGTGCTCGTCGAGAATGCCGAGCATCGCGTAGCGGTGCATGATCAGACGCGCGATGTAGGCGACGGTCGAAGGCCAGTTTTGCTGCTTGTTCGAGCCGGGCACGCGCGCCATGAAGTCGCCGAGCGGCTCGGGGTAGTTGAGCAGCTTGCGCAGCTTCATGCCGATCCAGGCCGGGTCCATCACGCGCATGTCGAGCGACAGCAGCTTGGTCAGGCCGTCGAGGGCGCGCGGGTAGTTGCCGGAGAGCCAGCAGGAGTAGGGGCGCGTGACGCCGTCGGGCAGCGTGATTTCCTTGAGGCCCAGAACGAAGTCCTCGCGCGATGCGGGGTTGACGATGTCGACCGTCCAGGACAGCGTGCCGTCGGTGCCGGTCTTCGGCTCGTCGCGACTGAACATGCAGTCGAGTACGGGCGTGGCGCCATCGGTATCGAGCGCGCCGAGCTGTTCGCAGCGGTAGCGGATCACCTGGGCCATCGCCGAAACCGAGCCGGGCATCATCTTCAGTTCACCGTGCGGTGGCATCGACATCTCGAAGGGCTCGTCGCCGACGGTGCCGGCGAGCACGTCCAGCTTCAGTTTGAGCCAGGCCGGATCGTTGGCGCGCATGTCCATCGACAAGGTTTTGGCGACCGCACCCAGGCCGCGAGGCTGTTCGGTGCCGTTGACCCAGATCTCGAAGGGCACGGACTGGCGCTTTTCATTCTCGATCTGGCCGACGAAGAGGGCGAACTCGCCGTGTGGCGTCTCGATCATGTAGGTCCATGCAGCATTGCCATCCGTCAGGCGCGGCCGGCCGGGCCAGCGCAGGCTGGCGAGTACCGGGGCCGGCAGCGAGCCGATCGACATGCGGCGGTTGGCGCAGTCGATGGTGACGTCCTGTGGCTGCTTCTGGTTGTGCTGGCTGGGCGCCTGCTGGGCCGGTTGCTGCGGTTCGACCGAGAGCACGCTGCCCAGCACGGCGTTCGGGCGGTAGGTGGCCAGGCCCTTGAGGCCGGACTTCCAAGCGACCATGTAGAGGTCTTCGAATTCGGTATAGGGGTAGTCGGCCGGCACATTCACTGTCTTGGAGATCGAGGTGTCGACATAGGGCGCGACCGCCGCGACCATCTGCTCGTGGGCCTGCGCGGTGATTTCCAGTGCCGTGACGAAGTAGTCGGGCAGCTTGGCGGTGTCACCGCCCTGGTGCTTGAACAGGCGCCAGGCGTAATCCTCGACCGCGTATTCCTTGTGCGTGCCATCGACCATGCGCTTCTTGCGCGTGTAGGTCCAGGAGAAGGGCGGCTCGATGCCGTTGGAAGCGTTGTCGGCGAAGGCCAGCGAGATCGTGCCGGTCGGCGCGATCGAGAGCAGGTGCGAGTTGCGGATGCCGTGCTTGCGGATCTGGTCCTTGATGGCCTGCGGCAGGCGCGAGGCGAAGTTGCCGCCGGAGAGGTAAAGGTCGGCGTTGAAGAGCGGGAAGGGACCACGCTCCTTGGCCAGCTCGACCGAGGCCAGGTAGGCGCGGTCGCGCATGAACTCGGAAATCTTGGCGGCGGTGCGGCGGGCTTCTTCAGTGTCGTAGCGCAGGCCGAGCATGATCAGTGCGTCGCCGAGGCCGGTGAAGCCGAGGCCGACGCGGCGCTTCGCGGCCGCTTCGGCCTTCTGCTGCGGCAGCGGCCAATGGGTGGCGTCGAGCACGTTGTCGAGCATGCGCACCGAGGTGTCGATCACCTGGCCGAAGGCGCTGTAATCGAAATCGGCGGTTTCGCTGAAGGCCTGGTTGATGAACAGCGTCAGATTGATCGAACCGAGGCAGCAGCAGCCGTAGGGCGGCAGCGGCTGTTCGGCACAGGGGTTGGTCGCCTCGATGGTCTCGCAGTAATTGAGGTTGTTGTCCTTGTTCATGCGGTCGATGAACAGGATGCCCGGTTCGGCGTGATCATAGGTCGAGCGCATGACCTGATCCCACAACTCGCGCGAGGGCACCTTGCGGTAGACCCAGAGGCCGTCGTCGCGCTGGTAGGCACCGTTCTGCTTGACATCGTTGGAGGGCTCGGCGCGATGGACCAGTTCGACATCGCTGCCGGCTTCAACGGCCTGCATGAAGGCGTCGGTGACACCGACCGAGATGTTGAAGTTGGTCAGGTCGCCGCCGTCCTTGGCGTGGATGAAGGCTTCGATGTCCGGATGGTCGCAGCGCAGGACGCCCATTTGCGCGCCGCGGCGGGAACCCGCGGATTCGACGGTCTCGCAGGACCGATCGAACACGCGCATGTAGGAGACCGGGCCGGAGGCGCGCGACTGCGTGCCTTTCACGTGCGCGCCGACCGGGCGGATGCTGGAAAAGTCGTAGCCGACGCCACCGCCGCGGCGCATCGTCTCGGCGGCCTGCGACAGGGCGGTGTAGATGCCGGGACGGCCATCTACCACTTCGGAGATCGAGTCGCCGACCGGTTGCACGAAGCAGTTGATCAGGGTGGCGCACAGGTCGGTACCGGCGGCCGAGTTGATGCGGCCGGCGGGGACGAAGCCGTTTTCCTGGGCGTCAAGGAAACGCGATTCCCAGACGGCTCGCTTGTCTTCGGTTTCATAGCCGGCCAGAGCGCGGGCGACGCGGGCGCGCACATCATGGACATTGCGCTCGTTGCCCTTGGCGTATTTCTCCAGCAGGACTTCCCCTGAAATCTCCTGCGGCAGGGGCAGCCCCAATTGCCCCGTGTATTCCTGTTCCTGGACGGTATTGCCTTGATCGGTGGTCTGGTCAGTAGTCATGTTCGTCAAGTCGTTGGCTATTGTTATGGTCGAAAGCTCGATAGGAGGCGAAGCATAGCGGCCCCTCAATCACCTGCAAAGTGAAAAATTTTTGCTTACTGATAAATCAATTACTTAGCAATTTATCTAGTAGCCAGTAAAATTTATACCACTATATATAGTATGTTTCTGTTGAAAAAAAGCGCGCAAAAAATCAGTCTGTTGTACGTACTGATGCGGGCTGCGGAAATGCGGAAGTTTGCTGCGATGCAAAAACCGAACCACTATTCAGGGGCTTGACGAAACACGAAATTGCCTGATGTTCAGCAGCGAAGCGCCCGGAAAAAAGCCTGCCGTATCACTTTAGACGAGACTCAGGCTTTTCCCCGGCGCGCCAGCAGGCATAAAGCAATTCGTAGCTGATCTCCGGAGCCTCGTCGAGCGTCTGCATCACCCGACGCAATTCAGCCGGCGAAAGCCGGACATGGCCCGTTGCAGGCATGTCGGCGCCGAGCGCACGCAGGCCGCGCAGGAAGGCGAGACCGCTTGCCGGTCGGTCGACGTAGACCTCGGTGCGCATGAGCAACTGACCGTCAGTCGGGAAAGCCGCATCGCATTGCGTCGGGGTCGGGAAGACAGGGGTGCCCGGCGTCAGTCCGCAACAGGCATGTGCAGCACGCCACTCGCGGAAGGTCTGGGCACCGAGCAGACTCAAGGCAAGCGTTCCACCGGGGGTAAGCAGGGCGGCGAGTCGGGCGAGGGTGGCCGGCAGATCGACGAACCATTGTGCGGCGAGACTCGCGCAGATCAGGTCGAAGGGGCCCGCGACGCTTGGCCGGGAACCGTCCATCACCGCGTAATCCAGTCCCGGAAGTCCGGCGCGGCAAGTCGCGACCATGGCCGGCGCGATGTCGGTGGCCAGGATGTGCGCGCCGGGCAGATACAGGGTCAGGCACCCGGTTAGGTGGCCAGTACCACAGCCGATCTCCAGCACACGCGGACGCGGCGGCAGGCCGGTCGCCGCGATCAGGCCGGCGAGAGTTCGCGCGGCGTGGCGCTGCACTTCTGAGTGCGCGTCGTAGGTCTCTGCCGCAGCGGAAAACCGCGCAGCGACGCGCTGGTGGAAATCGTTCACGCGGCGAGCCTCGCGATCCATTCCGCGCACGGTCCGGGATGCGTGACGGGCAGCAGGTGGCCCTCTGCGTCAATGGTGGCGACGCTGGCCACCGCGCCGAAGGCCATCGCGCTCATCGCGGCGGGCACGATGGGATCCTCGCTGCCGACGAGCGCGAACACATCGGAGCGGCGCGCGGCGAGGGCGGCGCGGCCGTCCCATTCCGCCAGCCAGTCCAGCCCGGCGGCGAGGCGTGCGACGTCGGGCGCGGCCTTGGGAGCATGGCCGCCGCAGCGCGCATGAAAGTCGGCGAGCACCGCCGCCGGGGCGCGCTCGAACTGCTGCCGCATGCGCGCCAGCACGCGCGGCGAGACGGCCGGCGCGTAGTCCGCTGTTTCGGTGAAGCGCGGAAAGCCGTTGATGGCGAGCAGCTTGTGCCATTGGAGGTCCGTTTGCGTCAGCCACCAGAGCGCGCCAAGCGAGTGGCCGACGGCGATCACGGGCTCCGTAAAAGTCGGCGCTGGCAGGACGGCACCAAAGTAGCCGAAGTCGATGGTTGTGACAGCGAGGCTGGCCGGCAGCCGCGCGCGCACCGCGTCCCAGAGATGCGCGTCGTAGCCCCAGCCGTGCGCGAGGACGACGGTCGTCACAACGTGCGCACCGCCGCCAGCACGCGCTCGAATTGTGCGTCCGTTAGCGTGGCGGAAAGGGAGAAGCGCAGCCGCGCGCTGCCGGCCGGCACCGTCGGCGGGCGAATGGCGACGACGAGGATGCCGGCCGCGCGGAAGGTTTCGGCGGCGGCGAGCGCACGTACTTCGTCGCCCAGCACGGCGGGGACGATCTGCGTGGACGAGGACAGGGTGTCGAGGCTGCGTTCGCGCAGCGCGGCGCGCAGCGCGGCGCCCATGCACGCGAGCCGCGCGCGTTCGGCATCCATGCCGGGGACGAGGTCGAGCGCCGCGTCGAGTGCACCGAAGGCCGATGGCGCCGGCGCGGTGCTGTAGAGGAAGCCGCCGCAGCGGTTGACCAGCCAGTCGATCAGCGCGCGCGAGCCGGTGACATAGGCGCCCGCACCCCCCAATGCCTTGCCCAGCGTGCCCATCGTGATTGAGGCGCGTCCCTCCGACAGCCCCACGCCACGGGGGCCAAGCACGCCGGTGGCATGGGCTTCGTCGAGGTAGAGAAAAACACTGTGTTTTTCGGCGAGCGCCGCCAGCGCGGCCACGTCGGCGCGGTCGCCGTCCATGCTGAAGACGGATTCGGTGACGATCAAGCGAAACTCGCCGGGGTGCGCGATGAGAAGTTCTTCGAGATGCGCGAGGTCGTTGTGGCGAAAGCGGATCTGTTTCACGCCGCGCAGGCCGGCGTGCAGGCTGGCGTGGTTGAGCCGGTCGGTAAAGACAAGTGGTTTTTCGCCGAGTTCGAGTAGCGCGGGCAGGACGGAGCTGTTCAACTGGTAGCCGGTGGCGAAGACCAGCGCGGCTTCCGTACCCTTGAAGCGTGCGAGTTTTTCCTCCAGCGCGAGCAGTTCGGCGCTGGTGCCGGTAACGAGCCGCGATGCACGGCTGCCGGCGCCGTGTTTTTGCGTCCAGGCGCTGGCGCGCTCGATGAGCAGCGGATGGCGCGAGAGGCCGAGATAGTCGTTGGACGCCACGTCGATCAGCGTGGCGTCGACGGGACGCAAAAGTCGGCGCTGGCGGGACGCCGCCAGCGCATCGAGGCGCGGCGCGATCAGGGGGTCGAGATTGGGCATGGGGGTTGGTAGGCCGCTTCAGCAACCACGTCGCAGACGGCGGCTGTCAGCGTGGTCAGATCGGCGGCGTCGATGACGAAGGGCGGCGCGAGATAGACGATGTCGCCGAAGGGACGCACCCAGACGCCGCGCGCTGCGAACGCGGGCCGCAGGGCGGCGACGACGGGACGGTCGAGTTGCACGACCCCGATGGCGCCCATGACGCGCACATCGACCACGCCGGGCAGGGTGCGGCAGGGTTCCAGCCCGCGCCGCATCTGCGCCTCGATGGCGGCGACCTGCTGCAGGCGCGGCTCGCTTTCGAACAGGTCGAGCGAGGCGTTGGCGGCGGCGCAGGCGAGCGGGTTGGCCATGAAGGTGGGGCCGTGCATGAAAGCATCCTCGGCGCGCTCGGAGCAGAAGGCGGCGAAAACATGGCTGCCAGCAACAGTGGCGGCCAGCGGCAGCGTGCCGCCAGTGAGCGCCTTCGACAGGCACATGATGTCGGGCACGGCCTCGGGCGGCGAGGCGAACAGCGTGCCGGTGCGGCCGAAGCCGGTCATGATCTCGTCGGCGATCATCAGCACGCCATGTTCATCGCAGGCGGCACGGATATGCTTCAGCGTCGCCGCATCGTGGAAGCGCATGCCGCCGGCGCCCTGCACGCGCGGCTCGACGATGACGGCGGCGATGTCCGGATTCGCCAGCAGGCTGTCGAGCGCGGCGCGCGTGGCGTCATCGCGCGGCAGGTCGGCGAAGATTTGCGGCACGCGGTAGCCGGCCAGCGCGGCGTGGAAGCCGCAGCCGGGATCGGTGACGGAGAGCGCGCCGAGCGTGTCGCCGTGGTAGCCCTGACCGAAGGCGACGAAGCGGCGGCGATTCTCGCCACGATTCTTCCAGTACTGCACGGCCATCTTCAGCGCGACCTCGACCGCCACCGAGCCGGATTCGGAGAAGAACACGCGCTCCAGATTGCCCGGCAGCAGCGCGGCGAGCCGCCGCGCCAGCGTCAGCGCCGGCTCATGCACCAGCCCCGCGAACATCACGTGCGGCAGGGTCTCGAGCTGCGCCGCCACCGCCTTCCGAATGTGTGGGTGGTTGTAGCCGTGGCACATCGTCCACCACGAGGAAATGCCGTCGATCAGCTCGCGGCCGTCGGCCAGCCGGATGCGCACACCGAAGGCCGCGACCACCGGCAGCGGCGCCGGCGCGGTGGCCATCTGGGTGTAGGGCAGCCAGAGGTGGTCGATACAAGTCATGGGAGAATGGCGCGGATGAATAAGGCCTATTTTATTACCGCCACGGGCACCGACGTCGGCAAGACCTGGCTGACCGCCGGTCTCGTCGCCGCCTGTCGTGCACGCAACCAGCCGGTGCGCGCGCTCAAGCCGGTGATGTCGGGCTACGATCCGGCACGCCACGAGGAGTCGGACGCCGCGAAAGTCGGCGCTGGCAGGACGGCATGGGTGTATGCCGCGCCGCTCTCACCCGATCTGGCGGCGGCGAAGGAGGGCAAGGCCATCGACTTCAATGAGCTGGTGAGCTGGTGCCGGGGCGAGATCGACAGGGACGACGGCCTGCTGCTGATCGAGGGCGTCGGCGGGGCGATGGTGCCGCTGACGGCGCACCACACGGTGCGCGACTGGATCGTCACGCTGGGCATCCCGGCGTTGCTGGTCTGCGGCAGTCATCTCGGCACGCTTTCGCACACGCTGACGGCGCTCGCCGCGCTGCGCGAGGTCGGCGTCGTACCGGCGATGATCGTCGTCAACGAATCGGCAGGCAGCACGGTGAGCCTCGACGACACACTGGTTTCGCTAGTGCCACATATCGGCGACATCCAGGTCGTGACGCTGCGCCGCGACGATGCGGCGGGCGTGGTGCAGCTCGCTAACAGCCTCAGTTAGCAGCCAACAAGACCCAGACGGGCAAATAGCGCCTCGTCGTGCGCCGCCTCGGGGTTGCCGCTGGTCAGCAGCTTGTCGCCGTAGAAGATCGAGTTCGCGCCGGCGAGAAAGCACAGCGCCTGCAGTTCGTCGCTCATGTGCTGGCGGCCGGCCGACAGGCGCACCCAGCTTGTCGGCATCGCGATGCGCGCGGCGGCGATGGTGCGCACGAATTCGAAGGGGTCGAGCGGCGGCGCGTTCTCCAGCGGCGTACCGGGAATCGCCACGAGATGGTTGATCGGCACCGACTCGGGCGGTGGGTTCATCGACGCAAGCTGCGCGATCAGCGCGGCGCGCACGCGGCGGCTTTCGCCCATGCCGATGATGCCGCCGCAGCAGATCTTCATGCCGGCCTTGCGCACGCTGGAAAGTGTTTCCATGCGCGCCTGCTGGCTGTGGGTGGTGATCACCTGGTCGTAGAACTCGGCGCCGGTGTCGAGGTTGTGGTTGTAGTAGTCGAGCCCGGCAGCGGCGAGCTTCTCGGCCTGGCCGGGGCCGAGCAGGCCGAGCGTCAGGCAGGATTCCATGCCCAGATCTTTCACCGTGCGCACCATCTCGATGACCTTGTCGAGGTCGCCATCCTTGGGCCCGCGCCAGGCCGCGCCCATGCAGAAACGCGTCGCGCCCTTCTCCCTGGCCGCTTTCGCCGCAAGCCTCACTTCATCGAGTTCGAGCAGCTTGCCGCGCTCGATGCCGGTCTCTGTATCACGCCGCGCCGACTGCGAGCAGTAGCCGCAATCCTCCGAGCAGCCGCCGGTCTTGATCGACAGCAGGGTCGAGCGCTGGATCCTGTTCGGGTCGAAATGCTGCCGGTGCGCCTGTTGTGCGCGGAACAGCAGGTCGGGGAAGGGCAGGGAGAAGAGCGCTTCGATGGCGTCGGTCGTGCAAGCGGGAGAAGCTGAGGTCATGGCTGTCCTAGGTATGGAGGTGTTATTGCGGGGGTGGGTCATTGGCGTGATTCCAGGGATTCCCAGCGTTCCAGCAGGCCCAGCAGTTCCTCGTCGATGGCCGCGAGACGGGCGGCAACCGCCTGGGCGTCTTGTGGGGTTTCGTAAAGCTTCGGGTCTTCGAGCCGAATGGTCAGATTTCCCTGCTCGGCTTCGAGGCTGGCAATGCGCCCGGGCAGGGCTTCCAGTTCGCGCTGCTCCTTCCAGGAGAGTCCGGCTGACTTTGGCTTGCTCTCGTGCCGTCCCGCCAGCGCCGACTTTTGCTGGGGCTGCGCCGGCTTTTCGGCTTCTTTTCGGGCAGCCTGATACGCCGCCCAGTCGCTGTATCCGCCGGCGTACTCGTGCCAGGTTCCGTCACCTTCCGCCGCGATGGTCTGGGTGACGATGGCATCCAGGAAGGCGCGGTCGTGGCTGACGAGGAAAACCGTGCCCGGATAGTCCTGCAACAGGTCTTCCAGCAGGTCCAGCGTCTCGATGTCGAGGTCGTTGGTCGGTTCGTCGAGCACCAGCACGTTGGCCGGCCGCGCGAACAGCCGCGCCAGCAGCAGTCGGTTGCGTTCACCGCCGGAGAGCGACTTGACCGGCGAACGCGCGCGCTGCGGCGCGAACAGGAAGTCGCCGAGATAGCCGACCACATGTTTCCGGGCGCCTGCGATCTCGACCCAGTCCGAGCCGGGCGAGATCACATCGGCGAGCGTGGCCTCGGGATCGAGTTGGGCGCGGAACTGGTCGAAGTAGGCGACTTCCATCTTCGTGCCGCGCTTCACCGTGCCGCTGTCGGGCGTGATTTCGCCAAGGATCAGGCGCAGCAGGGTGGTCTTGCCCGCGCCGTTGGGGCCGATCACGCCGATGCGATCGCCGCGCAGGATACGGGTGGAAAAGTCCCTGACGACCACTTTCTCGCCGAACGCCTTGTTGACGTGCTGCAGTTCGGCCACGACCTGGCCGCTCTTGTCGCCGGCATCGAGTTGCAGCTTCACCTGGCCGATGCGGTCGCGGCGGGCGGCACGTTCGGCGCGCAGCTTGTCCAGTCGTTGCACCCGAAACACGGCACGCGTACGCCGCGCTTCGACGCCCTGGCGGATCCAGACTTCCTCTTCCTTCAGCAGCTTGTCGGCCCGCGCTGCCGCCTTGGCTTCGTCGGCCAGTTCCTGTTCCTTGCGCATGCGATAGGCGGCGAAACTGCCGGGATAGCTTGCCAGCTTGCCGCGATCCAGTTCGACGACGCGCGTCGCCAACCGGTCGAGAAAACGCCGGTCGTGGGTCACGAACAGCAGCGTGACGTTGCTTTCGAGCAGGAAGGCCTCCAGCCATTCGATGGCGGCGATGTCGAGGTGATTGGTCGGCTCGTCAAGCAGCAGCACATCGGGTGCGACCGCCAGTGCCTGCGCTAGCGCGAGGCGCTTTTTCTGCCCACCCGACAGCGTGCCGACCCTAGCGTCGGCGTCGAGGCCGAAACGCGCGATGACCTGTTCCGCGCGCGCCTCGTAGGCCCAGACACCGAGCGACTCCATCTCGTGCTGCAAGGTGTCCATGCGCGCGAGCAACGCAGCATGGTCGGCCGCCGCGTCCGCCATGCGGTGGGCAACCTCGTGGTATTCGGCGAGCAGCCGTGCCGTGTCGCCCATGCCCGCGACGACGGCATGAAACACGGTCAGTTCCGCGTCGAAGGGCGGCTCTTGCGGAACATAGCCGAGCTTGAGACCGGGCTGGGTCCAGAACGAGCCATCGTCGAGGTGCGCCTTGCCTGCCAATGTCGCGAGCAGCGAAGATTTGCCGGTGCCATTGCGGCCGATCAGCGCAACGCGCTCGCCAGCGTCGAGCTGGAACGCCGCTGCGTCGAGCAGGGGAACATGGCCGTAGGCGAGACAGCCGTTGTCGAGTTTGAGGAGGGGCATGGGTGCATTCTACGGGGCCGCTGGCGCTATCCCCATGTTGCTGGCGGTCCGGTTGTGCCGTCCCGTCAGCGCCGGGTTTTATCCCAAGTGGCCCAGTCTCTCGCGCCAGTAGCCGGGGCGACGGTGTTGGTGGCCGACTGCCAGTACCAGCAATTCCTCCGGTAAGGGAGCGTAAATCACGAGGTAGGGAAAGCGTGTCATCAGACATTTTCGGGTATCGGGTCCGCATGGCGGCCACGCTAGCGGCATGGTGGCAACCAAACGCATCAGTTGGCGCAGTTCGCGCTGGAAGCCAACACCCAGATCGGGAGAGATCGCGGCGTAATAATCGGCGGCCTCGCGGATCTCCTCGCGCGCTACCGCGAGATAGCGAATCTTCACGAATTGCCGAGTTTGCCGAAAACTTCGCTTTCATCGACTGCCGCGAGTTCGCCGCGGCGAAAAGCGGCCAGTCGATCTTCTGCTTCGGCTGCCCATGCGCTGGATATTTCGGGATCGGGTTTATCCAGTGTCGCAAGGATCGTCTCGACCAGTTGCAGGCGGTCGCTTGGCGGCAACTTGGCGGCCATGGTGGCTAGTTCCAGAGCGGCTTGTGTCATGATCATTTCTCCATGCGATTCGCTAAGGCGTTACCTTACCGCATCCACTGGCCATCGTGAGCCCTCTTTCTCAGACGATCGTGCAGACTTCGTCGAAGGCTGGGCGCGGGCTGCGCGGGAAGATGCCGGCCGGATCGCCATAGCCCAGGCTGCAAATGAAGTTGGCCTTGATGTTCGTGCCGGCGAAGAACTCCGCGTTCACCTTGTCGGCGTCGAAGCCCGACATCGGGCCGCAGTCGAGGCCCAGTGCGCGCGCGGCGAGCATGAAGTAAGCGCCCTGCAGGCTGCTGTTGCGGAAGGCGGTCGCCTCGATCAGCGGCTGGTTGCCGACGAACCAGGAGCGCGCGTCGGTGTGCGGGAACAACTTGGGCAGCTGCTCATGGAAGGCCAGGTCCATGCCGAGGAGCGCGGTGACCGGCGCGGCCTGTACCTTGGCGCGATTGCCTTCCATCATGAGCGGGAGCAGGCGGGCCTTGGCGGCGGCGGACTTGACGAAGACCACGCGCAGCGGCCAGCAGTTGGCGCTGGTCGGGCCCCATTTCATCAGATCATGGAGTTCGACGAGCAGGCTGTCGGGCACGGGCTTGTCCTGCCAGGCATTCTGGCTGCGGGCGGTGCGAAAAAGCTGGTCTAGAGCGGCATTGTCGAGCGGCATGGCTTATCCTTTCAGTCTGTAAGGGCTGGGAACGGGGAGGAGTATATGGAACGAATCACCATTTCGCTGGACGAGACGCTGGCGCGCGAGTTCGACGCGCTGATCGAACGGCGCGGCTATCAGAACCGTTCCGAGGCGTTTCGCGATTTGCTGCGCGAGCATCTCGAAGCCGCACGCCAGAGCGAGGCAGCCGGTAGCGCCGGGCATTGCGTCGCCAATCTTTCCTACGTTTATGACCACCATGCGCGCGATTTGGCCGAGCGGTTGACCAGCCTGCAACACGCGCATCACGATCTGACGGTGGCGACCATGCACGCGCACCTGGATCACGACAACTGCCTCGAAAGCGTCATCCTGCGCGGGCCGACGGGCAGTGTGCGCGCCTTCGCCGATGCGCTGACCGCCGAGCGCGGCGTGCGCCACGGGCAGATCAATGTCGTCTCGGTCGAGGTCGCCAGCAGCGCGCATACCCACGGCTACCGCCCGCGCGGCGCGACGACTCACGTACACCTGAAGCCGAAGAATTGATGATCCGCAATCAAAGGTAGGCCAGCGGAATCGCGGTAACGGCCTTCGATAGCGGAATATCCCGCTCGACAAAGCAGATCACCGCACCGGGGCCGACGGGTTTGGCCAGTTTGTCGAGCACGACAAAGTGTCGCTTGGCATTGTGGGATGGCGCCGCCGTTTTCTTGATCTCGACCGGATACAGCGTATCGGCAGACTCGATCAGCAGATCGACCTCCTGCTGGTCGGTGTCGCGATAGAAATACAGCGGCGCCTCTCGGCCGTTGTGCCAGTAACTCTTGAGAACTTCACCGACCACCCAGGTTTCGAGCATCGCGCCCGACATGGCACCGGCCTCCAGAGATCCGGCATCGGGCCAGCGCGTCAGGTAAGCCGCCAGGCCGGTATCGAGGAAGTACATTTTGGGCGCCTTGACCAGTCGCTTGCTCAGGTTGGAGTGATACGGCTGCAACAAATACACCAGCCCGGAAGTTTCCAGCACCGAAAGCCACGCCTTGGCGGTCTTGTTGTCGATGTCGACAGCGCGTGCCAGGCTCGCGTAGTTCAACAGTTGCCCGGTGCGCGCCGCCACCGCCGCCAGAAAACGGTTGAACGCCATCTGGTCGGTCACCTTCAGCACATCCTGAACATCGCGCTGGATATAGGTCTGGATATACGAGCGGTAAAACAGGTCGCGCGCATGGGCGCCCTCCTGGTTGAGCCGGGGATAAGCGCCCAGCCAGATGCGCTCGAATATCGGCATGAGCGACTGTGGCGGCGCGTGCTGCCGCGCATGGGCCACCCAGTCGGCAGTGGGCAGGAAGGGTTGCGACGCATCGCCCCGCCCTTGCAGTTCGGCTTGCGACAGGCCCAGCAGATCGACGATGGCGACACGTCCGGCCAGGCTTTCGGTAATGCCGCGCATCAATTCGAATTTTTGCGAGCCGGTCAGCCAGAACTGCCCATTCGTTTTGGCCCGATCCACCTGCAGCTTGATCGCCGGAAACAGCTGCGGTGCGTATTGAACTTCGTCGATGATCAGCGGGGCCGGCCAGGTCTGGAGGAACAACGCCGGGTCGGACTGCGCCAGGCTGCGGGCGTCCAGGTCATCCAGCGTCACGTAATTCCTGGAAGAGGATGGCTCGCTCCGGGCGCACATTTCCAGCAAGGTTGTCTTGCCCACCTGACGCGGGCCGGTGAGCATCAGGACAGGAAAGCTGTCGCTAACGATTTGAATGGTCTTGGCAAGGGTACGGAGGTACATAAAGTCGTGTAGATTGGAATCATGTTCCATTATGCACGAACGATTTTGCCTGTGCTATTTTTTCCTTATTGCAGATCGGGGTGCCGTTCTGCTTGCGCCGACAATTTTCATTCTGGTCTTCACGGCTTGGCAATCAATGCGGTAGGCAGCAGGATCGTCACCGTTGTTCCTAGGTTTGGCGCGGAGGCGATATCGATGGAACCGCCGAGCAGCTCGACGACCTCCTTGACGATCGCCATGCCGAGGCCGGTGCCGGGGATGTTGCCGGACGTGTCGGCCCGGTAAAAGCGTTCGCAGGCGTGCGCCACTTGCTCTTCCGTCATGCCGATGCCGTGATCGGTAATTGCCAGGCTCACCATCGCCTTGACCCCGACCAGCCGGGAGGCACCCGCAATCACGATGCCGCCACCCTGCGGTGAATACTTCACCGCATTGCCGAGGATATTCAACAGCACCTGCCGCAGCTTGGGCGCGTCCGCCCGCACGACCGGCAGATTCGCCGGCAGGTTCAGCGTTACCGGCCAGCGTTCCGCATCGAACTGCATCGAAGACAGCACGTCGATGACCAGAGGCGCAAGCGTCACCGGTTCGACCTTGAAGTCCTTGCCTCGGCGCGACTCGATGCGCGAGATATCGAGCAGCTCATTGATGATCTCGATCAACCAGGCCGTCTGTTTGTGGATGGTCTGGAGCAGGTCCTTGCGGGTTTCGGCATCGAAGTCCTGGGCGACGAGCAGTTCGGTGAAGCCGTAGATGCTGGCCATGGGGGTGCGCAGTTCGTGCGCGGCATGGGAGAGGAATTCGCTCTTCATGCGATCCACTTCGACTTCGTGTGTCACGTCGCGCAGGTAGAGGATCTGTGAAACCGTGGTCGCATCGGCCAGGCGCAGCTTCAGTTCAATGACGCGTTTGCCGGGGCCGGCGAGTTCGATCAGCAGGCGGGGCGGGGCGCTTTCGCCGGATTCCTGTGCCAGGCGCATAGCGGTCACGCCTTCGAAGGGCGTGGCCGGCAGGCAGTCGTTTGCCAGGCGGGCGGAGAAAGCATCTTCGTCCAGCTCGACGATGTCGGCCTCCTTGTAACCCGTCATGTCCAGGAACGCCGGATTGGCGTGCTTGACGCGACGGGCCGCGTCGAAAGACACGAAGGCGTCGGGGCTGAGGCTGAAGATCGCGTCGAGTTGCGCGTTGCGGTCGGCGATACGGTCTTCGGACTCACGTTGCTTGCTGATGTCGGTATGAGATCCCGCCATGCGCACCGCGTTACCGGTGGCATCGAAGAGCGCCCGGCCGCGCGCGAGAATCCACTTGTAGCTGCCATCCTTGCAACGCATGCGCATGGAACACTGATAAAAACCAATGTCGCCACGCAGATGCCGATCGACCTCGGCAAATACCCTGTCCCGATCCTCCGGGTGCAGAAGGCCGGCCCAAGAGTCGAGATGATTACTGACATCGCTGTCAAGATAGCCGAGCATCGATTTCCAGCGGCTGGAAAGGAACAGATCACCGGAGCGGATATGCCAGTCCCAGATGCCGTCGTTGGTACCGGCGATGGCCAGTTCCCAGCGCTCCTGGGTTTCGGCAAGCACCTTTTCCACTATTAGTCGGCGCTCAATTTCCTCGGACAACTCGATATTGCGAAATTCCGTGATGGCCTGCTGTTGCTCTGCGGCACGAATGTTGTCAGCGAGGGTATCGGCCTCGCGCCGCATGCGATCCATCTTGATGGCGCCTAACACCATCAATAACAGCAGGGCGCCAGCCACAATCAGGTTGTAGCGTGACGGCAGATGGCCGTATATCAGGTTTTCAGGTACGAAACTGACCAGTACCAGAGCGGTTCCAGGAACTGGAGTTTTGACGATCAATATTTCACTCAGAAACTCGTCGATCGGTTCCTTGAAAAATTCCGACTTGATTTCATGCACCCGGTTATCCGGCAGTTTCACGAGTGTGCGCAGTTGCCCGCTGGTCAGGCGTGTATCGAAGTTGAATCCCGTCAGCGGCTTCCCTTCGCTGGTCAGAAGCAACTCGCCATGGCCAAGGGACGACGATGCAATCATGTTGCGATACAAGATGCTCTCATGCATGCTTTTGACCACGATGCCATCGCGTTTGCCCTTATGCATCACAGGCGCCATCAATTCGACGCGCCCCCGCCAGGGATCAACGCGCATGTGCGGTTGCATGCCAGTCAGCAAAGGGGGTGGGGGCTCCGGTTCGCCTCGATGGCTGTCTGCAATCAGCTCATTATCTTCAGAGTAGAAGATGATCCGTGGTGAACTGACATTCCAGCGTCGTTCAAGCCTCTCGCTGAGCTGCTGAAAGCGCTGTTCGATTACAGCAATCGAGGAATTCAATCCATAGCGAGGCGACATGCCCAGATCGCGATTGAGCAAAAAGGTACGAATCTCGGCAAGATCGGCACCGGCAATTGTCGTATCGATCAATTGGTCGCTGAAATCTCTCAAAGTTGCTGCACGTCGCTGATTGTCGGCAAGCAGGTAGTCGGTGGCATCCTGGCGCATGCGCTGCCAGGTGTTGACTGTGTAACTTAGGAGCAGTGCTGAATAAAGCGTAAAAGCAGTGGCCAGCAGCAAGGGCCAGCGCTTCAGCAACTGCTGGAACTTGGCTCTTGCTGCAATCCGCACACCCTGATTCATAGTGCTTTACTTGATCTTGGCGAAGAAGTTCGGGAAGTAGGCGTGGATGCCAGGATAGTACTTTCGTACCAGCTTGTCGTAGGTGCCGTCGGCTTTGACCTTGCGCAGGTACTCGTTGAAGGCGTCGCGCAACTGGGGCGCATCCGGCGGGAAAGCCGCGGCCATTTCCTGTTCTTCCGAAATCGGCCCCAGTACCTTGATCCGGCCGTCCCATTTCGGCAGGTCGAGGATCACGTGGGCGACGTCGAGCAGCGTGTACTCCGCCGCGCCGTCGAGCATGGCCGGCACCATTTCGTTGATGTTGGTGTTCTTGGTATAGGGCCGCAGGTCGAAGCCCTTGCCATTGAGGCCGTAGCCGGCGGGGTCGAGGCAGGTCTTCTCCATGACCAGCAGGCTCTTCTTGCCGATCATCGCCTTGGTGTCATGAATGTCTTTCGCCAGGCTCTGGCTGCCGGGCAGCGGCAGTTGCGGCGCCTCGGCGCGTGCAACCAGAAGGACCTGCGTGGGGAACACCGGGTCGGAATACAGCAGGATCTGCTTGCGCCAGGGCAGGACGGTGAAGCCGGTCGCGATCATGTCGCCCTTCACCGCGAAGTTGCCGGTGAGCGTCGCCTTGCCGTCGCTGACGCTGACATCCTTGCCGAGCAGGTCGCGGATGATGGTGTAGAAGTCCGAATACACCAGCTTGTATTTGACGCCGATGTGTTTGGCGAAGCCTTGCGCCAGTTCGACGTCGAAGCCGTCGCCGGCGCCGGTGACGAAGTTGGCATACTTGATGCCGAGGTGGCGCAGTTCGCCACGGGCCTGGATGTCCTTCAGGTCGTCTGCCCAGGACAGCGAGGTGGATAACAGCAGGAGTGCGACGAGGATGGCTTTCATGGTGTCAGTCCTTTCGTGGAAGATATGGTATTCGAGGATGCCTCTGGCAGCCAGAGGGTGACGGCCGTACCGGTGCCGATGGCGGAGGCGACATGGATCTTGCCGCCGAGGAGTTCGATGACCTCCTTGACGATCGCCATGCCGAGGCCGGTGCCGGGAATATTGCCGGAGGTGTCGGCGCGATAGAAGCGTTCGCAAACATGGTCCACCTGTTCGGGCGTCATGCCGATGCCGTGATCGGCCACGGCGATGCCGACGAAAGGTTTCCCGCCACTGGCGTCGACGACACCCTGAATCGCGATGGCGCCACCCGCCGGCGAGTACTTGACGGCATTGCCGATGACGTTGGTGAAAATCTGCCGGAGCTTTGCGGCATCGGCCATCACGGGTGGCAGGGTTTCGGGAAGGTCGAGATTCACCGGCCAGCGCGACTGGTCGATCTGCAAGGCGGACAGAACCTCGCGGAGGAGGGGGGCAACCGGCACGGCTTCGATCCGGAAGTCCTTGCCACGCCGCGATTCGATGCGCGAGATATCGAGCAGCTCGTTGATGATCTCGATCAGCCAGGCGGTCTGCTTGTGGATGGTCTGGAGGAGATCCTTGCGTGTTTCGGCATCGAAGTCCTGGGCGACGAGCAGTTCGGTGAAACCGTAGATGCTGGCCATGGGGGTGCGCAGTTCGTGGGCGGCATGGGAGAGGAACTCGCTCTTCATGCGATCGACCTCCGTTTCGTACGTCACATCACGCAAATACAGCAGATGGCTGATGGAAGGGGTGTGACACTCAACGCCGATCAGTTCGATTACAGTGATGTGCGGCTGTTTGAGGGTGAGCAGATGGCGTACCGGACTGTCCAATGCCGTGCTGCCAGCGCCGAGTTTGGTGAAGCATGGATCCAGACCCTGCCAGTGATCGGGATTCTCGGCGTGTTCGCGCAGATCTCGTTCGAGATCGGCCCGGGTTCTGCCGATGATTTTTTCGGCAGACAGGCCGGTCATATGGAGGGCTGCCGAGTTGGCATCTTTTATCCGTCCGGCGGTGTCGAATGAAATCAATCCATCCGGGATAGATTGAAAAATTGCGTTGAGTTGGGCATTACGGTCTTCGAGTGTGGTGGCGGCGCGCCGGCGTTCCGTGACATCCCGCAGTGTCACGATGATCAGTGCGCTGTCGCCTGACCTGAGCGGTGCGAGACTGATCTCGGCGGGTATCAACCAGCCGCTCTTGTGCTGAACGACCAGTTCGCGTCCCGTGCCCATAGCCCTGGTCGTGGGATTCTGGGCGTATGACTTGCGGTGGTGATCCCGATGTTTTCCTCGGAGGTTCTCCGGAAGAAGCATCTCGACGGGCTGCCCGAGCAATTCCGTGCGCGTGTAACCGAAAACGGCTTCGATACGACTATTGACCTGCTGAATATCGCCTTTCTCATCAACCAGTAGCATCGGTTCTGGTGCGTTTTCGATAATCTCGACAGCACGCGCTTCGCTTTCCCGCAGCGCAAGTTCGACATTTTTGATATTGGTGATGTCGATACGGTTGCCGACGATGTATCCGCTGGCCGTGCGGTGTTCGACGATCAGCAGCCAGCGGCCGTCATTCAGGCGCTGCTCGATGACGCGCCCATCGGCATTCTGGTGCTCGGCGACGCGCTCCTTGACCCATTCATCAATACGTCCGAGCGCGGCCTTGTACTGGCCGCGTTCCGCCCCGCGCCGCGCGATTTCCTCGAAGCTGTTGCCTGGCACGATCAGGTCGGCGCTGGTCGCATAAATGCGCCGATAGGCTTCGTTGCAGATCACCAGCCGGTCGTTTTCGTCGTAGATGGTGAAGCCCTGCTCAATGCTGCTCACTGCTTCGTGCAAGAGTTGTGTCGTCTTTTCGGCAGCGACACGGGCCGCTTCGAGTTCTGCCGTGCGCTCCGCGACCAGTTGTTCGGTGCGCAAAGTACGGCCACTCATCACCAGCAGGAAAAAAACCAGCAGTACCGAGGTAGCCACGCCGGTCGCCAGCGTGGCCCAGGCATACCAGGCCCGGTGCTCGAACTGAAAGCCATCACCCGCGACAAAATGGACCTGCCATGCCCGATCTCCGATCTTGAAGTCGCTGGTATGGGAATGCAGACCTTCCCGGTTGAAATGTCCCCGCGCCGCCAGGATTTTCTGTCCTTGTGACGCGCCCGGATCTTCCAGGCGAAAGTCGATATCGTTGTGGGGCAGACCCTGTTCGGCGATGTCGAGCAGGGTGCCGAGGCGGACGATGGCGAGCGAGAACCCGAGCAAGACTCCCGTTGCCTGCCGCGGAGCGTCGGCGAATACCGGTACGATGAACAGCAGGGTGTCGGCCCGGTCATTTTCGCGCATCCATGCGATGGGTTCGGATTGCACGGGTTGCCGGTCATGCCTGGCCCGCTGCAGCATGTCCGCCAGATCGGCATGGCTGGACAGATCGAATCCCGTGGGGGTGTTACCGTCGTTGGGGTAGGCTAACCCGACCGGGAAGCGCCCGTCGCGGGCCGTGTCGCCGGGTACCCAGAACAGGGCATGGATGTAGGCGTGTCGGCTCGCCACGCCGCGCGCATAGCGGGCGAATTCGCTGGCGGAAACCTGTTCGCTGGCGTCGAAGAAATCGGCTAGCGCCCGTGTGCCTTGTGCGCTGCCGAGCATGGTTCGCCTGATCGACTGGGCCAGTGCATCGGCGTGGTGTTCGAATTCGATCTGGCGATTGCCATGCTCCAGACGGTTGATCATGCCCAGGGCCGTGGTGATCAAGCCGGCCACGAATACCAGCGGCAGCGCGACGGTCAGCAGACGCGGCTGCCAGAATGAACGGGGGGCGGCCAGCATGGCCAGTACGACAGGGGTAGTCAGAGTGACGCCGATCGTGTCTCCCGACCACCAGGTGAGCCAGTCAATCAGCGTCTTCTCGATGGACTTGTCGCCGAGCACATAGAGTGTCAGGCTGCCAAAGCCACTGCTCACCAGGCAGGCCAGCGGGCCGGCCAGGAAGAAGAAGCGTAGCGTGGCTGGCCCGGTATCCAACAACAGCTGGCCGGGAATGAAGCGCCGCACGAGGGCATGGCCCGTGAGAGCCTGCAGAGTAGTTCCCATCGCGATCATGCCGGCGCCGGTCACGGCGAGCGTCGGCGAATGGAGTGCCAGCAGGCCGTCGATTTCGATCACGAACGTGCCGATCCAGACGCCGGGCCAGAGGCCAGGTCCGCGCGCCAGCAAGGCGCCGAGCGCGATGCCAGCCGCCGGCCAGATGGCCGAAGCATAGAGCAAAGGCGAATCGCCGAGCCAGAGCAGCCGCGCCAGCCAGCCGACAGCAGCATAGGTGCCGGCGAGCAGCAGGATGTCCCGAATGCGTCGTGATGACATGGACGATTCGCGCATGGCCCGGAATTCCCGCACGCGTCGCTCAGGCCGCGTGCGCCCGCACGGCCTGGCGGGGATGGGCGCGCGTTTCGATGATTTCGACAAGCTTGGCCAGGATGCAGGGCTTGACCACGTAGGCGTCCGCCCCGGCGTCGTCACCGGCCTTGTAGTCCTCGGGCGTGCCGCGCGCCGTCAGCATGACGACGAAGGCGCCTGCCAGTTCCGGGTCTTCCTTGATCGCCCGACAGACTGAAAAGCCGTCGAGGATGCCGGGCATCATGGCGTCGAGCAGGACGACATCGGGCTTCTCGGCATAGGCGATGGCCAGCGCGGCATCGCCATTCTCGGCTTCGAGCAGCTGATATGTGGTCTTGCCGAACGCAATGCGCAGCATTTTCCGGATCTCGGGCTGGTCGTCGACGATCAGCAGCTTTTTCATGAACATGATGAGTCCTTTTGTTGTTGCCGCAGTTGGGCGGCGATCGCTTCCGGCGGCTGGGGCTTGCCAAAGAGATAACCCTGGAACTCGTCGCAGCGGATGTCGCCCAGCAGGCGGGCCTGGTCTGCGCGCTCGATGCCTTCGGCGATGGTGGTCAGTTTGAGCGCTTGCGCCATGCTGAGAATGGCATTGGCGATGGCGAAGGAGTCGGCATCCCGGTCGATATCGACGATGAAGGAGCGATCGACCTTGATGCAGTCGATCGGCAGGCTGCGAATGCGCGCCAGGCTCGAATAGCCGGTACCGAAATCATCCACCGCGATGCGCACCCCGCGCTTGCGCAAGTTGATCAAATGGTTGAGGCCGATATGCAGGCGCTCCATCAACTGGCTTTCGGTGATTTCCAGTTCGAGCGCTTCGGGGCTCACGCCGGTTTCCTCGATGATGGCGTCGACCACCGCGACGAATGCCGGATCGTTGAGCTGGCGTGCGGTGATGTTGACCGACATGCGCGGCAGGACGAGGCCATCGCGCTGCTAGGCGGCGAGTTGCGTGCAGGCTGCGCGCAATACCCAGGCGCCGATCGGCACGATCAGTCCGGTTTCCTCGGCGATCGGAATGAAGCGGTCGGGCATGACAGTGGCGTGGCCCGGCCAGTCCCAGCGCAGCAGCGCTTCGACGCCGACGATGCGCTCATCCCGGGCGCGCACTTGCGGCTGGAAGACCAGCCGGAACTGGGTTTCGGCCAGCGCACGCCGCAGCCCAAGTTCGATATCGAGCCGTTCCGCCTGCGCCTCGCCCAGGTCGGGGCTGAACAGCCGGAAGGTATTGCCGCCGGCGCACTTGGCTGCGTTCATCGCGGTATCGGCACGGCGCAGCAGGGCATCCGGGTCTTCGCCATGTTGCGGAAACACTGCCACGCCGATGCTGGCTCCGATATAAAGATCCTGCCCGGCGATCGAAAACGGCTCGGCAAGCGACTGGATGATGCGCTCCGCGACCATCTCGATGGCTTCCTCGCGCACGAGGTCGGGGGCGATCACGACGAACTCGTCGCCGCCGTAGGGCGCGATGGCGTCACGATCGCGTACCACGCAGGACAGCCGCTGGGCAAACGCTTCCAGCAGGCGATCACCGACCGCATGGCCAAGGGTTTCATTGATTTTCTTGAGACGGTCGAGGTCGATGAACAACAGGCCGAGTCCGCCCCCGCCCTGCCGTGCCCGTGCGATCGATCGCCGCAGGAGATCCTGACAGAGCAGGCGGTGCGGCACGACAGGATTGCTCGCGGAGGCCGTTTGCGTATCGATCAGCCAGTACAGGCGTTCGCCTTGTTCCTCATGGGGAGCGCGCAACACGCGCCCGCCGAGGAAACGCCCGCCGGTCGTCTTCATGCCGAACTCAATCGGGGTGCCGGTCCAGCCTGAATCCATCGCATCCAGTTCCTTGAGCAAGCCGGTGACCAACGGACGATCCGCTGAACTCACCAGGCATTCCAGCAACTGGCTCTGCAAGGTCTGCGGGTCGCTGCCAAGCAACGCCGCTGCCGTGGGGCTGGTGCTGTCGATCAGGCCGCGCGCATCGGTGATGATGACGCCGGTGTCGTTCATGCCCTGCAACAGGGCGGCGAGGCTGTGCTGGATTTCCTCGACCCGCTGGCCTTTGTCAAGTGCCGCGTCGAAGCGGTTTTTGATGTCCTGGTATTCCTGGTAGAGCGCGCCGAAGTCCTCGGCATAGCGGTCCAGTTGCCGATTGGCCAGTTCGAGCTCGGCCGGGGCCAGGGTGTTCATGATTTGTCCTTCTCCGGCAGGGTCTCGTCAAGGTGGCGTGCGAGCGCGAGCGGGCTGAACGGCTTGACGAAATAGGCATCCGCCCCGGCGTTCATGCCCTTGCTGCGGTCGGCATCCTGGCCGCGTGCCGTGACCATGACGACGTGGATGCCGCGCAGGTCGCGATCGGCGCGCAGTTTTTCGCACAGCTGATAGCCATCCATTTCGCCCGGCATCATGATGTCGAGAATGGCGGCATCGGGCCGGACGCGCCGCAGGGTTTCCCAGGCCTCGCCCGCCTCGGCGGCTTCATAAAGCTCGTAGCGGCCGGTCAGGGTCAGGCGCAGCATCTTGCGGATGGCTTCCTGGTCATCGACGATGAGTACTTTTTTCATGAATGGCTCCCGGTGTCGAGGTGTTGTTGCATGGTTCCAAGGGTGTTGAGCAATTCGCCGATATCCTGGGCGAACTGTTCTGCCTGGCGCATGTGCGGACAATTGCCGCAGTCCGGCCGCTCGCGCATCGATTGCGCTTCGCCGGTCGGCAAGGTCAGGTGGAATTCGTTGAGTTTTCCGGCTTCGGTGATGTCGGTCTTGAGTGCGCCGCCGTGCAGCTCGATGATGGCGCGCGCGAGGGCGAGATCGAGCATGTAAACCTGCTTGCAGCCGGCCAGCTCGGTTTTGACGCTCACGCGGGACGGTGGCAGCAGGTCGATAGTCTGCGGGGCAAGGCGGCCGTGATTGACATTGCCGGTCACCAGCTGGTGAAAACCGATCTGGCGCAGGCGCAGCAATACATGCGTGCCGGCGGGCGCCGCCTCGACGAGCATCGTCAGCAGTTGTTGCATCGCCAGGCTGAGCCAGGTCATGCTGCCATAGACCGGGGCGAGGCTTTGGCGGCCGTCGTCGAGACGGAGGCCGATATGGCGCTGCCGTGCGATCTCGGTCACGCCGCGCCCGGCATTGCGCAAGGCGTCGATGAGCAGGATGCGCTCGTCCGCGAGTATCGACGTGCCGGTCAGCACCTCGCCCAGCTGGATCATGCGGCCAGCCAGCGAGGACGTGCGCCGCGCGGTATCGGCAAGCTCTGCGAATGCGCGTTCGCCCGAGAGCGTGCTCGGCAGGAAACCCGATGTGCGCATTTCCTCGATTCGCTCGGCCAGTTCGGCAACACGTTTGAGTGGCTCGGCCAGTTCCTTTTGCATGAGGCGCAGGAAATTGTCGATGCCGACTTCTGGGGAGGGCGCGGGCTTCATCGCCGGGGCAGGCGATTGAGGATTGCGCGCAGTTTGGGGAGCGATCATGGCAGACTCTCCTACAGATAAGCCGCGCGGCGATCGAGCAGGCCGACGACAATCGCACGCAATTGGTCGAAAGGCGCCGGCTTGGGAAACAGGCGCACATCCTTGGGCAGTCCGCCCCGGGTTTCGATGTCCGCGGCATCGAGGCCGGAAACCACCACGATTTCCATCCCGGCACGCATGCTGGAAGACGCCAAGGAGCGGATCAGCTGGAAACCGTCCATGCCCGGCATCGCCAGGTCGGTGATCATAAGGTCAGGGGCATCGCGGCCAATCAGGATCAAGCCTTCGATGCCATTGTTGGCGGTGATGACGTCGATCGGCAGTTTCCAACTGGCAAGCATGGCCTTGTAAAGCTTGAGAAGGATGTTGTCGTCTTCGACGACCAGCAGCTTCAGGCGGTCGATGGATTGCGGCGTGACGGTGAGGTCAGTGAAGCGGGCGGGCAGGCCGCCATCCAGCAGGCGTTGCACCGAGGCACGGCTGATGCGTCGATGACCACCTTCGGTTTTCCAGGCATCGAGCTGGCCATTTTCGACCCAGAGTTGTGCGGTGCGCAGGGAGATGCCGAGCAGTTGGGCGGCTTCACGTGTCGTGCAATAGGCGGATTGGCTAGGCGGGCGCTGTCGCGGG
>Ga0209835_1000357_pt1 | contig 31013 bp, 25 predicted proteins | sample LakKivwa52mmetaG_FD_184138 | JGI IMG/M metagenome (GOLD analysis project Ga0209835, IMG submission 184138) | Anoxic lake water microbial communities from Lake Kivu, Rwanda to study Microbial Dark Matter (Phase II) - Lake Kivu water 52m metaG... | ecosystem: Environmental > Aquatic > Freshwater >... | reverse complement strand
ATTAATATTGATAATCAAATCTGGAGTATAACCTAATGACAACAAATGAATAAGTGTGTGTAGTTGCTGGGGTTGTTTATACCCACCCAAAGAAAAATTATATATGTTTATTGTTTTTTTTGGATAAAAAGTCTCCAACATATCTTTTAGCTTATTAAGTTCATCACTATAATAATATCCAAATGCAACTGATCCCCCCATGATGTAGACGTCATAATCGTCATCTTCCTTTTTTCTTAGTTCTTTACCAAAAAACCCAAATCGATTAACTTCATTTAAGCTAAGATTTGCCACAAAACCCATGTATGGATGAAGAATTAGATCATTGTGTAAAATTGGAGAATTCTTTATTCTAGAAACTGAGTTATTCAATATAACTAAGGCATTAATCAAAACAATTACTGAAATTGATGTAAGAATAAATTCTAGTTTATATTTTTTAATAGCATCAAATAGGCCTAAACATAGCCACTTATTTTTTAAAAGAAAAATTAATTTTGCCATATAATAAAGAATAAGTATGAAAGTGCATTTAATTTTATTTATATTTAAACTACCCAATATTTTATTTAATTTTTGCCAAAATCTATTTTTCTTTGGAAGATGTAATTTTTTGATAACTAAACTTAATTCAACACTCTCGCGTTTTATATACTCCCAAAATGAGTACGAATGGGAATGCTGAACAACAAGCTTTGAGTCATATATTTTTGAGTAACCCAGCTCAAGTGCTTGTTTTGCGGCAAATACATCTTCTCCACCGTGCTCAGTTTTTGGGAAGGGATATTGCACCAGATAGTCTTTTCGGTAGCAAGCAGCTACATCTGAGTTAAAGTACCACAACATCTTATTTGTCCCTTCAAATGGGGCAAAGGGCTTTTTGAAGGTTTGTCTTACTTGTCCGTTTGCGTTAACAAACGCATTAAGATCGTCAAAATACACCGTTGCCTCAAGTTGCTGTATAAGGGGGGTAGTTTCGTAGGGTATTTGTCTAACAAATGATATTGTACAGTCTGGATTTTTATTAAAAGTCCTGAGCGTGCGTGTAAATATATTTTTCGATATAATTTTTGCGTCTTGACTAAACAAGAATATATATTCTCCCTTACTTTTTTGAACACCATAATTACGCGTGAGTCCATGATTGAAGGCGTTTTTCTTTATTTTATAGAGGCGTATTCTTTTATCGTTTTGTGACTTAATAATTGAAATAGTTTTGTCAGTAGAAGTTGAGTCAATAATTATTATTTCTATTAAAAAAGGCAGACCACATGAAACAATACTCTTGATTAGCCTTTTTATGGTTTTTTCACCATTATATGTGGGTATCACAACTGAGAAAATAGGCTTCATAGTCGAAATTATATATTACTTAAATAGGGTTTAGTTCGGGTATAATCTGCTCAACGGCGTTTCACATACTATGAAAACAAAACCGAAAATTGCAATTATTGCACCATACTGGAGACCTGCGCGGATTAGTGGAACTGAGCTCGCACACGAAATGACATATCGAGCACTTCAAAAGAGTTATAAACCTATTGTAATTGCATCTGACTCATATGGAGTCCGATATTTTAGAAATATTCTTGCATATCCTCGTATAGCTTCCACACCCAACATCATCCGTTTACCAAATAATCCAACATCAACATTATTACACCATCTCATAAGACATACACATGGTCCCATTATCAACTCCAAAGAATTACTTCAGGTATTGCGAAAGTTTGACATTAACGCAATATTGTTATCATCTTTTCCTCATGACATTAATCAAAAGGCGATTTCAGTAATAAAGGAGCATAAACTACCCATAAAAATATATTTTCAACCACACTTTCACCCAGATCAGTATCAAAAATACAATAAAACCTTCCACACTATTTGCAAGCAGGTAGATCAATTATTGGTTTGGACGCAAGATGAAAAACGCAGGATAGTAATTAAATATCGAGTGCCTAGAAATAAAATAACCATAATTAAACCTCCACTATTTCGTACAGCGGTTTCACCGCCATTACCGAAGCGGGATAATGATGGGATGTTCAAAATACTCTACGCTGGTGAAAAAAATGAACACAAGGGGATACATAGCCTTATAGATGCCCTAAAGCTAATAGATACTCAAAATGTCAAACTCATAACAATCGGTCCACATGACTGGAAGTGGGAAGTGTATAAACGCACCCACAACAACCCTTTTTTAAAAGATTTAGGGTACGTAGATCACAAGACAAAAGAAAAACTCTTTTCAGAGTGTGATATTTTTTGTTTACCCTCGCATGCTGATTCATTTGGGTTTGCCTATCTTGATGCGTGGAGGTACAAAAAACCAGTGATTGCAGCAGACACGCCGGTTATGAGAGAGGTTATTGGCAAAGGGGGTTTACTTGTCGATCGAAACAATCCGGAAGGTTTTTCGCTCACACTAAAAAAACTTATAGACAATAGAGAGTTGCGAGAGCGGTTAGGACAAACAGGTTTTACGTCACTCCAACGATTTTCCTATCGCAAAAACCTAAAGTCGTTTCTTAAACTGTTTGAGTAATCCCATATTATGTTGTTCTAACTCTGTCCCTTCACAAGATCTCCGTACTACGCTATTTGAAGCGCTTACTACTCGACTTGTTCATGAACAGAGTTAGCACAACAAACCCAATTGGGTTAGTCTGCTACAATACTCTCATGTTGTATTTGCTTCCCATTGTAGCGCTCCTTTTGCCATCAATTTCTATTGGACCACTCTATACTCATGCACTAGCTAAAGCAACGATCATATTACTCCTTGCTTATAATGTGATTCAGGGCATAAGAAAAGGAAAAAAAACAGTGTCTCATATGCCAAAAGAGCTCATTTTTCTTTTTGGATTTTACTGTGTCCGTATTCTATTTTCTTTTGTACATCAAGACACTTCAATTCTTTGGGAGGCGGTTGAGACGAATGTATTTTTTGCATTATTAGTACTTTATATATCGCAGGTTATTGAGACAAAAAAAGTGAGCAACGAACAGACTATCAAAATACTTACGGGTGTATTTCTCACATATGCCGTATTAAATTATCTTCTATTTATATTTAAAGACCCATTTTTGCTTTTGCTTCAACCCCTGCTCCATGAAGGGACTTATTCCATAATCCAAATGAACCTTGACCGGGGTAGGCTTTTTTTTGACAGCTATCCGGAGCTTCTTATTCCGCTTTTTATGGCAAACAAGCATCTAAATATGCGTTTACGATGGCTAGCTGTGGTGATGGTTTTATTTATAGTTCTTGCCTCAGGGTTTCGCACTAATTTTGTAATGGCAGTTTTTGCACTCACTCTTTCAGGTTTTGTATTTTATGAAAATAAGATGTTCAGAATATTGAAAGGTATACACAAATCTATAGGTAAGGGCGCAGTCATTGTTGTAGTTATATTAACTCTATTGATGGGACTGAGAGGAGTAGTTGAGACTGGATATCTTAAAAATAACGCACTGGAACGACTGTTGTCCGATGAGCAGGCAGAGCGTTCAACTATAGAGGGGAGATTGGTATATGCAAAACTTGGGACCGAACTTTTTCTTTCAAATCCGATCATGGGGGTAGGAACAGGGTCATTTCGCGACTATTTAACCATAAGAAAAGATAGATACTCCATAAATCGGGCTAACTTGCAGATTTTTGATGATGCGCGAGACCCACACCAGTTTTTAGTAACCATTGCGAGCGAGGGAGGGATAATAGCGCTTGGGCTATTTTTACTTTTCCTTATTTACTCATTTCGCTCAGACTGGAAAAGAAGAAGGGTTGGATCAATTCTCTTCTGGACACTCTTTTTATATGGAATGGCAAACCCAGTCGCAACTTCAATTCCATTTCACGTATTACTTATGTTATTTAGGTTTATATAGCGCATGAAAATTCTCATCGATGCTCATATGGTTGGGCAAAACGAGGGGGGAAATGAACGCTATATGAAAAACATTACCCTTGCCCTTGCAAAAATTGCCCATGTAGGAGTTATAACCTATTCACACGTTAAGGAATTTTCACACATACGCCAACACATACTTCCAAACAACGACCTATGGAGACTGTTATATGTTCCGTTCCTTATGAAAAAGTATGGCTATACCCATTATTTTTCAACGTATATATGTCCTCCTTATAAATTGAGTGACGCACACTATGTAATAGCACTTCATGATGTTTATTTTGCACGTTCTAAATCAGCTTATTCAATAAAAGACAAACTACTACTCAATACATTAGTGCCTCACTCCATCAAGCTTGCTAATACATTAATCACTCCCTCTTTTTTTACTCAAAAAGAGCTAAAAAGCATACTTCCCAAAATCCAAGGCAAAACACAAGTAATATATTGCGGCGTTGATACCACACTATTGTTGAAATCAAATAATCAAAGAAAAAAGCTAATACTTGTAATAGTTAGTAAAAATCCCCGCAAAAATGTTGATCTTGCTCTTCAATCGTTTATCCAGTCAGGACTTTCTGATCACACACTTATTATCGTTGGAAATACAACATTTTCACTTAATACATATAACAATAAAAACATACACATTCGCGGCTACGTATCAGATTTAGAAATGAAAAAGTTGTATGCGTCTAGCGCATGTCTACTCTATCTTTCTGACTATGAAGGATTTGGTCTTCCGGTCATTGAGGCCTTGGCTAATCGAACACCAGTGATTGTCTTAGACTCGCCTATTAATAGAGAGATAAGTCGTAATAAAGCGACTTTTGTCAAAAAAAAGGACCCCATTTATATTGGCAACATTCTTAGAAAAAGCGTTACACACAAAGTTCCACAAGCAGTTGCGCGACAGATTATCAAAGAATTTTCGTGGGATAAAGCAGCAAAACAACTTCTTGCTGTTTTTAAATCGGTTTAGTTACCTGGTAGAATGGTGGGTATATGAAGATATTACAGACAACGGAGCTCTCCTTAAAAGGTGTGCATACTATAACCTATCAACGTTTTGCCGATGAGCGGGGATATTTTACTGAGACGTATAATAAAAATGATTTTAAAAATATATCGGAATTTATCTCTTCATTATCCCAATTTTCAATTGTGCAGACGAATGAAAGTTTTTCAAAAAAGCATGTTATCCGTGGTCTTCACTTTCAGTGGAATCCAATAATGGGGAAGCTTGTACGGCCACTTTTTGGTCATCTAATAGACTTAGTTCTGGATGTTCGGCTTAACTCTCCCACATTTGGCAAAGCAATACTCTGCGACCTCCCCGTGAACAATGATGACACAGAAGCGACAATGATTTGGGTTCCCCCTGGTTTTGCACATGGCGTCCTCTTTCCAGAAGATAGCCTTATTGAGTATGCATGTACAGGAACATATAATCCAGCAGGCGAGATTGGGATAAATCCATTTGACCCTACTATTGACTGGTCACTTGCAGACCCCCAATTACTCGAAATATTTAAACAAGTATCGGTTTCAGGCATAATTTCACCAAAAGATAAAGCAGGTATTGCGCTTTCTGAATGGAAATCTAACCCGAATGCAACAATATTCAACACGCTCTAAGTATGCAGAAAAAATATATAGTGACCGGAGGAAGTGGACTATTGGGAACTGAACTTCGAAACCATTTACCCACATCGCTTTTTCCCTCACATAGCGACCTTGATGTAACTCGTCCAGACACAATTGAAAAGTACGTTTCAAATACTGATATTTATGGAGTGCTCCATGCGGCAGCATTTATATCTCCTCCCAAAATAGATAAAGATCCACTCCAGGCTATTGCTGTCAATATAATAGGAACGGCAAATATTGTATCTGCCTGCATACAATACAATAAAAAAGTAATCTATATATCAACCGACTATGTGTTTGATGGAACAAAAGGAAACTATTCAGAAACCGATGCGGTACACCCAGTTAATAAGTACGCCTGGTCTAAGCTTGGTGGCGAGGCAGCTGTACAAATGAGTAACAATTATCTTATCATCCGCACAAGTTTTGGCCCATCTGTTTTTCCTTACGAACAGGCATATGTTGACCAATGGACAAGTAGAGAAACGGTGGATAAAGTAGCGGAAAAAATTGCAACACTCCTTGAGAAAGATGCAACTGGAATAGTACATGTAGGAGGAGTACGAAAATCAGTATTGGACTATGCCAAAGCCCTAAAACAAGATGTAAAGGGTATATCTCGCGCAGATGCTCCATCCATAACTCCTCATGATACCTCCCTGAACACAAAAAAGTACGATACAATAGTCCAGAAACAATGAAACGTAAAAAAATATATGTAGGGGGCGGTGCTGGATATATTGGCAGCGAACTTGTTCCCTACCTCATTGAAAAAGGACATAGCGTAACCGTTGCAGACCTCCTGTGGTTTGGCAACAATCTCCCTAAATCGGTTTGCGTAATAAAAAAAGACTTATTTGATGTAACCCACAAAGAGCTTAAGGGGTACGACACTTTTATTTTTTTGGCAGGTGTATCAAACGACCCCATGGCCCATTATTCTCCTAAAAAGAACTTTATTTACAATGCCGCTCTCCCCGCATATCTTGCACATGAAGCAAAAAAAGCAGGGATAAAACAGTTTGTATACGGATCATCATGTTCTGTGTATGGCAACACAACAAAGATATGTACAGAGAAAACAGATCCCTTAACAAAGGAGCCATATGGTATATCTAAGCTTCAAGGGGAGTATGGGGTGCTCCAATACGCTGACAGCTCATTTTCGGTTGTTGTACTTCGGCAGGGTACTGTGTGCGGTTGGAGTAGGCGCATGCGGTATGATCTTGCAATTAATACAATGGTAAAATCAGCCCTTCAAAACAAAGCAATTACTATTGATAATCCAGCTATCTGGAGGCCGATTTGTGACATTAAAGACCTAACCGTCATCTATGAATCCTTTATACGTCTCAACAAAAAAGTGAGTGGGGTATTTAATATTGCATCTGGCAACTATACTGTGGGAGATTTAGCCCAGAAAGTTGCTCATATTGCACAAACTCAGTTTGGTTTTCCTGTGAAAATAAAGACATATCATAAAAAAACACTGAGAAACTATCGTGTTTCTACTCAAAAAGTACAAAAAACAATCAAACTCATGCAAAAAAATAACATTAATGCTCTCATTACCGAACTTCTAACAAAATCACAAAAACTCAAAAACCTACAAGCGAATAAATACTATAATATTCACGTTTTTCAAACACTCAAATGAACATTGCACTCATTGGTATTCGCGGAATCCCTGTTGTGTATAGTGGGTATGAAACATTTAGTGAGGTGTGTTCAACCGAACTGGTCAAAAAAGGACATGAAGTGACCGTCTACTGTAGAAGTGCGTATGTAAACCCTAAGAAAAAAAGTCACAAAGGGGTTCGACTTGTGGTACTCCCAACCATTAAATCAAAAAACTTCGACACAATTTTTCATAGTTTTATTTCTACAATTCATGCCTGTTTTTCAAGTTACGACACCATTTTGTATCTCAGTGTGGGGAATAGTCTATTTAGTTTTTTACCGCGCTTGTTTGGAAAACGCACGGTGGTTAATGTTGATGGAATGGACTGGAAGCGAAAAAAATGGGGAAGGTTTGCAAAATGGTTTTTGAATACATCTGAGTGGCTCGCTACATTTTTGCCCAATGAGATTGTTACCGACTCTGACTTTATTGAGAAATATTATTTGGATAAATATAGAAAAAAATCAGTATATATTCCTTATGGTGGATTTACTAAGTTAAATTTAACAAACACCCACAAATTATTGAAAAAATTTGGACTGAAGCGGGGCAACTACTTTATTTGGAATGGGCGAATGGTACCCGACAACCATATCGAAGACCTTGTGTTGGCATACAAGAAAGTAAAATCGGCTTTCAAATGCATAATTCTCGGGGATGACTTGTATTCGGACACATATAAAAACTATCTTCTGTCACTTGCGTCAGGTGACAATCGTTTTATCTTTCCTGGATTTGTTGCTCACGACACAGCTGGTATTCTTATCAAAAATTCCTACGCTTATGTGGAAACAAAGCGATCAGGTGGAACTCATCCCTCACTTGTTGAAGCTATGAGCTTGGGAGCCCTCATTGTAACCGATGACTGTAGCGCAAACTTAGACGTACTAAATGGAACATCATATATCTATAATGCGAAAGTAGGACCTAACGATTTAAAACGAGTGTTACGGAGAATGATCAATCCGAAGAATAAGAATAAAAACAACACCCTTAAGAAAGCAGCAAGAACTCACTATCTCCAACAATATGGATGGCAACAAATAATAAGCAAGTATGAAAATGTGCTACGATCTATGTAACACGTATGACCCAATATACAGTAAGTACAATTTAGTTTTGATAAAGTTCTCAATTGCCTGTTCGGGGGATTCGACTATTGGTTCACCCTTAAGATTAAAGCTCGTATTAAGCACGCAAGGTGTGCCGGTTAGGGCAAAAAACCTTTTAATAAGTTTGTAGTAGAGCCCGTTTGACTGGTTTACCGTTTGTATTCGACACGTATTGTCTTTGTGCACTATTGCGGCAAGTTCTTTGCGTTTTTCGGGTCGTACGGTAAAACAAAAGTTCATAAAAGGTGCATAGAAGTTACGTTTAGGCACCTCAAAATAGTTGTGTACATGATTCTGCAATATAGAGCCTGCAAACGGCCGAAACTGCTCTCGAATTTTTATCACATTCACTTTGGTTTTCATGGAGCGGGGTGAAGGACGGCACAAAATAGATCTATTTCCAAGCGCTCGTGGCCCAAGCTCACACTTACCCTGAAACCACCCAATTATTTTTCCTTCAGCAAGCGCTTTCGCTGCGTGATTAATCAGTTCTTTCTCTGATAGTTTTGTATAGTCCAACTTATATTTCTTCAGTACTTTTTCGATCTGTGTATCTGAATAGTCAGTACCAAGAGATAAAGAAGTAATTAGACGATGGCTATTGTATGGTTTTGAGATTTCTCGACTACGCTTAAAATGACAAAAAAGCGCTGCTCCAAGTGCGCCCCCGCTGTCGCCGGAAGGGCCAAATATATGACTGCGTTCAAAAGGGGTTTGTGTATGAATGAGTCCATTTGCAAGAGCATTCAAAGCAACGCCTCCACTGATACAAATATTATTCTCACCTGTTAACGCATAGAGATGCCTTAAAATGCGCGTATACACCTCTTCTGTAAGGGTTTGGACGCTTCTTGCTATATCTGCATGTTTGTCTGTAATTTTTTCATGTGTACCTCTTGGTTTTCCCATAAGGCGCTCAAACTGTTTTGACCACATTTGTGTTGACTCACGGAAGGAAAAATAGTTCATGTTAAGTTGAAAGCTTCCGTCATCCATGACATTTATCATTTTTTTAAGGCGTGATACGTATTTTGGTTTGCCGTATGCGGCCAATCCCATAAGTTTATATTCATCTTCATTTACCTTAAACCCCAAATAGGCTGCACAGGTAGAGTAGAAAAGTCCTAACGAATGGGGGAAATGAATGTCTTTTAGCAGAGTAAAAGATCCATTTGTTACCTTCCAAAGCGCAGTAGTTTGATATTCACCCACGCCATCAATGGTAAGGATTGCGCAGGAAGTAAATGGTGACGAGTAGTATGCGGCAGCTGCATGTGAGAGGTGATGGGGGACAAATGCTATTTTTTTCTTATACCCCAGCTTTTTACGAATAGTATGTTCAACCGATAGTTTTTCACCCAGAAGTTCGGGCATATTACGCACAAACGACATAAAACTCTTTGGCCATGTTTGAATAAACATGTCAAGAGTCCGCTCAAATTTGAGAAGTGGCTTTTCGTAATACGAAATACCATCGATTTGGTCGATAGTGATCTGCGCCTCTTTGAGACACCAGTCAATTGCATGAATTGGAAAGGCGTTATCGTGCTTTGTGCGGGTAAAGCGTTCTTCTTCAATTGCGCATACTATTTTTCCATTTTTGACTAATACTGCTGCGCTGTCGTGATAGTATGCCGAAATGCCGAGGATATACATAGAGTGCAAAATGACAAATTACAAATGTTAAAACAGTTTTGTAATTTGTTATTTGTAATTAATAATTCATTTGTGAATTTGAAATTTGTGATTTGTAATTTACTGTTAGTATGGTGAATGTAAATCTACAGTCTGTGCTTCTGGGTTGTTCCAATAAGTGTTTTTATTCCTTTTTTTGAATAATAAAACCAAATGGTATAGGACTGTTCCTAATGGAATGATACAAAGATAAAATAAGATCAGAAGAAGCGAACTAAACAGCAAGTTGCCCTTCTTAATTATCCAACGGAGTCTGTCCATGCCCTGCATTATAATTGATGCGTGATACAAAAAAAGCGGATATTAGGTGTTTTTATTACAATTATTATTGTTTTAGGTGGGTATTTTAGGCTTTCGCAAATACAAACTAGAGAGATTCACGGAGATGAGTCTATTTATTACTCAGTATCTGTACAGAATAGTATTCAACAGATAATTTCAATAAGTCATAACTTCAAAGATCATGGGATTGCATATTTCCTATTTTTAAAAGCAAATCAAGCTTTTATTCAAGACATACCCACACTGCGATATACAAATGTAGGCTTATATGTAGTTAGTGCGTTATTGCTTTTTGTTACCCTTAATAGCTTAGGTCTGAAGTCCTATGCACTTCTAGGCCTATTTATATTCTCTACTCATTGGCATTTTATTCAAATAAGCACTGTTTTATCTCCTTATAATCTTGTGATTCCTCTTGCACTGTCATCAATTTTTCTACTTGTGCATATCATGCGAAACGCAAAAACTTCAGTATATATAGATGTATTATTTGCTTTCGCGACCGCATTAAGCATGTATGCTGATTATTCATTTTTTTACTTGTTCTATTTATATATATCCATCATCGGAATTACTCGCGAAAAAAAATTAATACGTCCCTATCTATTTACTCTTATTTTTGTCATGCCAGGACTGATTCAGTTTTTCTGGAACTTTCAGCACATTTCGGGATTATTCAGTCGTGTGCCCGATGTTGTACAACTTACGTTTAAAACGTTTTTATTAGAAACTGCAAGACTAATGGTATTTACCCCAGCTCCTTGGGTTGGATTAATTTTATTTATTACTATAATCGGCGGACTCGTTATGTTTGGGGTGCGTAGTAATAATAAACTATCAAGACAAATAGTATTTTCTATATTACTCACACTCCTGAGTTCATTGAGTACTTTATATCTAGTTCATCAGTTTATTTTTCCTTTATTTTTGCCACGTTCGTTTTGGGTTTTCCATTTGCTTATTACTTTATGTATCGTATTTCTCGTGCAGTATATTTCTACAAGACCATTCATTACCTTGCCTGCATTAATTATATTAAGTATGCATTTGTCAGGCATCACAATTGATACCTATACCAATCATTACTCTCTTAGTGGATCTATAGAAAGCTCTTCACTTATTACACTGATGAGCAAACATCCTTCGCCAAAAAAAATAGTTTTTTATGATCCAATTTTTACGTGTCAACCATTTATCTCTTATTACTTTTCATATGAGTATCCCCAATCGGACAAATATTCCAAAGAAATAAAATATATTCTTGCTCATAATCCGGTAATCATTCATCTTTATCACAGTGTAAACATTGAAAACTCTTTAATACCATGGGAAGGAGATCCCTCTGCGGCCATAGTGTTTTGTGATACGATTGAGAATCGACTACCAATTGCAGGGTCGGTATATCAGATGAAAAACAACGTATTTGAATTAGTACACCTATGATTTCAATTGTTATTCCAACCTATAATGAAAGGGAGAACATCATTCCTCTTATTGTAGCTATCGGTAATGCGTGCACAGCGCACAATATTGATTACGAAATTATTATTATTGATGACAATAGCCCCGATAGCACAGGAAAGTATATCCAGGAAAAATTTCCAGAAAACAAACGGGTCCGATGTTTTATACGTAATACAGAACGGGGTCTTGGGACAGCTATATTATTTGGCATAACTCATGCAAGGGGAGATATTATTGTCGGGATGGACGCCGACTTTAACCATCCCCCAGAGGCAATTCCCACCCTAGTTCGGGCATTACGAGAACAGAAAGGGGATATGATAGTGGGATCTCGATTTGTAAAAGGGGGAGGCATGTATGGGACTATCAGATGGCTTGGGAGCAGAGTGGTAAACTTACTTCTTCAAATACTGTTTGGTTTTCCAATACACGACAACCTGAGTGGTTACTATGCCATTCACAGATCAACTCTTCATAAAATGAATTTAAAGACTATTTATTCCGGATACGGTGAATATCACATGCGACTTGTGTGGTATGTGGGTCGAGTTCACAAGTTGCACATACACGAAATTCCGGTGTTTTTTGGAAAGCGCCTTCATGGATCAAGTAAATCCGATCTTCTTAACATGTTGATCAGTTATTTTTCGGAGGCATGGGCACTTACCCGATTATAGACTTATCGTGATCAATAAGAATCTTAACCAGCTTTTCAAACGTTACCTTTGGACGAAATCCAAATGCATGTTTTGCCTTATGTATATCTGCTCGTAGTATTGACGGTTTACCAGGACGCTGAAGTGACTTATCAAACACCACATACTTGTAGGGGTCAAGTCCTACGTGCTTAAATGCAACTTCCATAAACTCCCGCACCGTATGAACCTCACCCGTTCCTAATATAAAATCATCGGACTTTTTTTGTTGCATTATATTCCATATTCCTTCCACAAACTCAGGAGCATAGCCAAAGTCTATGGGCAAATCTACATCTCCAAGAGTGAGTTTTTTTTGCATTCCTTTTGCAATGCGAACAGCGCTTTCCGTTATTTTGTGAGTAACATATGCGTTCGTTCTGCGTGGCGACTCATGGTTATATAAAATACCGCATGCCACAAACATTCCGAATACATCGCGATAATATCGTGCCAGCATCCATGCATACACCTTTGCGCATGCATAGGGGCTTTGGGGCCTTAGGGGAGTCTCTTCGTTTTGGGGGCAGAGGAGGGTTTTTCCAAACATATTGGAGGTAAGTGGTTGAAATACCTTTATTTTCGGATTGACGAGTCGCACTATTTCAAGGATTCGACCAACTGCAGCACCGGTTATATCGGATGAGTAGTCAACGGCATTAAAGCTCCACCCTGCATGATCCTGATCTGCTTCATTGTATAGCTCATGAGGTTGTACAGATGAAATAATTCGATAGAGAGAAGTAGTGTCGGCAAGGTCGCCCGCATGAAGTGTTATTTTGGGAATAATATGGCTAATATTTTTGGTGTTTCCCGTTGCCGATCGTCTTACTAACCCATGCACTTCGTATTTTTTTTTCAACAAGAGTTCTGCAAGGTAGCTCCCATCCTGTCCTGTTATTCCCAATATAAGTGCTTTTTTTTTCATGAGATAAGTCGAAATGTCGGAAGAGGAACGATGAAGGTGCCGCCCGCAGCAAGCCACGCGCGTTCTCTTAGGACAAACTCGTTAATAAATGCATACGGCAAGACCAAAAAGTAATCTGGCTTTGCTTTTCTTGCTTCACTTTCAGACACAATAGGGATGTTGGTCCCCACCGTAACCTTTCCCCATTTTTCAGGGCTTCGCTCGGATGCCGCCTCAATTAACTTTGAGGTGAGTCCATAGTATTGGAGTATCGTATTTCCTTTTGTTGATGCTCCATACACCCACACCTTTTTTCCTTGTTTTGTAGCCTTTGTAATAAACGCCACTGTCTTTTTTTTATTTTGCTCCACTTTTTTGAAAAATGCTTTGTGCGTTTTGATATATTTCAGATTTTTTTCTTCTGCAAGGTAGCGTTGAATACGTCTTTTGGCACCAGTCGGAGGCTTAAATTTACCACCCTTTTTACGTGTAAATAAGCGATAACTCCCCCCATTAATACTGTTTTTATAGATATCAACAAGCTCAAGTCCATGCTTTTCAAAAAGATAAATGAGTGTCTCAAGGGAATAATACTCCAGGTGTTCATGACAGATATTTCCAATGTCATTGGTTTCAATCATATTCTGTAAACACATGAGCTGAGCTACAAATATCCCATCATCGGTGAGTGCTTTATAGGCGTCACGGATAAAAATATTTGGGTCGTCCATGTCATAGAACATGCCAATCGCAGTAATTACTTTTGCCTTTCTTTTGACCTTTGTCATGAAGCATTCAAAGTTCCAAAAATCATGAATAAAGACCGATATACCCTTTTTCCCCTCCGCAACAAGATTATTTGCGGGCTCAACACCAACGGTAATAAGACCTTTTTGTGTATAGGTACGAAGTAGTGTCCCATCGTTACTTCCTATATCAAGTACCACATCGTCTTTTTGAAGATCGATAAGTTGCGATATGTGAGTTGTAATATCTGCAAGACCCTCACGCATGGTTTGAGTTACACCTGACTTATACCAGTAGTATCGGGCGTAGAGAAGCTCTTGTGGTGCAGTGTGTTTGAGTTGAACCAGTCGGCATTGTGTACACATCACCATCTCAAGAGGCGCTTTGGGAGAGTGGGTTCCTGGAGAAACAAAGTTTGATATCGCAAGCTTACCAAGTGAGTAAAGATGACTTAGTTTTGAGTTATTACAAATTCTACATCGTCGTATCGTTCGTACTCGTGTAAGAATAGTCATGGGCACATTATAGTAAATTACGATATAATGTCAAAAATAATGAACTATCGAATTCAACTCACCAAGCCGTCTATCACACAAAAAGAACAGGATGAAATGGCTCGAGCAGTGAGCTCTACATGGGTATCTTCACAAAGTCCATGGGTTGATAAATTTGAGAGGTTATTTGCTAAAAAAATTTCTCACACAAAATATGGGGTATCACTCAATAGTGGCACATCAGCGCTTTTTCTTGCGCTCAAAGCTCTAGGCATTGGACCAGGCCATGAGGTAATTACTCCTACATTTACCATGATCGCAACCATAAATGCAATTGTGTGGACGGGAGCCAAGCCGGTGCTTGTTGACTGTGCATCAAAAGAAGATTGGAACATGGATGTGAGCAATTTGGAAAAACTCATCACACCAAAAACAAAGGCCATCATGCCAGTTCATATTTACGGACATATGAGCAATATGAAAGAAATTAACCGGGTTGCAAAAAAGTACTCTTTGGCAGTTATTGAAGACGCTGCAGAAGCAATGGGTTCGGAGTACTTCGGAAAGCGCGCAGGAGCTTTAAGTACTATCTCATGTTTTTCTCTTTACGCAAATAAAATTATTACGGCGGGCAATGGAGGAATGCTATGTACTAATGATAAAAGAATATACAATCTCGTAAAAAAACTCGCCTTTTTCGACTTCAACGAAAAGACACACTTTAAACACCTGTTATTTGGTTACAATCTTGTGCTGTCTGGTATCCAGTCAGCGCTTGGATATGCACAAACAAAGCGATTTGAGGCTCTGTTAATGTATAGGCGCAAAGTTCAACGATGGTATAGAAAACATATAAAAAGTAATTCAGTTCACGTTGTGGAGCCAGGAGAAGGACAGAACCCGAACTATTGGTTTCCTGCTATTTTATTTAACTCGCCCAGTTTGAAAAAAAGAACAGTGCGAGCCCTTGAATCAAAGCGTATTGAAACACGCGATTTTTTTGTTCCTGCTCATCAACAACCAATATACAAAGGAGTTTTTTCGCCTCGCACATTTCCCCATGCGGACTATTTTCTGAATCACGGGTTATTGCTCCCTTCCTATTTTGATATGCAAGAAGCGCATGTTATTGAGATTGCAAAGATCATAACCAAAACTACTCAATGAAAAAAGAAGAGTATACAAAGATGAATCTTCTTGAAAAAACACACTTTTGGTTTGTTGGTAAGCGAATGTATTTACAAAAAATACTTGACTTAATGCTTCCGAGAACGAAAAAAAGAATGATTCTAGATATTGGATGTGGCACAGGCGCGGTCACCAAGCTTCTTGAGCGATATGGCAAGGTGTGTGCGATTGAAAAAAATCCACTGGCACGCGCATATGCACGTAAAAAAGGAGTAAAGGTGAGAAGTGGTGAAATAGAACGCATTCCTTATGCAAAAAACACATTTGACTGCGTATCAATAATTGATGTTCTCTATCATAACAATGTAAAAAATATTGATAAAGCTCTACAGGAGTGCTGTCGCGTGCTCAAAAAGAATGGTACGCTTATCGTCGCTGATAGTGCTATGCCATATCTTATGAATGAGCATGACGTATCTGTTCAGGGGAAGCGAAGATTTTATGTATCAGAAATAAGAAATTATTTACAACAAGCTGGATTTACCCCAATATATTGCTCATATCTCTTTTTTTTCCTATTTCCACTCTTATTTTTTCGGAGAGTTTTATGGAGTAGGTTGGTTAAACAAAAACAGTCCGATGTATTTGCAGTACACCCACTCATAAATACATTTTTAATTTTTATTTTTAAATTTGAATTTAGATTTTTACCTCACATCACGTTCCCCTGGGGGTCGTCACTCATAGTGATTGCGCGAAAAAGTATATAATGTCCTCGTGAAAACAACTCGAAGAACTCTCCCCATTCTCATAGGTATTTTGGTACTAGTCTTTTTATTAGGATTCATTATTTTTTTTATTTTCTCCAGAGAGATAAAGCAAGAAATGATCCTTCACCCATATGTAGGATATGTACTCAATCCTCAGTATCAAAAAGGAATAAATACACTTGGTTTTAGAGGAAAACTACCAGAAAAAAAGTCGTCAACATACAAAGTGGGAATATTTGGAGGTTCAGTTGCTCATATGTATGCTATTTTAGAGTCAGAGAATCTTCAAAAGGCTTTAGCTGAAAAAATGCAGGTCCCTATTAATAACGTTGAAGTATATTCGTTTGCAATTCCCGGACATAAGCAACCACAACAACTTATGACCCTTACCTATCTGTATTCGCTTGGATACTCCTTTGATCTGGTTGTCAATATTGATGGATTTAATGAGTCGGTGCTTTCGTATGTGGAAAGCTATAAACAAGGAGTTTCCCCCATTTATCCACGCAACTGGCACATTATATCCCGCACTTTTGTAAGTGGTCGATCTCTCATGTATACACGAATTCTTTTAGCTGTTCGAAATCTTCAATATACTATATCTCAATATTCATGGGGACGAAATCAAGCAATTCAAAAAGTAATAGGATATTTGCATTACATGTTGACATCACGCCTTCAAAACTCACTACGTGCTGAACAGCCTCAATACCAGACTAATGGGCCAGACATTGTCAGTGATAAAACCAATTCAAAAGATGTGGAACGTGTAATATTAAACACATGGGAACAGTCATCACTCCAGATGCACCGCACTGTTTTGGCTAATGGGGCGCGATATCTTGAAATTCTCCACCCAAACCAATATATACCAGACTCGAAGCCCTTTTCAGAAGAGGAGTTAAAGTACTATATAAAACCCAACCATCCTTACGCCAAACCTGCAAGAGAAATTTACCCAATTCTCATTCAAAATGCACAAACATTGTTACATGAAGGTGTTAATATGGTTGACGCTACAAAACTCTTTCAACACAATCCAGAGACACTGTATGCAGATGACTGCTGTCATTACAATAGAAAAGGATATGAGCTTCTAACTCAGCCTATTATGAATGCCTTTCGATAACTATGTCTCGTATAGTAAAAATAATCCTTTTTGTTGTTTGTCTCGCAGGCCTCTTTTTACGCTTCTCTATCCTGAGAACAAGAGATATTCATTACGATGAGGCAATTTTTAACTTCATTGCTTACAAATCAACTTTTTGGGAAATCATAACTATTGACCATCCTGTAAAGGATCATGGAATCCTTTATTTCTTAGTACTAAAGCTAACTCATATTTTCACACAAGATATTGTGGTTATTCGCACAATTAATTTGCTGTTTTATGCTTTTGCCTATTGGGCAGTTGTTTTGCTTCTATCACAAAAAGGGAAGTATATGCCTGGATTACTCGCTGGTATCTTATTTTCTTTTAGCTCGTTTTTTATATATCTTTACACATTTTTAACTCCATACAATTTTGTACTTACTCTATTTCTTTGCTCATTATATTTTCTTGAACGGTTTCAAAATGAGAAAGACAGAAAAAAAAGAAAGTTGTTTCAGATTCTATTTGTTGGAGTAACAGCGACTGCGTGGTATGCAAACTATTCTTTTATTTATACAGCCTTTTTTTATTTATTTTATTCTTTCTTTTTCAAAAAAAAAGTTATAAGAACCTTATTTATGTTATATGGACAAGTTGTGCTTTTGATGACTCCAGGCGTTTTTCAAGTATTGAGCAATCTTAGCTATATACGTGATTCTGCGCAATGGTTGGATAATAGATATAGCGGTTTCTCAACTTTTATTTATGAAGTAGGCACACATTTATTATTTCAACATAGCTCTGTGCTCTCAACTATAATTTTTTTCTATTTTATCTTTAAAGCATTTGTATTTTTACAAAGTGAAAAATCGAAGGAGAAATTTTTATTTCTAACATTACTATCTTCATTTTGTGCACTTTTTGTATCTATTTACGTAATTAACGAATATTATGTTGGGATAAAACTTGAACGAACATTTTGGTTGCCCTACATTTCAGTAGTTATGCTTTTATCAATCAGCCTTAACGCAATAACGACACAGTCTCAGAAATTTAGCGTTGTGCTCGTTGGAGCTATTGTATTGGTGTATATATTTGGAAGTTATAAAACCCCTCAATTTAATATATCAGGAAGAGTGACAGACGAGACGCGCTATTTAGACTTTATATCATCAGAGCTACTTGGGGTTAAAAATAAAACTATATATATTTATGACCCAAACACTGCTCACAACTATCCATTATGGATGTATTATTTTTCGTGGCTCTATCCAAAGACCGGTTCACATGGGTCGCAACTACATAGCTTCCTACGAGAGAATAGAATTTTTTTTCATACCCAAAGAACAAAAGACGTTACAGAAAAACAACTTATTGATGCTGCAAAACAGACAAATACCGTAATTATTTTGTTTGAAGAGGTATATATAACTCACCTACCCAACAATACTGAGGCACTAGTGTATGTTCTTATATTTGGTGAAGACGGAATAGGCCGATTTACTGAGAAAAAAAATCTATAAAATAGGATACAAAAACACTGGTACGGGCGATGTTTGGGCTGCAACTATAAGGAGAGCAATAATAATGAGAAAAAGTACAACTGGGACAATCCAGATTTTATTTGACTTTATAAGAAGCTTTCCCAGTTGAGATAGTGTTGATAACATATTCTCGATAAGTATACAAAAGAACTGTCTATTCTTCATTTACATTTTCTATTTCAGAGAACCAAGAGATAGAACTACATGAGGGTTGTATGAGTGCGCATGCCTCCCTAATTTTCGGGTGGATTTCTTCCGGTATTTCATATAACTCATAGGAGTTGTAGGCCCTTGTAAAAACTTCTCTGAGTGTCTGTGACTGACGAGGTGAATGATATGTGTTAAGTAGTGTAGCGTAGGTAGTAATGTGTGTAAGGTCAAGTGAGGGGTTAGATAACACTGCCTTTTCATAATAGGGAATTGCCTCAATGGTATTGTTATTTTTTGTGTAAAATGACGCAACATCTAAGTATGTGGTAGTATTGGGACTCGCATATACATACCTATCTACATACCGACGAGCCTGTTCATAGTTTAAGCTATTTAGGGCTTTATGATAAGCCATAACAGATAAAGGATATAGTTTTACTGCGAGATCAGGCTTATTAAATCCAAGAGCTACTGAACTTGCAATTACCATATCTATCCATGCAATCTGAATAACAGTAAAACCAACCACAATAGAAAGTAACACCTGGCTTGTACGTTGGGTATGTGTGAATGTGAGCATTCCAGCTAATAAAAAAAACAGGAGAAATATCCCATTGATCGCATATATATAATCTGTCTGAAACGTGGCAAGAAGAAAGAGAAAGGGAAGGGCGATAGTTGAAGCTGGTTTGTTTCGAATTATATTCCAAAGCACAGGCAATATGATGAGCACCATGCCGATAAGTCCAAGTATTCCTTGTTCGACACCAATTTCAAGAAATAGGTTATGCGCATGATCTGTATGTAATCTCAACTCTGGAGAGTACTTTCGTGTTGCAAACCCAAAGGATCCTACTCCGCTTCCCCAAAACAAATTATCAGAAATAGCCTGAACCGACTGAGTAAAATAAGCATCTCTCCCAGAAATAATACTTCGAGGCTCCAGATGAAATTTCTCTATGAGTACGTTTTGTATTGGGGCAAAATGAGAAACGGGGAGTGGACGTATTGTTGATATAAGTCCAACTCCGATTAGGAGAATGCTAACAATTCCTATTATTGCAGGGGCCACATACATCTTTACACGATAAAGAAACATTCCTACAAGCAAAACAACTATCGTCCAAATATATGCTGACCTGGAAAAAGAAAAGATTATAGAAATAATAAGTGGAACCGCTATAACAATACGGGATACGAGAGATATAGGAGTAAAGAGTAATATAATGAGCGCTAACGCGCTTAGTTCTCCCCCGTGGTTGTGTGATCCAAATGTCGCGTATACAAACTGATATGCGTTATCAAGCTGAGTCTTCGTAACAAAAATATAAACGGAGTAGAGGGTATTTGCCAGAGCCCAAACTAAAATAAGTTTAGGAACGAGAGATGTAAGTTCGCGTTTATAGATATTTCCGAGCAAATAAAATGCGCAGAAGTGAAAAAAAAGGAACGACATGACGAGTGACTCATGTTTTAACATTGACGACCCAAATGTACTTAAAACTACAGACGTTAGTAGTAGCAGCCATCCAATTATGGCAAGTGGGGGGATGGTGCTTGCATTTTTCTTATGGAGAATAAGAAGTATAACCCCAACGAGAATTGGAATTAAAAAAAAGACAAAATAGCTATGCACTACTCGAACTCCTACCCCTTCAATAAAACCAAGGAGAAAGGTAAGCCCGATTACAAACCACAACAAAATTCGATGCATGATTCTACTATACCATCTTGCATTAAACTAATTACTTTGATACGCTGAAAACATAGTGCATATGCACAAAATATTACTTCTGATTATTGGATTATCACTTGTAGTTAGCTACATTTCCCCAACTGTAAGTGCTCAGTATGCGTGCAATACAAGCTGTGCCCTAGATACGAGTGGCTGTGCTTCTGGACTCACATGTCGTCTGTCAGATACACAGTGTGGAAAACTATACAACCAGTGTGGAGGGGCAGGTAATGCTACCTGCTATGGAAGCGGTAATCAAGCAAATGCTGGGTGGGATTTCACCAATCCTTGTGATCAGGGCAACTTATGTAATAATCAAGGAACTACTCGAACGTTTGGATGGAGCGCTCCTGGGGTCTGCACTGCAACATGCGGACCGGGTACACAGCCCCGAACATGTAATTGTGGTAGTCAAAATAACTGTCCTGTGAGCTGTACGAGTCCAGCAGGCACCTGTGGATCGGTCAATAACGATATCACATGTTGTATAAATCAAGCTCCCCAAACAAAACCAGTCATAACCTCAGTAGGAAATGGCACATGCGGTATAGCGAGCTCACTTCCTATAAACTGGACTTTTAACGGATCTACAGGTTGCGGAAACGATTGGGGATACAGATGTGGAGGAAACACAAATACATTTACCGTGAAAGTCGATGGTGTTATTCATACAGCAGGAATTTCATCTGCTCTTCGAACCATCACTATAGCCACTACCGCAACCCCAACACATCAAATAGAGGTGTGTGCGAATAACGGCTTTGCAGAAAACTGCTCTAACTCATTTTTGGTTACCATGGATGCAAATCCTCCCCCGGTACCTGTCCCAACGCTTACGCTTTCTACGGACGGGAGTTGTGTAGGAAAATCTTTTGTTAATGTGTCTTGGAACGCAGTAGCCGATAGTGGGTGTGGAGGACTTCATGCAAATCCGTATTGGGCTCAGGCATCTACAATTGCCTCGTTTAGTACTGTTTTATTTGGTTGGAACAATACATGGGTGAGTACCCGTACTCAAACATCAACATCTTCCTATGTTCCTGGTACAGTAATCTACTCTCGCATTCGATCACGAGATGTATTTAACCAACAATCAGCATGGTCTATAATCGGAGGTGTCACTATACCTACTCCATCTCCTTATCCGACAATCCACATCGCGGGCACCTTTCAAGAAGATTTTGGAGGAACATGTGCACCAAACATGATTTTAGATCCAAACAGTTTAAGCCTAAACGTAAGTGCAAGTCCCAATCTAGGAGTTACTGCAAACTGTACAAAAACTGCGACTTCATATGCATGCAATGTAGCAATTGATAATACATCGGGTCTTTGTGTTAGTCCAAATACAACACTTACTCTTACAGGATCATATGCAGGCTACTCAAATATTGGATGGCGCGAGAGTAATAGCTGTAGTGGTGCCCCGGTTAGTTTAACTGCGGGAATTGGAAACGTGGATACAAATGTACCAATTTTTCTCTCGTATGGCGGTGGTGGCGTTCAGCCGACTCCTCCCGATGAGGAAGAGGGAGGCGAAACAGGGTATGGTGGAGGATGGTTTAAGGTAAGTAATAGTGGTTTTATTAATAGATATAACGGAAGACAAAATTATCTTCCAAGCACCATTTCGAGCTTTGATGCGGACGATAGTACTGCTAATCGCAATCCTTTTATTAACAGCGTAGGAGTTATTTCCCAAAGCACCCTCATTGATCTTGGTCCTAATGGATATGATCAAACTGGAAAACCTATCTACTCTCAGCAAAACTGGTATACCTCAGGGTATCTGCACAATGACGATGTATCAGTTTCAAAATATATTGACTACGTTGAAGCACGCCGACAGGTAAAAAAAATTACATCTCTTACCGATATAACAACTGACGGTATTTTTATTTCTTCAACTCCCCTCGTTATTGGAGATTCAGATTTAGCTTTATTTTCAGGTAAAAATGTGGTGTTGATTGCAAAAAATACATCAATCACCATTACAGATAACATAACCATACCCGGAAGTTCGCTGGCTTTTGTAGGGAGCTCAATACTCATTGACCCCTCGGTTTCTGAGATTAACGCTGTGATTATTGCAGATACCGTACAGACCGGAGTTAGTTCTGTGCCACTTAAAATTAAAGGAAATTTGTCAGTTAAAAATGCGGTTGGAGTGTATAGAGTAAACAGTGATGCGCGAAAGCCTTCACTTTTTGTGGTATACGATCCGACAATTTTTGTACGTTTAATTGAGTATTTATCTACCAATACATATGACTGGAAGCAATAATTCACCACACAATCGTCAGGGGCAAGTTCTACTTATCGCTGTCATGTTGCTTGCAACAGTAATAACCGTTGTAATGACGATAACATTTAACTCTACCTCAGAAACACGTGTTGCAAAGCTTGAGGAAGACTCTCAGAAAGCACTCGCTGCAGCTCAAGCTGGAATAGAAGTAGCTCTCCAACAAGGGACAACAGTTCCAATCGCATCACTGGGACAGTTTAACGAACAAGGAATCACTGGAAACGCACAGGTTACATCAATTTCACAACCATACTTTATTTCACCACTTCTTCAAAAGGATGAACAATATACATTTTATTTAGCGAATTACCCATCGCTATCACCTAGTTGGAATGGATCGATTAATATTTCGTTTGCCTCAGAACCAGGACAATGTCCAAGCCTTGAAGTAACAGTTATTACTACTACAGGAACTATGCAAAGGTATGCATATAATTCATGCTCTCCTCAATGGATTACAAATGTAGATCCCAATTCTACAATCGAAACCCCTATAACGCTTGACTCAACGAGCTTTGCATGGCGCACTCGTGACCCAATTAGCATTACTGGTGGAGTAATGGTATTTGTCAAAGTTATAGGAGGACGTTCAAAACTAGGTATTCAAAATGTGCTGGTTGAAAATCTTCCTTCACAAGGTAAAACAGTAGAGTCTGAAGCACGAACCGCAAGCGGTGTAGTTAAAAAAATCCAACTCTTTCAGTCATATCCTCAGATACCTGCAGTATTTATGACTACTAGCTTCTGAATCTCTTTCATTTCCTGTTCGGAGAATTTCTGGGGTGGTCGGAGCGTAAGATACATATCATCCGGACCAAATCTTGGTATTATACGAATATGTGCATGAGGTACCTCTTCTCCAAGTGTTAAATATGATATAGAACTTGCTCCAAGATTTTTTTTAAGCGATTCTCCAACTTTTTTAGCAGCTTCCCAATAGAGACCAAACTCAGGCACATCATCTACCCAGCGGTGATGTGATTTTGGAATGAGAAGTGTGTTTCCACGACTAAGGGGAAAAATATCAAGAAAACCAAAAAATATATCATCCTCATACACAGCATAAGAAGGAATTTCTCGTTTTATTATTTTACAGAATATACAGGTGGTTTCCATTATGTATAATGGTGTACAAGTTATAAATAGTATTCATATCATACTATGATTGACGAACAAATGGTTGCAAACCTTGTTTATACTTCAGTGTTTAGCACTTCAGATGTTGAGAAGACGAATGCCCGAAAAGAAATACGCTCACTTGCCAAACAAAATGAAATTTATCCTGCATCTATTCACGACATATATATGCAGTATGGAAAAGGAGAGTTAAAGGGATTTACTGTTCCTGCGTTTAATCTACGTAATCTCACCTATGACTTCGGACGGCTCCTATTTCGTAAAATGAAAGAAAAAAAGATGATTGCAGCAATATTTGAAATAGCCCGTGGTGAAGCGACATATACTGCACAACCTCATGATGAATTTGCAACATCGGTACTTGCAGCGGCTCTTGCCGAGGGGTGGAGTGGGCCGGTATTTATACAGGCTGATCACACACAATTACCGGCTGAAAAATATGCTGCAGATCCAAAAGGTCAGGAAGAAGTATTGAAACAATTTATTAAGACTGCAATTGATGCAGGATTTTACAATATCGACATTGATGCGTCGACGCTTGTAGATCTATCACAAAAAGACCTCAAAGTACAACAAAAAGAGAATGCACACATGACAGCTGTTTTAACCGACTATATTCGTAGCATAGAGCCTGAAGGAGTAACTGTCTCGATTGGTGGCGAAATTGGACACATAGGAGGCGTAAACAGCACAGTTGCCGACTTTGAGGCATATATGGAACTTGTCGAGACTGAGCGTGATACCACTAAGCCAGGACTTTCTAAGGTGAGTGTGCAGACAGGAACAAGTCATGGAGGAGTCGTATTAGCCGATGGAACGATAAAAGAGGCTATAGTAGATTTTTCAGTGCTTGAGTCAATTGGAAAAGTGGCCAGAGAGAAGTATGCAATGGGTGGGCCGGTTCAACATGGTGCGTCAACACTTCCAACCTCACTTTTTCACAAATTTCCTGAAGTAAATACGCTTGAAATCCATCTTGCAACAGGATTTCAAAATATTATTTTTACTCACATGTCAGATAGTTTGAGAAAAGAAATCTATGAATGGGTAGATGTAAACTGTGCAAAAGAGCGAAAAGAAGGCCAAACTGATGAACAGTTTTATTATAAAACGCGTAAAAAAGCAAACGGTCCGTTTAAAGAAAAAATTTGGAAAATGGATTCTACATACAAGCAAAAAGTGATGAGTGAACTTGAAAAAGAGGTTGACTTGATAGTTGAACAGCTTAGAATAGTAAATACAGCTACAAGCTAAAAACGAAGTTATATGTTACATGTTACAAGTTACATATACGGTATGTTCGTATGAAAAAAATAAAGGTTGGTTTGAACGGTTTTGGGAGGATTGGTCGAGCTGTTACTCGAATTGCTCTCCAAAAAGAAACATTTGAAATAGTAGCTATAAATACACGAAAAACAGCGCCTGATATGTTGGCGTATTTACTTCAATATGACTCAGTCTATCGTCGATTTGGAAAAAAAGTTAATGCAAAGGAAAATGCAATTTCCGTTGACGGAAAAGATATTCCCGCCCTTATGACAGCTGATATTTCTGCAATTCCTTGGGATAAATATGGGGTGGATGTGGTCATCGATGCAACAGGAGCTTTCACAAAAAAAGAAGATTTAGTTAAGCATGTGCGAGGATCGGTAAAGAAAGTTCTCCTCACTGCACCATCAAAAGATCAAGAAACAACTCATGTTGTATTGGGTGTGAACGACGACACAATTGACTGGAAAAATGAAACAGTTATCTCAAATGCTTCATGTACCACAAACTGTGCTGCACCAATGTTTAAGGTACTAGAAAAGGAGTTTGGAGTTGAGATGGGATACCTTACTACTATTCATGCCTATACAGCGACCCAAAGTCTCCTTGATGAGTCAAATAAAAAACCAGACAGATCACGAGCGGCAGCTCTCAACATGGGTCCATCTACTACTGGGGCCGCAAAAGCTGTTGGTAAAGTGATACCGGCACTCAAGGGCAAACTTGATGGTATGTCTGTTCGAGTTCCTACTCCAACAGTATCTTTTACCGATGTTTCAGCGGTTATGAAGAAAGATGTGACTGCAGAAGAGGTGAATGCGGTATTCCAAAAATATGCAGAAGGCGAGATGAAGGGAATTCTAGGTTACGAAACTGCTCCGCTAGTTTCATCTGATTTTATTGGAGACACCCATTCATGTATATTTGATGCCAACTATACCAAGGTTATGAATGGTAAGTTAGTGAAGGTATTTGGTTGGTATGACAATGAGTGGGGATATTCAGCCCGAATCGTAGACTTGGCGGAAAAGGTATCAGACTACGTGTAATACTAATGAGTCTCAATGTCTTAAAGTCGAAAGTCATGAGTTAAATAGCATACTATGATCAAATATATCGATGAGGTAGAGATAATAAACAAAAAAGTATTGGTTCGGGTTGACTATAACGTCTCATTTAAAAAAGACGGGAGTATAAACGACGATACTCGAATTCAAAACTCCCTACCCACACTTAACCTTCTTTTAAAGCAGGGAAATACGCTCATCTTAATGTCTCATCTCGGTAAACCAAAAGGAAGAGATATTTCATTTTCCATGAAGCCTGTAGCTAATAAGCTTCAAACATATTTTAAAGAGTACTCAGTTGAACTTGTAGATGATTTTACACAGACAATGCCTGAAATGAAGCTCAACACAATCTATATCCTTGAAAACACACGTTTTTATGGAGGAGAGAAGAAGAATGATCCAGAGTTTTCAAAACAACTTGCTGGTTTAGCTGAAATATACGTTGATGATGCATTTGGGAGTGTACATCGGGCGCATGCTTCAACAGTGGGTGTCGCAGCACATCTTCCCCATTATGGTGGTCTACTCTTAAAAAAAGAAGTACAGATGATAAAAAAGGTAATTGAGGCTCCAGAACGGCCCGTTGTTGCGATCATTGCAGGCGCAAAAATATCGTCAAAAATTAGTCTCATAGAAAAGCTTATGGATAGTGCCGACACGATACTTATTGGAGGAGCTATGACGAATAACTTCTTAAAAGCACAAGGTAAAAATATTGGTAAAGGACTAGTTGAAGAAGAGTTTGTAGATGAAGCTGGTGCAATGTTGCTCCTTGCAGAGACGAAAGGGAAGAGTATTATACTTCCAGTTGACAGACGTATTGGTGTGCAAACAGATGAAACAACAGAGCCACTAGTAAAGTCGGTTGATGATATTGAGGACACAGATGAGACACTTGATATTGGTCCAGAAACTGAAACGTTGTTCCATTCTTATATTACACAGGCAAAAACCATAATTTGGAACGGCCCAGTTGGTTTTTTTGAAAATCCGAAATTTGCCAAAGGAAGCGAAGCTATATTTCATTCAATTATCACCAATACGCAAAGCGTGTCTGTGGTTGGTGGAGGAGACACGCTCTCTGTCATAAAAAAACTTCCCGGAAAAGAAAAGATAACCCATATTTCAACAGGAGGAGGAGCAATGTTGGAGCTTATCGAAAAAGGTACTCTCCCAGGACTTGATGCGCTTAAATAATACAGTATAAATACTGTCTTACAGAAGTTTTAAGGCTAATATAGTTCATTCGTTTAAACGAATGAACTGTGTGTTAGGGTAAAATCTCTATTACTTCATTCGCTGGGCCAGGTGAAGATACTGTAACAATCGAACCCGTCTTTTCAATGGAGGGAAGATTACTTGTACCGATAACATCTCCATTATATACCCAGTAAAGTGTAAGGTCGCTCACTGTGTTTTTGTTCCAAAACATCCGTTGTTCTGCATCAGGAAACTGGAATAGCATGCCGTCATAACCTCCGATATCATCTATTGTTTTGACATACATAAGGCCCTGTTCCCATTTTTCCGGAGTATCGGCGACTAGAAGTCTGAAAGTCTGAAGGTCTGAAAGTCGATAGTCCGAGGTTGTATAGTTTGAGAAATCAAGTTGTATATCTTGACTTTGAGACTTTATGACTTTAGAACTTTCAACTCGTTTATATATCCGTATAACTGGGTGATCAAAAACAGTCCATGTTTCCTCAGCACTTTCATCTTTCCACTCCCATACTGTTTTGCCAAAAAGACTTATTTTTGGATACGACGCAATCTCTCCAATTTGGGTAAATCCAGTTCTTCCAGAAAATAAATCATCATAATAGTCCGCAACCATTGGATACATGTTCGAAGGATGGTTTTTAAATATTCTTCGAGAAGGGATAATAATATAATCTGCAGCTCCTAAAGCGGTTACTAGACCCTTTTGTAGTTCGAGATTAGTGTCTAAATCATAAAAATTAAAAGGAATGACACGATAATCAGGAACTGCCTTTGTATAAGTAGGGGGAGGAATAGGAATATCAACAACATTGGCAGTTTCCGAAAGAATAAGACTGCCTTGCGGAATGTTCCTATGTATCCACTCTGATGCAGAATATCGCACATCAGGGTTTGTGTAAACCGAAACATACGCAACTCCATGCAAACAAAGGAGCAAGGTAATAAATAATACAATTAAGCGTCGAAATGTGAGTAAGTGAAGCTTATTAAAGAGGTCAAAAATCCACATAACCCCAAGAACAGTAAGTATGGGAAAAGCCGGCGCAATAAATCGCGTCCATTTGGCATAAAAAAACGCGGAAGGGAGAAAAACCATAAGTAAAGCAATACGAAGCACGTTATACTCTTTCTGTTTCCATGATAGAAAAAATAAACCACCAATTCCTACAATCATTATTGGCAGTCCAAGCGCATAGGGGAGTATGTGTGTGAGTTGGAATATGACTGGAGTGGTGTTTTCAAACTGTCGAGTATAAAAAGCTTTATATGCACCAAGCCCAACTGCAGATTCATATTCCATAGAGCTTTTAAATTCGCTCCAATGAATTATGCTTTGAGGTGAAGCAACTAATGCAAAAATAATCGCAAGAACAAACATTACAATTACTTCTTTCCATTTTTTTTTGAAGAGCAAAACTCCTGTAGGAACAACGAAAAAAAGTAATGATGACGACTTTGTCCCAATTGCAAGCCCTAAAACCACTCCAAGTAGCACTGTGGGTAGTTTATAGTCAGCTGTTTTTAGAATGTACAGTGAGTAATAGACAATAATGCTATACAAAAGCATAAGGAGTGATTCGGTAGTGCCAAAGTGGGCAAACTGAATGGCATAGGGTTGGAAAATAAGTATAGTTAGAGCGAAAAGTCGCAACATCGTAATGTCGTAATGTCGTTGTTTTGGCTTATATATCAACCTGATTATTTTTAATAAAACAAAAGCAAGAAGTATAGAACTCATAGCCGATATGGCCCGTAATGCAACTGTTGCTTCAACAAATGATGGTGGTCCGGTTATTCCAAGTATGGTGTGAAAAAGCCGAATTCCTGCATAAGCGATATATAATGGTAGTTGGCCATACGCAAAAAAATGAGGATTGAAACAATCACTTACTTTGAAATTTGCAATTTGAAATTTGAAATCACAATGTAACTGTTGGATTGCCACCGCCATATTACGTTCATCGGGATGCATAGGGTATGGCAACCCCCACCCGATATTTACAAATCGAGTGTAGATTAGCGTTGCAATAAGCACCGCAAATACTATTTTTACCTTCATGTATACCATTATACCGTGAATGACTTAACTCCCCATGGTTGAAAACAAGGCTCCTGTGTAGTATTATTACATCAACCAAAAACCGTAACCCGCCTTAGGCGAGGTTTTCAAATTATTATTTTGAATTTTGGTACACATTTTTATGTCCCAGTATGAACTTACGTTTCTTCTCAATGAAGAAGCAGAGCTGAAAGTGCTCAAAGAGCTTATCACCAGCGTTGAAGGTGAAGTTACAAAAGAAGAAAAGTGGGGTGAAAAATCACTTTCTTATCCAATTAAAAAAAACTACAAGGCCCACTATTACCACTGGAAGCTTTCTATTCCAACCAAAAAAGTGACCGACCTTCGAAAAAAGCTCAATTACAATGAAAAGCTTATTCGATATTTACTCTTAGCAGTTTCCTAATATACCTATGGCAAGCAGATCAATGAACAAAGTAATCTTGATAGGAAATCTTACTCGTGATCCGGAGCTAAAATATACACCAAATGGTACTGCAGTATGTACGTTTGGAGTTGCCACAAATAGAAGTTGGACCACTCATGACGGACAGGTTAAGGAAGACGTTCAGTATCACAGAGTTGTTGCATGGCAAAAACTTGCAGAGCTATGTGGCAAACTACTCACAAAGGGTAGAAAAATATACATGGAAGGACGTCTCACATACAGAAGTTTCACCGGAAAAGATGGCCAGCAACGGTCGATTACCGAGATAGTACTTGATGACTTTATCGTGTTTGATTCTGGAAAAAAACCTGGAGCGGTAGGTGAACAATCAACTCCTGACCAAAAAGAAACAACAGATGCTGAACATGAAATGCCAACTAAAACGCATCAAGCACAATCAAATGAGTCGAGTGAGACAGTTAACCCAGATGATATAC
>Ga0209835_1000356_pt1 | contig 31072 bp, 37 predicted proteins | sample LakKivwa52mmetaG_FD_184138 | JGI IMG/M metagenome (GOLD analysis project Ga0209835, IMG submission 184138) | Anoxic lake water microbial communities from Lake Kivu, Rwanda to study Microbial Dark Matter (Phase II) - Lake Kivu water 52m metaG... | ecosystem: Environmental > Aquatic > Freshwater >... | reverse complement strand
GGCGGAGGGGGTAGAGAGGTAGGGGGTAAGGGAGGTGTGTCGTGTAGGGTTAAGGAGAAGCTAGGTTGAGTGATATGTTTGGACATATAGACCACCTGCCAACTCCTGTCAACTTCTATCAAGTCGAGAGTGAAGCCCCTGATGATCTGAACTGGGGGGACGAGAAGGCCGATTCAGATGGTAATTTCCTTGCTGACGAATGTTGGGCTGAGGAGTATGAAGCATTCGAACCTGAGGGCGATTGGGCGGATAAGTTTACATATAACATTGAAAGTAATTGGTGGGTATGGAAGTACGAGGACGGGGAAGATAACGGCCTTGTGTTAGACGGGATGGTCGTGGCTATGCGGAACTGCGCCACGTTAGAGGAATACGTTCACTCATTAGCAGGGTATCACCTTGACCGAAAGCTAGGAAGCGATTGGCGAGATGTTGTGGCAGAAATGTGGGAGGAGGTTCGCCGCCGGCAGCCCATTGCCGGGTGGCAGCTGAAAGACATGTATCCGAATGCTCGAGGTATTTCTAATTGGCATATTTATGTGCGCAGGCCTCCTGTTGAGGAGTCGATACGGGAGAGCGAAGCACCTGAGGATATGAACTGGGGGGACGAGCAGGATGAGAAGACGGGACGAGAATATGTGGGTCTGGTAAAGAAGTTCATCGCTTTGTATAAACGTTGTCTTGGGGAGGGCGGGGAAGGTGATGCGGATGTAAATTATGATACTGACGAGTTTTATGAGTTTATGGAATTCCCGTCCTATTATTCGTGGGAGGTTAGCGACGGGAGATCCCGATATGTTCTTAGACTCAAGGAAGATAAATGCCAGGTATGGATTTTGGGAGACCTTGACGAGAGATGGGAGCCTACCAGGCTTTCTTGCATAATAGGGTGCTCCAATGCCTTTCAGAGATTTGAGAGGACATCATTCTCCGGCTTTTCACCTGAGGAAATGCATCTACTGATGCGGGCTTGCCAAGAGTTTGAATACGTTCCAGAGAATGAAATCCCTCTTATCCAAGCGGAGATCGCCCAATGGAGTCATGTAGAGAGTTACCATAAATCTCCTCGTCGGGTAACAAAACGGTTGCCAGGGACTGTTCGGTTGGCAAGAGCTAACGAGAACTATCTCGATGTAGGCCACGACCTCAACAAGGGTGAACAATATGTTTTGTGGGCGACAGACGAGGATGGGGAGAATCTGATAACCAAAACCTTCACGTTAACCAATACCTACACGGATTTTTCGCATGATGAGGCCAATCTTAAAGTGTCTGAGCGGGGGTACATGGGCAGATACGATGTGTCGAAAAACGTTGCGTCTGTTTGGGGGATGTGGGTTTATACACTGAAGGATATACCGAATCAACTCTTTCACACCTTGCAGGACAAGTTCGGGGAGGATATCGAGATAGTGGTGTTTATTGAGAACAATACAACAACGTGGGATGTTCCAAGGACAAGAACAGGATATACGGAGGATCGGACAATGCGGCCTAGAAGTTTTGAGATATCACAAAAGGATATGGATAGCCTGATAGACAAGATGCTCGATGAGGCTAAGGATTCAGATTGGACAGCAGAGTGGCAGGGAATGGAGAGCGATTGGGAGGAGGAGGAGAGGAATAGAAGGAAGGCACAGAAGAAATTTCAGCAAAAAAAACAACTGAAAAAGAAAATAAGGACTCCTGAGAAACCCAAGAAACCCATCTCAGGAAAGGGAGTTTCTCCAAAGAGAGATGAGCTTTGGGCTGGCACTTTCCAGGAGTTCCATAGCCGTATGCGGATAGCCGCACCCGACGAAACTTATCTGACCTACGGGCATGACGCCCATAAGATGGACGATGACGAGCTGGCAGATACGATACTTGTGTCTATCTGGTGGATGACCTCGGACAGGCAGTTCAATCGGAAGGACGTGAAAGGCAGGGATTACCATCCCGATGTGGCGGGCGAGCAAGAGTTTTTCCAGAGGTTTCGTTTCAAGGGCAGGTACGACACCAGACGCCGGCTGCTGACGATAACCGGTCCGTTTATTTCGTCTTTGAACGATATTGATATCGAACTGTTGGACGTGCTTTGGGGGAACTATCCTGATGTGGTGCGCATCGTGGTGTTCCCGACATGGATGATGCACCAAAATATGGGAGGGATAGGTGCCCGTCGTGATGCCCCTAAAGTACGTAGGATTCTGCCTGGCGAGCCGGGTGCTGAGATGCGTCCTGAGAGCCAAAAGGATATCGACAGTATGCTGGACGAACTCCTGAGTTAAGGATGGGTTTATGATATTCGTCAATCTGACCAATGACCCAATGATTATTGTGGCTGGAGGGTATAAGTACACTTTCTTGCCCGAAGGGTTCTTTCCTGCTGATGGGATAATAGAAGACTCGGTGAGCGCTGATCTGACCCTCACAACTGATGGGTGGTTGTATGACCACCCGAATGCTCAAATAGCTATTAGGCATGAAGCAGTGCCTGGCGATACTTCTACTGAGGGCACGATTGGTCCGCAAGGTCCTCAGGGTCCGCAGGGTCTGAGAGGGACGCGGGGGGCAACAGGTCCGGCAGGAGAAACAGGAGCAACAGGAGCAACAGGAGCAACAGGGGCAACAGGTCCACAGGGTGTAGAGGGAGATAAGGGAGATAAGGGAGATAAGGGAGCTGACGGTGCTGACGGTGCTGACGGGATGTTCAGCGGACCTGTCACTAACGACACGACTGGTGGGATAACTCCAACAGATAAGGTGACTTACGAGAACACAGGTGCAACGGCTATGGTGGAGTACACCACCGCCGACACAGGAGATACGGGATTGTCCAACACCTTTGTCGTTATGGATGATGATGGCATTAAGGTGACGGCGTATACGGGGCACACCATAAGGTTGGCCGGCGGGGACGTTACGAAGAGTGGTGGGTATGTTTCGAGTGTCGAGGTGGGGTCTGTGATCAGCCTGCTCAAGGTTACGGCAACCGAGTGGGTGGCTATCAACTGGCACGGGACTTGGACGGTGGAAACGGCATGACGACTAACCTGAACTACAACCCTCAGAAGTTCCAGCTCCCGAAGACGGGACAGACGACCTCATACCGAACAGGCGATGACGGGGATTTTCAGGCTGGCAATGCCTATACGCCTCGGTTCGTGGACAACGGAGATGGTACGGTCACAGACAACCATACCAGTTTGATGTGGGTCAAGCAACCTGAGTTGATTATTCCTGGTGCTACGGGTGTTCATGCGACGAATCAAATTCAAGTTGCCAAAGGAGATTGGGCGAATGACACGGCGTATGCTAAAGCTGACCTTGTAAAGGACACAGGAGGTTCAACTTATTGGGTATGTGCAGTTGCTCATACCTCTGCCGCCGCAGGAACTTTCGAGGACGACAGGACTGCGAACCCGACTTATTGGAGACAGACGGTATGGACAGAGAGTGCGGCAGATCTCACGACTCACGCAACGATGGACTGGAACAGTTCGATTGATAACTGTCTTACTCTCGAATACGCAGGATATTCCGATTGGCGGTTGCCAAACGTGATTGAACTAATGTCCATTATGAATTTAGAAGATGAGCCGCCACACTATAGCACTTATTTTCCTAATACGCGAGAAGGTTCTTATTTCTCTAGCACGACAGCAAAAAACGCTACAACGAAAATGTATCGTCTCTCCTTCGCTTATCCTGATGGCTCTTATTTGGCTGCTCTGAAAACCAATAGCTATTGTGCGCGTCCAGTTCGAGGAGGAAGAATAAATGCCTAAATTCACAAACGTCAGAAACGAAATCGAAATCGTTCTCTATAAAGACGGTCGGTTGCTCAAACATCCTTCCGGCGTGGAAGTGTTTGAACCACTGGAACAAATCGAAGCACGTGCAGGGGTTTTCGACAACCAGATAGTTAAACTGACAGAAGAAAAAGCCTCGGCTGAAAAGGTTGCGGCAGATTGTTCTGTTGCAAAGGACAGCGCACCAATGGAAATAAAGGAGAAGTAAAATGGGAAAGATTCTAAACTTCGTTAATGGAAAGAAAACCTACATTACTGCGTTTGTAGTGTTTGTGTGTGGTGGGCTTATGGCACTAGGAATTGAAATACCTGAATATGTATGGGTAGTTCTAGGTGCTCTCGGCGGTGGAAAGATAGTAGGTTAAACCTTTAAGGAGTAATGGGATGAAGTTTTTCTTTACGTTTAAGAAGAATTTGGCGATTAATGAGAACACTTTGGCTTCCGATATCGCCCGCCTTGAGGGGAAGAAGCAGTCCCTCAGTATCGGTCAGATAAAAGAGGTACAGAAAATCCTGCTCGGGCTTCTGGGCGAGGAATGGAAGAAAAACCCTGCTGGCGTGATTTCGCTGATTGAGAAACATAAACTTAAGGGCAGCTGAGTGAGCCGTCGGGTAGAGAAAATGGTTGACCATATAGTGGAGCAGGACACATCACAGCTTCAGGTAGGGGATGCCGTGCTCGTCCAGGATCCTAGGGACAATAACCAATGGACAGTAGGCACAGTGCTCTCCCTGAAGAACCTTAACAACCAGCTCTCAATCCGTACGGCAAAAGGTCCTGTATCCGCCGACCCTAAGGCTGTGAGGAAGAACACCCTTGATGGTATTAAGGTCGGCGATACGGTGAAGCTGATAGGCTTTGCCGGCAGCGGGCAGGTTATCGACGTGTCGCCCCAAGGGGTTACGGTCATTGACCATAGCCAAAGGAAGCTAGGGCCGCTTAAGGCGAACAACGTTATGAAGATGGAATCGTGGGATTCTGAAAATCTGAGGTGACCTATGGGCACATTAGGCAGGCGTTTTGGTTTCCCGAACAAATGTTGGGCAACGTGTCGGGATTGCGGGAATCGTCAAATGGAGCTTCGTCATGCTTTTGCTCGTTCTAAATCCCCCAGATGTTTACAGTGTGGGGGGATGGTTGAACCATCTCGCAGAGCTGAGGGCGACTTTGATGACGCCAGGCATCGGGTGTGTGGGAGGGGCAGGCCGGAGCATGAGGCTATTGAAAGGCTTATTGATGATGTTTTATCTGAGGAGTTGGGTGATAAGCTCGATGAAGTTGCATATATGGGACCGCTACCCGACGTTTTCCGGGACGGGAAACACCCCGCGTGGCAAGACCCTGCGTTCAAAGAACTATTAGCTTACGATATCGGGTGGTCGTGGCGTGTAGGACCTAAGTCCAAAGAGAAAATGCCCAGAGAAACGTGGGAGGCGGCTGTTAATTCCCCAGTGCCAGAGGTTAGATGTTTTGCTCTTGTCTTTAGCTCGGGGCTTAACGTGATTCCCAAGGATCTGGTGATGCTTCTGGCTGACGACCCAGACCCATCAGTCCGTCATTACGTGGCCGATAATTGGATGGTTTACGAAAGTGAGCTGGTGGATAAGCTGGTGCCTACGGATAGGTTCAACGAGGGTGATGCTTGCCGTTATAACGACAAACGGCATGACAGGGAATTTCAGCGAAAGTATATGAAAATGGTTGTCGATAGGGCGCCGATCTCGGGTCGCATAGATTGGGTCTCTGACTTGGAGGATTGGATATAAAATGCCAGATAGAAGTATTCGGTATTTGCTTGCCATAATTATGGTTATCCTTATCTTCACTACGGGCTGCAAGTTCCTACGCTCGAACAGGGATACCCTTCCTGTGGTGGAGCACACCTTTACTATCCAAAGCGACAAGGTAATGGAGGCGCAGGCACCTCTAGCCAACACGTCGCTTGCCGTGGCTCGGGCGATTGACGCTGCGGGCTCCTCCCCCAGAACCCCTGAGACAATGTTCCTTGTCGAGTCACTCGCTGCCTGGACCGAGTTAACTGGTCCGAGCGACTCGACGCTCTTATTGACATCCGAGGCGGTTAACCAGCAGCGGCTGATAATCAAGAAGGTTAAGGACGATGCAAAGACCCAGGTGGAAAAGGAGAGAGCGGAGCATCAGAGGACCCTCGACCTGCTTAAGGCGAAGTACGATAAGGATCATAAGGAGCTGGAGAAGCTCAAGGCAGATAAAGCTTTGGCGGAAATGTGGTCGAAGCTCTGGGCTATCCTTTTAGTCGGCGGGGCGTTGACCGCTGTCTCTGGTGTGTGGCTAAGGGGCTTTATGCCGTTTGCGGCTATCGGGACAGCATCGATGGCAGGGGTTGTGGTCGTCTCCGCCCTCAAGGGCGATATCATATGGGTGGCAGTTGCCGCTATAAGTTTGGCATTTCTAGTAACTACTGGAATGTGGATGTGGAACAAATATGCGTTAAAGCAGGTGGTGAAGGGCGATCAGAAACTACGGGACTCTGACCCTGTGCTGAAGGACGCCCACACGAAAGCTCAATCGGACGCCGGCATAATAACGAAAGCGGCGGTCGAGATGGTGAAGAGAACATTGTAAACCAAGGAATAGGAGATACAACGTGATGCAGGTGTCGGCAGAGTTGATAACCTTCGGGGTTGGCCTTCTCGGAAGCATATTCGGGGCAGGCGTTGCATGGGGGATACACAGAAAGGCGGGAGAGGTTCAGGAAAAAAGGTTAGACGCAATAGAAGTAACTATCGAGACTGAAATTCAAGGAGTTAAACAGATGTTGAAGAATGAGCTTGACCTTATGGAAAAAGGAACGTTATCTCATTTGCAGAAGGATATCAGCCGTGTCGAGGCAAAGGCTGGTGAAGAGATTAACCGTGTCGAGGCATCCGCTAATGCCAAGCACCAAGAATACAGGGGCGAGGTACAAGCCACGCTCTTGCGTATATTTACGAAGCTTGACGATATCGGCAATTCCCAGACAGGGATGGCCGCTGACATCGGGAAGATCAAGGGCAAGCTCGGCATGAATGGAGATCGTTGATGCGGCGTGACGAGATAGAGAAACGGCTATACAAGCTTTGCGAGAGCGAAGCTCCTGAGGATATGAACTGGGGGGATGACATTAATCTTCCTGATGACCCAGATGTTCCTGTAGGATGGCATCGCCATCCTAATGGAGGGGGTTTAGTTCAGAATACTGCCCTTGTAGATAATAGTGTATTTGTTGGTCCTAACGCCCGTGTTTTTCATAATGCTTGGGTTTCTGGTAATGTTCGAGTTTGTGATTCCGCCTGTGTTTACGGCGCCTCTGAAGTTTGGGAAAATGCTGTGGTTATAGGTAATGTTCAGGTTTGTGGTCTTGCTAGGGTTTTTGGCAATGCCGCAGTTTATGGCAATGCTCGAATTTCTGGCAATGCTCGAATTTCTGGCAATGCTCGAGTTTCTGGTAATTCTCAAGTTTCTGGAACTGCTGAGGTTTCTGGAGATGCTGAGGTTTATGGCAGTGCTACTGTTTCTGGCAATGTTCGAGTTTCTGGTGATGCGAGGCTCACTTATGGTAGGCATTCAGAGGGAGAAATTACTGAATCTTTGACCGAGAGTGAAGCGCCTGAGGATATGAACTGGGGGGATGACACTGCTGATAGTTTGTGGCCTAGCTTGGATAGTGTTAACATAAGCGTTATACGGGTGGTTGACTATAGCAATGAACTGTCTGGGTTCAGGGAAATGCTGCGGATTAGTGCGTGGGCTGGAATAGATTGGAGCACTGCCGCACGTCGGATTGAGGCGGGTGTTCCGTGTAGTGTTGTTGAGCCTCTTGAGCCTACAAGCAATGGTTGGCAAAGGTGCATGAGGCAAGCCATACGCTTATTGGGCGCATTAAAAAACCATTTGATAGCTATTGGTTTGGATGTGAAGGACAATCCGGCTTTGCGTTCTAGGTGGATGGACATGTATGGGAGGGCAATGCTGGCTGCGGCGGATGGTTTGGGGGAGCATGGACTTCCATACCCGGACAATGTTTCTGCTATTATGGACACACTGTTTCCCCCTCTGGGGGAGAGCGAAGCACCTGATGATATGAACTGGGGGGATGAGGCTAGTAGAATTTTGCCCGATGACATGCAGAATTTTGTCGGCCTGACAAGAGACGAGTATTGGCGGAAGGCTAACTCGCTTGGCATGTACTCTTGGAAATATGCGGATGTGTCTGAATACATGTTCAAAGTGTTCATGTTTTCAGAGGAAGGTATAGAAGCAACGGAAGCGGCTGAAATGATGGCAAACAGGAATTTTGATGATGAGGCGACAGACGACATGCGGGCAGCTGCATGGGAGGCAGCGGTTGACCATTTACATCAAGCAATAGTGGAATATTATACTCCGTGGTTTCGTGCATATTCATTCGAGGAGGATGCAGATGTAGATGATTTGATGAAAGCAAAAGAATGCCGAGAAAGGTGGCGCGTTCTTTCAGGAGAGAGGCTTGGCTAAGATAAAGAAGATGATTGATTATATCGTTGAGCGGAACGACATGCCTGAGGACATGGAGTGGGGTGAGGCATATGGTGTTACATGCGTAGTTTATGTGAGGGTGATGGATAAAGAATTGTTGATACCTCCTTGTGTCCTTTGGAAGAGAGACTGGTTCGGGTTGGGGATATATGCGGTGGCTCATTTTTATTCTTATATCCTTGGTCAGGAAGATAAGCTTCAGCCAATGACGGACTCGCAGCATTCAATAGATCTCCCCGTACTAGGTGGAGTGTATTGCACCCAGACGCATTATGTCAAATGGATGGACGACCCGGACACGCTGGCTTCCACGTGCAGTGCAGCGATAAGAGCCAGCGTTGCAGAGTTGAAGGACGAATTGGCTATCCTCATCCCAGAGACAACCTATACCCCCGCAGAGTGGCAGATGATGACAGCATCCACTATTGATGATATGGAAAATAAGGTGAAGGCTGCCATCCAAACGGCGTCAACCCACGTTACCGAGAGTGAAGCTCCGGAGGACATGAATTGGGGAGACGAAATCCCGTTTGACGACACATCTGTATGGACAGTGAACGAAATATCGATAGTGTATCTGTTTAACAGCGTTGGGGTACATGAGGTTGCTCTACTGGCAGTACTGACTGACGGGCATAAGACAGAGCATTTCATGCAACCGTATAGGCAAGTTTCTGTTCAAGGTTGGACGGAGCATCATTGGGACGTTTGTGATGATCTAGTTCTGGAATGTGCGGCCAGGTTGAAAGAGGAGATTATATCATGCCGCACGGTAGATTGGCACGGGTGGCGGAGCATGCTGGATATGGAGAGGGGTAAGTTCAAAAGGGATTTCTATAATATGGCAAGGCGGTATAATCCGACCGAGCCGCCCGAGAGCCTGAATGAAGAAAACGATACGCCTGAGGATATTGAATGGGGGGATGAATCGTTGATTCTCCCATTATGGGAAATTTATGAGGTGGAGATATTCAGAGACACTGACCTCGAACCTGACCTCTCGTACCTTGGTACTTTTGGAGATAGGTGGCAGCAAGGATGCATTGACTGCACAGAGCAGGGAGACAGGCTCGTTGGGCGTCGGTATTTCTATCCGACCAATGAGGCGGTAGGGGAAGAACAGTATCGGAGATATGTGGCCTTTTGCAATGACGAATGGGATATGATAGGTATACGGGCTGAGGTTACGTTGAAACGAATGGATACCACTTGCCGCACGATGCCTGGACACGAACTGAGTAAAGATGTGTCGTCAATCGGGATATGGAACGTCGAGTCTGATTCTAATAACGAGTATCTTGTGGCGATAGCGGATGAAGAGTTGAGTGATATTAAAGAGCAGCTTGAGGATGATCCCTCGGTTGATATGGCTAATTGGGATGAGGCGGTGAAAAAGGCGTGGATACAATTTGACAGAGGACGCATTTGAGGTGGAATAGATGGGCATTAATAGACCTAAAATAATCGCTGGTTGTCCGACGTGGAATGCAATATTGAACCGTGCCGATGTGTGGTTCAAAGAGTATTTCCATAAACATAATCCGTCGTATACAGAGATGGAGCAGGTGATTGATTTTGGCTCCTACCGACTAAAGGGGCTTGGGCATTTATCCACTATGGCTATAGTACTTGCTGGGTTTTGTAAATATGTTGAGGAGGGTGGATTCAGAAAGTGGGTGGAGGAAGGGAACGCAGCAGAACGTAACAATCGTGTTATGGATTATCTTAGAATGGTGAAGCTCAGTTCCCCAGGTTCTTCATACTCTCCTTCTTGGGAGGTGTGGGGATTACTTAAGCAGCTGGCACCTTTTATTTCACTCGACCCTAGTGAGGGTGTGTGGGTAGCTGCTGAAGCAGAGGAGTGCATGGAGTGCGAGGGTACGGGAAATATAGATGTAGATTGTGTCGATTGTGACGGCACAGGGTACATGTATGGAGGCACTGTAGAGTGTTATGCTTGTGATGGCACAGGCTGGGAGGGAGGGGAAGACCCGGACGAAGATGATTATGAGGAATGTACTGATTGCGATGGGACAGGCATCCTAACTTTCGAGGATGATGAGCCAGATGAAGAGATAGTATGTCCTGATTGCGGGGGGACGGGCACGACGAGCGTGCATCCTGGCGGGGAAGTTCAGCCACGTTTAGATGGAAGTTACGACTGCTCGACGTGTAAGGGCAGCGGGGTGGTTATGACAAGAGAGAAAGAATGTCCTTATTGTGATGGGCGGGGCAGAACGGATGAACAGAAGGAATGCTCAACCTGTAATGGGGAAAAGGAATACTATGATGAGGGAGTTGAAACGGAGTGCGACAGATGCAATGGTGAAGGGAAAAGAGAAGAGACTTGTGAAAAATGTGACGGGATGGGTCAGGTGCAAGGGCTGACGAATGATGAGCCAGACATAGAGCGTATCGATATCGATAACCTCGATGCTCAATACGAGGCCGAGGCTGCCGGGATGGTTAAGGAGATAGAGGCGGATTTTGCGAAGAATAGCCAATATGGTAAAACCTCAAAAATGAGGGATGGCATACCCGATGATATTGAGTGGGGGGATACTGATGAGGATTTCTATGCGACCGAGAGCCTGAATGAAGAAAGCAATACACCTGAGGATCTCGAGTGGGGGGATGATGTGAAAAGCTCTTCCGAAGAGGAGCAGGATTTGGTGAGTTTTCGGGTGGATGAGATATTGGTTTTGTCTTCGCCGTATAGTGAAGATAGTCGAGAAGAACAGATTATGGTCACTGTTTCTCTGTACAACGATACGGATATGAAAAAGTTGGTCTGGCGGCGGCTCGAACACAATTGGTCTCAGATTATGCCATCAATGGAAAGAATGCTCGACGATATATATAGCCTTCTCGTAAGAAAAGGGGCGTGGATATCAGAGGAGCTTTGGGCAGAGAAAAAGCAGAATGCATTTGATGCATACAGGGATAGAGAGTATGAAGAGGATGAGGAGTTGATGAATTCGCAGGATGAAGAAGACGAAGAGAACGAGGATATGGCTGAAGAAACTCTCGACACAGAGACTCTGGTTACTAGGTTGATTGAACATAAGTTAGTCGAGCAGGACGGTGTCCCTGAAGATATCGAATGGGGAGATCTCGAATGTAAGGACATTCTAAAATCTCACGTGAAGGGAAAAGCTGAAGAGTTATGGGATATCTATGTAGACGATTATCCATATACGGTTGAACATTCGGTGGATTCGGTTTTGGGGTATTATTTCCCATATGGTATCGAACATGTCAGCATGGCTAATAGGGTGAGGATATCTGGAGAAATGGTTGACTGGATGCTCAGCGATATGTTTGACGCAATGTGTTTATGGGATGCTGATTGCCCAGAGTGGACAGGATGGGATGGACGTGAAGTTCAGCAGGTAACGATGGAGGTGAAGAAGGTACTACTTCGATATCTTTCTAGTGTGATGGATGTCCCTTACGACGAACTTGTCACGGAATGGGAAAGGACGCAGGCAAGGGCTGCCGCTGAAGGCAATGACTTTGTGGAGGAAAGCCTGGAAGAGCAGGATGAGAGTCCTGGAATGTCGCTCGGCGGGTGGAGGGTGTCCGACCTGGCGGTTAAGCAAGAGCCATATACGGACAAGCCGAGGATATCTGTTGTGGCTACTCTGGTTGGAGGTAGCGGGGTTAAGTATATTCATAGTTCAGGCACGATAGTCGATAAGTCGAGTGGGGCTTTCTATGGGTGGGTGAGGAACGCAGTACGGGTTGAGTTCGAGAAACTTAACCGCCAGTTGGATAATCTCCGGGTCGATATCTCGAAATGGGAAGAGAAGGCGGCGGAAGCATGGGCTAGTTTTGGCACGAAGCTGAAAGGAAAATAGGATGGCAAAACGTAAGTATGAGGACGCCCTGAGTTTGAAGGCGGACAAACCGTTTCCTTATCAGGGGAAGTTCGAGTGGACCGATCATTTCCCCACCAATGACAATCCAGTTCCTGCGTTTAGAAAGATAAAGCTGCCAGGCGAACTCCCTATGTCGAGAGAGAATATGTTCATGATCTCCATCTACGCCCAAAGCCCAATCGACCCTGAAAAGGCTCAGAACCCTAAGGAGTTGGAGAAGCTAAGGGAGAAATGGAAGTGGTTCGAGCATAACACGTTCAAAATATTTGATGCCTCTGAGGTTGGGCATATGATTGCCGACGATGAGTGGATGAAGGAATCGGAGTACTTTGGGTATATTGGTTGGGTGGCAGGCGTACACGCCCCTGTCGACCCGAAGGTTGTTCGACAGGCGGAGAGAGAATATGCTGAACTGAAAGCCAAGTATGATAAGCTGCTGGCCACCAAAGATGCTAATTCTCCTGAAATGCAAAACCTTGAATTGCTGGTGAAACATGCTAAGAACAGGAAGGAGATGAAATCGACTCTGTGGGTCATTGAGATGCAGAGCGATATGATGCAAAAAACAAACTTTCTTACAACCATAGATGCGTATAAGAAGAACTGGGAAAGGCAGATGAACTCGTGGATGCTGACGTTTAGCCGGCTTAATGCTGCGTACGAGAGGTTGAAGAAAGAACAGGAGCGTGGGTTATCTTCCGATTATCAACTCCTTAAACAGAGGCTTGGTGCGGAGCAGGAGATACTGGGACGCAAGCCCCCGTATTCATCTGAGGACGCATATGATTTGCAGACCCAGTTGGCTCACGCTGAAAATGCGTATGTTGGTTTTCAGAAGGAGTATGACGAGCTTGTGTCAGACATTGAGCTTGAGACTGATGACGAGAGGCTCACCCAACTCACGGCTAAGATGGACGCAGTTAAAGCTAAGATGGACGTAGCTAAAGCGGAGTATATCCGGTTATCGGGCGCCCGTTCTGAACCAACTGTCGGTAGTGAGGAGTATGATGAATATAAACGTATTGTCACTGATTACACGATGATGAAGAAGGCGTATGAGAAAGAGTTGAAATCAGGAGGCAATAGGTTCTCCCCTGAAATGCTGGATAAGGCGGCGGTTATCAAGCAGACTGGCGAACACATTAAGGCTAACTATCTCAAGTTTAAGAAGACTGATCGTGGTTTCTCGTCTTTCAAGATGAAGCATGAGGGCGAACCCATGATCTCCACCTTTGAGGATCTTGAGGCTAAGCTTGAGAGGATTGAGTATTTTATCGAGAAGTATAAGACGAAAGCGCCTAAGGTATTTCCTGAGCTTGAGAAGTTTAGGTCGAAGATTGTGAATTATTTCGACGGTTGGATTGAGGCGTTTTGGAATGCGGCTATATATGCAGGCAACCAACTCGGTTGTGAACGTATTTGCGTGATAAGCTCTAGGCGGTTAAAGGAGTTGTGGACATGGGATAATCCCGAGTGGTCGGCTGACAACTTTACTGAGGAGGAGCTTTTCGCCCGTGTATATGATGATAGGGCTTTCAATAAGTATGGGCTTTTGCCGGCGAAACCGAAGATGGTAAAGAACGCAAAGGGGGAGCTGGAACCTTTTACCTATACGTGGAAGGACCCGATGACCGATCCTGCTAAAGCGAAGGAGCATGTGTTCGTGAGCCAATACTCGGATTATTATGCACTTGATTTGGCTAAAGTGAAAATGAAATACGAAAGCTATTTGGCGATGAAACAGAAGTTGTCAACTTTGTGCGAAGAGATTCCATGGTCGAGAAATAATTCTGAACCCTTTGGGTGGAAACATGTCCTGTTTAGTATGATCGACGCTGGGATTGATTGGGCAAAGGAAAATTCAGGGTATGATGAACTGTCCAGTTTCGGCAAACTGGAGGCCCGCAAAAAAGCGTTCAGGAATATTCTTCAGTTTATACCCACCGATTTCTATGTTGATGAAGATTGGCGGAAGGAGGCGGAGGAGTTTATAGACGAGAAATTTGATATCGACGTGTCTGATGAATGGAGAATGTACCCAGAGGATGTGTCTATGGAGTTTGAAGACCCTGCTAAGCAGATTGAAGGACCTGCCCCTTGGACAGATATCGGCGGCGGGTATTCTGATGAGGATTTTGAAAAACTGCTCGATGACCTGCTCAAGTTCGGAGATGAGAATGAGGAAGGTTGAGAAGTTAATCCAAAAGCTTATCGAGAGCGAAGCACCCGAGGATATGAACTGGGGGGATGAGATTGGTTATACTCTGCCGCTTGCTGCTGATGTGTACCGGGCGGTGTGGGATTATGGGCAGAAGGTTGGCATTCATGTGGATTGGGACGACTATGACAGTTCATACAATAGTTTGAAGGATTTAATAGACGACGAATCCATGAGCGTGAAATCGCATTGGCTCAATTCTCCCAGTGAACGGGGCGTTAGGGTTATTCGGCTGGTCGACTGTTCCGACTGGCCGGGAGGTCCTGTGGGGGAGATTAATAATATATTTGAGGAAGGGGTTTGGGAAAACTTGAACTTTGAAATGTCTTATTATCAGGTTCTCCAGGCGACTGGGCATATAAGTCTTAGCGGTATTTATGAAATGGGATTTCTTTCTGTATTTAAGCGGGCAATCAAGGACGCCCTCATGTTGACGTATCCGGATATGTTGCCCCCGAAGGACGAATGGGAAGTTGCATTTAAGTGGGACGTTAATGACCCTATGGTATATTTGGTGATGTTGATGGAAGATTAGTTACCTGTAAAGGATTAAGGAGGAAGGAATGTCTGACAAAATTGACGAACTTACGAAGCTGTTGCACAAAGGTAAGAAGCCGTTTTCTTACAAAACACATTTTCAGTGGGGTGATTTCCCCGGCTCATCTCGTTGGATGATGGCAAAAAAGGGGTGCAGGGCGTGGAGGATTAATGTGTATGCAACTCGTCCACCAGCCCCTGCGAAGTATTTCTCAGCTTTGTTATCGGCAGCAGGGGGAGGAAGTCCTCCGTCGTCTGCACCGTTTAACGTAGAAAAGCTTGGCTATATCGGGTATATAGGGGGATTCTTCGCCGAAGGCAGGCAACGTGAAGGCAAGACTTCAGCTAATTCTCTATTTGTTGTATCGTGTACTGCTGAAACACTGGAGAAACTGCCCTACATGGTGTCGACGGAGGAGTGGAAAGATACTTTGGAAGACATGATGAGGAAGAATTACACTAAATGGGGTGAGGCTTATGAGGAGTATCTTAAGCTTAAAGCTGAGTTTGATAAGGGAGGGAAGAAAGAAGAAGACCCTACTAAGCTTATCGAGCCTGGTACTACAGTGGATACCGCTGATGATATAACCTATAAGCCGATAGTTGCGGCTCGAAGTACTCATCATTATCTTCGGCGCAACGCTGAAACGTTCAGGATGATGTATGACGATTTGGTAAACATTTACTCTTTAGCGGACGATTACCGGGAAGTCGTGCTTGAGTATTTCAAGGAATGGGCTGACGCTTTTATTGATGCGGCTATTCATGTTGCACGTCAGTTTAATTGTAAATACATTGTTCTCGCCGGGTCGAAAATACTCGCTAAGATGGAGAAAGGGAAAGGCGAGTCTTCAGACATTGGAGCGTTTATAGATATTTATGACTCAAGAGCCAAGAGGCTAGGGCTTACTCCAATGGCGGCGAAGGTGTCTGAGCAACCAAGGGAAAGGTCTTATACTGCTGAAATTGGCGATTTTTATTGGGGCGAGGTCAGCAATGTTCAGATGCTGGGTGAGGCTATCAGAAAGGCGAAAGCCGCTGTCATGTCGCATGTCGGGGCGTTGGTGAGCACATACCTGCTCGAATCTGTGAACATAGATGAGGATTGGACGGAGCATCTCAGGCTTTATATGGACGTTTTTCTTGAACACCTTGGGGGTGTTGATAGGCTGTCCATGCTTGAGGAGGAGGAACGTACAAAAATTCTGAGCCAGGCTTTCGGGTTCTGGAAGGAGAGCGTTGATTCTAAGCTTCTTGAGGACGAGGAATGGATGAAAGAAGTTGATGGCTTTATGCTTAACGAGTACGGCTTTGAGATAAAGGAGATGTAAAATGAATGAGAGGTTAGAGACATTAATACAGAATACCAGGGATGGTGAGTATAGGGAGGAGTTGAGTCTCACTTCAGAATGGCCGTTTCCTTTCAAAGGCATATTTGAATGGAAGTCGTTTGGTGGAGCGGGCGCTGTTCCGTCATACTTAAAAGAGGGGGGAACGTACAAGCTTTTCCGTATTACCATTATTGCCAAAGGTCCTAAAGTGGAAGCGATTGCCGCAGATGATTCAAAGGAAGAGAAACGGCGAAAGGCGGCGGAGGTTAAACGGGCTGAATGGTTCAATCGTGACGTGTTCGATAAGATAAAGACTGATATTTATACCAATACATATCCTATTCATGACATGGTTAACCCCACAACTGAACGCCTAGCCAGGAGTTCTGAGTATTATGGGACTCTCGGGTGGGTTGGTGGTGTGTTTGTGCCGCCAATGAAAATAACCAGAGGGGGTGAAACTTATACAAAGGCAGGGACTCTGTGGGTGACCGAAATCCAGAGCGATCTGATGCAGAACACAGGATTTTTGATTCCAGATTATGATGATACAAGAGACAATTTCCGTAGGCGGGAGAATGTTGTCGCTCTTCAACGACGTAAGCTTATGGCGGAGTATGAGAAATTAGCGGCGGAATACAAGGCGCTGGGGGGTGAAGAGATGCCCGACACAAGTCCGGCAAGCCGCAGCCTTCTCCGTCGTCGGTTGGGTGCTGATCAGTCTGTGATAAGTGGTAAGCTATATGAGCCGGAGCATGCCGAGAGGTCAAGGTATGTTGAATATTATGATGAGTATATGGGGCAGATTGCCAAGCTTAAGGACTTAGTAAAAGAAATCGAGCAGTTGCCGGATTCAGAATTTGAAGATTGGTGGTTTTCACATAATGCCCATATAGCTAAAGCTGTCGCCAAGCCGCGTCAGAATTATGATCAGTGGGGCAAACCCCTTCCCGATATGGCGGATCTTGCAATTAATAAGCCCGACTTTACAAAGAAGGACGTGATTGCCGCCCTTAAGACCCGAATGGCAGATTTGAGGGCGGCCATTGAGTATGAACAGAGGCATACGGCACGTAAGAGCAGGGATAAAGGGCATGCCACGTATGCCGATTATTCGGCAAAAAAAGCTTATCCACATAGCCGTGAAACCTTGAGCGACATTGAGGATGACGCGACAAGCGACATGAAAGATGTGCTTTTCGCTCAGCTTGCCAAATTGGATATGGAGATAGATAATCTGGAAGCCAAGAGCCTTGGATCATCTGAAAAAGTATATCCGGAGCTTGCGGATTATCAGAATCAGATAGAGAACTATTTTGATGGGTGGAAGGACGCGGCTTGGAACGCTTTTATTTATGCCGCTAAATCGTTGGACGGCGGCACAGATAATGATTGCAAGTATGTTAATATTATGGCGGCACAGTTCACTGGACGAAAGTGGAGCGCTAGAGTTCAAGCTCAACAGGCATGGGGTTCAACCTATGACCAGCGAGCTATACACAAGTTCAATATGGGAACCATGGATCAGAAGATTACGGTTAAGTGCCAGCATTGTGATGAGACGATACCCTCCACGTCTATAAATCTTGGCTCGAAAATATACTGCAAACACTGCAAAAAATTGACGGCAGTTCCTCTCGAAGTAGATCAAAACATCGTACAGACCCCCGATGGCAAACCTTTGCGTTCAGATTTCAGGCCTGGCGACTGGTATCACCAGAGCACTGCCAACTTGGAAATGCTCCAGCGGGCTAAACAGGAGTCAATATCAGCAGTATCCATCCTGACGGATGGAGAGCATGTGCCGTTGACCCAAAGTGTTCTCGGCGGCGAAGGTGACGCCTTCTGGAAAAATCACCTGGTGACATATTTTGAGATGTTTCTCGCCTCTGTCGGCAAAGGTATTGCTGAACTCGACAAGAAGGATTTGGCGGAGGCGATAAAGACGTGCTTCCGTTTCTATGTCGATGAGATGTCTCGTGAGCTGGTCGAGAGTGCCGATTGGCAGCATAACGTTGATGTTTTTGTGGCTCAGACGTATGGCGTTGACGTAAGCGGCAGCTGGCCTGATACGTATGCCAACCTGAGTGATTTGCCACCGATTTATATTTTCTGAGGGCGATAATGGAATTGAAAAAGGTTGAGAGGATAATCGACAGCATTGTCGAGCAACAGGACAATGCCCCCGATGATTTGGAATGGGGGGAGAAGTCGGAAAGGGGGGACTATTCGTTCTCTAGGCTTGATCCGGAATTTGTTTCGCGTGTCAGGAAATATTTGAGGGATGAACTCTATAACTGTAAATTGGGATGGTCGACATCCAGGTCTAATCCTATTGACTATCTGTCGGGGATGTTTGCGGATTGTGATACTGTCGAGAGGGGTTGGTGGCTGGATTGGGGGCGAAATGCAACATTTGCATTTATTCCGATTATACGGTTAATAGATTTTGCCGGCGCCCAAGAGTATATGTTGCCTCGTCATTTACGGCTTTTGGCAAGGTTAGGTTATGATATAAAGGACATAGAGGAGTCCGATTGTATACCAAAGGAAGTTTTTAATGTGGTTTTGATTGAAGCAGAGCGCATGTTGTGTCTGCATAGCGATATGGTGGACTATAGAGATTTCTGTAATGCGTGGACTGTGGCTTGGTCAGCGAATTACGGCGGCTTGCATTTCCTGATGGTGAGAGGGCCATTGTGGCAGCAACAACCAACGGCTGAGTCTTTAGTGGAGCAAGACGGCACTCCTGAGGACATTGAATGGGGAGACCCATCTGTGGGGGGCGATTTTAGTGGGAATCCTTTTTCGGAAGAGGAGGTGTGGGAAGGGCTGTGGAATTTTGCATTGCGGTTGACATTAGATGCCAGACATCTTTTTGGCGATCAGTATGAGTTAAGGGATTTAGAGGGGCTTGTGCCACACGAATGGCTTGCAGAATATGGAGGCGACCACCCCTGTCAACAGGAAGTGCTGTTTAACGTTAATCCATATGGATGGCCTGGAGGGAGTGCTGCGATTTGGCGGGAAATCTTTGGACCTGGAGCTGTAATGCCTGCCGAAGTTGTGGAGGATTGGGATTTGTTCGAGGAGCTCAGGCAGCATGTGATATCGGCGCTTGAGACGAATGAACAATTCTTGGTTCAAGTAAAAGATTGGGCGGTGGCGTGGGGTGTAGCCGAAGCTGAGCAAGGTCTATTGTGTCTGTTTACTATAGCTGCAACGGAAGATGACGATGAATAATGCTTTTCTCGAAGAAAGCGAAGCCCCTGAGGACATGAACTGGGGGGAGGAATCACCCTTTGGAATAAATATTCATTCCATAAATATTCAATGGAGAATTAAAAGGCAATTTGATGGCGACCCTGCTTGGAGTGCTTTTGATGAGGATGTACTCTTTGTAGTTAAGTTTCACCCGGTGGTGATTTTAGAGCAAGATGGCGCTGTGTTTCCTGAGACGGTTCGTGGAAAGGATGCTCAACGGAGTGTGATGCGTAATTGTCGGGATGCAAGGTGGAATTTGTACTGGACGTTGCGGTCTGCGATGTTTGAGGTTCTTGACAACTATTCTTCTCTTTTTATGGATTTGCGGCGAAAAGGTGTGAACATGTCAAAATGGGATAGATTACAGCATAAAGCTATGGAGGTTTTTATGGCAAAGATGATGCGGGTGTATGACATCCTGATAAAGGATAAACCGATAGATGAGGCGTTGCTTCAGGAACAGCCCGAAGGTGAGACGCCGGAGGATATGGAGTGGGGCGAAGATGAGGTAACCCCTTCCTACCCGGATATTGCCCCGGTTTATTATCGGACGAGAGCTTCTCGCCCACGCTATACCCGGCACTTCTATATTCTTGTTGCTGACAGTATTGCGGCAGCCATACATAAAGCTAAAGCTGAGGCTGAGAGGGAAGGGACTGATCCGGAGCCTGTGCTGAATGCTATAAGTGATATTGCAATGGAATTAGTAAGGCGTTTCATGGCAGATAATGCTCTGTTTAGTCCTGCTAGATTTTATGCCAGGTGTGGAATAAATTAATTTGAAAGGAGACGAAAATGTCGGATGAAGTGAAAGTGGTTAAGGGACCTTTTGGGAAGTTTAGCTATAGAAAGCCGAGAACGTGTTTGCGTTGTGGTAATTTGTTTATGTCCGACCATACGGCACACAGGATATGTTCTCCTTGTAACCTCCCGTTTGTAGCCAAGAAGAAAGGATATACACAGGAGCCGGAAGAGGAGATTGCAGAGCCTGTTGTTCATAAGGTGTCGCCGGAAGGTCGTATACCCGAACTTGGGTATGAGAAACTGAGTTTCGAGTCAGTAGCTCAAGGTATTACCAGCCAGAAGCCGTGGTTGATGGTGGGGTTGCAGGGTAAGCATAATCGCTGCAAGGTTGTGGAGGCCGGCAAGGGCGATAGCTGCTCCGTGTGCGGATGCCAAGCCGTGATTAAGATAACCAATTACGGCGAGAAGGAGTTCTCGAACCCTGTTGCCTTTGATGATAAATGCTTCAAAGCATTGACCGGAATGGACGTGCCGAAGGTTTCAGATGACCCGAACGTGAGTTGTGATGGCGAGGAGTGCGTTGAAGGATAAGGTTTTAGGTTACTTTGACGCCTGTTACCTGATAAATTTGGATAGGCGTACAGACAGGCTTAAGGAATCGGCTCAGGAGCTTGCAATGGTGGGTATCCGTTTTGAGAGGTTTTCTGCTGTGGAGCCCACGACCGAGCAGTATCCTGGGAGGATAAATCTTGATCTGGGACGCATAGGCTGCGGGTTAAGCCACAAGGCCGTTATACAGAAAGCCAAGGACAGTAGAGCTGAAAGTGTCCTGATTTTCGAGGACGATATCCTGTTAGCCCCTGATTTCAAGGAGAGTGTCGATGGCGTTATTGATGACCTGAAGTGTCAGGTGTGGGATATTTTTTATCTTTATTGCGAGAATGTACCGAGAAAAGATCTTACCGACCATCTGTTTGTTATTGCGGGGCAGTATTTTACTCACGCTTATGCGGTACATTGCAGGTTCTATGATAGGTTTTTAGAGGAGTATCTGCCTTTAAGGGATCAGGTTGTTGATATGGTGGACGGTTTTTTGCCGAGGGTCAATGCAATTAAGGTGGCAAGCAAGAAATATCTTGCCGCCCAGAGAGAGGGTTTTTCAGATATAGAGTCCAGATTTTTACGCAGAGAAAGCCCGTTGGTGCCGAGGTTGGAAAACATTCCCGTGTATAAACCTTTTAAGAAATTTGGGATGTGAGATGAGGTTTACGCAGTTGGCAGTTTTTGAAGTGGGCGTCACTTGTAATCGCTCTGAGGAGCATAAGGATAAATGCCCCTGCGCTTCCAGATTAAACCGCCTGCCCGGAACTGTTCCAATGACGGACGGGATGATAATCGATACAGCCTGTCGGTTGTATGCTGATTTTGGGTTTAATGGAATGGTCGCATGGCATTATTATAATGAGCCACTTCTGGAAAAAGAAAGGGTGTTCAGTTTGTGTGAAGCTATCCTCAATAAAGAGCCTAAAGCAAAGTTTATGCTCTTTACTAATGGGGATTTCATTATGCCCGAAGACGTGAGGCTAAAGCTTTTCACCCGAATTCATGTCACTAATTTTTCGTGCAGGGAGATGTCTTTTATTAATGACCTTGCTCCTGACATTACATGGCGTGATGTCCGTTTGGACGACAGGATGACCCCCTCTGGTCCGGCAAATGACGCCAGATGTAGAAGGATGTTTAACGAAATAGTGTTTGATTTCTTCGGCAACTGCCATATTTGTTGTGTTGATTGGGAGCTTCGGGTTAAGCCTGGCTCGTTATTTACAGATAAGCTGTCGGATATTGTGGAGCGTTTCGTAGCCGTAAGAAATACTATGGCACATAGGATGCTGCCAGACGCACCCTCGTTTTGCCAGACGTGTTGGTGTCGGCAGGCTAACTTTGCATCTTTGGCTCCTTGGGTGGTGGAAGATACATGTCAGGAATTTGAGGACGCGATGGAGGATTTTCCGTCATTAAAACTGAAATTCACCCCAAGTTCGTTAAGAGTAACTCGTAAGTTTGGTCTGTAGTCGAGGGCAAAATGAGATACCGAGTTGAAAGGATGATTGATAGGCTTTTGTGCAGGAATAACTCCTTGCCCGGTATAATGATTGAAAGGATATCTCGCAGGGATTATACAGAGATAGCCAAGAGCATAAAGGAAATAGCTGACCCTGTTGAGCGTGAAAAGATGGCTCGGCAGGTGATGGCTCATGTTGTGGCTGACGGTAAACCGAAATCGTTTGATGTCGAGGCGTGGCTTTTTAACTGCGGAGTGACAGGATGACACGGACGGAAATATTGTCTTAAAAGGAGGCCGAGAAGATGAGGGAACTGTTAAATTGTTTTGGGCATTATGGCTACGGGACAGGATGGAAGGAAGGGATCGCATGGTGCGATAATTGCTGCCCGTCTCGTTCTGATTGTCTGGAGAAGGTGAAGCGTCATGGACTCATTGACGCTGTTGAAGTAAACAAGAATATTTGTGACGGCAGATGCGACCGCACGGAGGGACAAAGTCGATACACAGGAGGTGAGGGTTCGATTGTTGTGCATTCTAATCCTCATAGGTCATAAGGAAGCCATAAAGGAGAAAGAGTTGTGAATCCAATCCACACAGAAGTTGATCGTATCCTTTTTGAGCGAAGATTGGTGGCGGTACGGACGAGGGTGGCCGAGATGCTCGAATCCTCCAATCTTTCAAAAGAGGACTTCTCCACTCTTGAGAAGCTGCATGAGGCACTTTCGGACAGGGACTGGGATAAGTTCGGGACAATCGCAGCCCTGCTATGGTATCGTATCGACAAGGTTATTGATGCTCTGAAAGAGATTCAGAGAGCAGGAGATAAGTCAATAGACCGCCAGGTGGGGGCACTTGCCACAGTTAATCGGAGCATTGAGCGTAATCAAGATGCTACAGATAAGGTAGCTAAGTCGGGAGAGCAGAGCAATAATATCCTGCTTAAGATAGCCAAGGATATAGAGCTGGTGGCTAAGAATACGGAGAAAAAAGGTGGTTGAAATGGAGATAGAAATTCTTGAAGCCGAGTCAAAGAGGAGAGTTAAGTCTTGTTATTACTGCAATTTAGATAGGCAGGAAAGGGTCGGCAGGACATTTTACGAGGACATGGCTAATAGATTCTATATTGTGGCTGGCAAATGTACGGGATACCCAATGCTTGTATGGAGAAATCATGAGGGTCCTGACGGTTATTTTGATGTTCGTGATGGGTTGATGGCGTTGAAGGATGTGTGCCTTAAGGTGATTGGCGCGTATTATATTCTTAAAATGCGAAAATTAAAGGGTCATTTTATTGTTACGAGTGTCCCATTAAAAATTTGCATAGTTCGGCAAAAAGATATTTTCAAACGTATAAGTAATTGTGGACAGAATATTAGCTCCGATAAGGAGATGAGTATGAGGTAATGAAATTTAACCCGACTTTCATCCCAATGTGGGGTGGGGGTTTTTTGACTCGATTGACCCAAAAAGGAGTTTTTGTATGAGCAATAACTTTAGTCGTGCCCAGCTTCACAAGGGTTTGGCGCCCGATAACTGGGCTGTCCTCTTTATGAAAGAGGATCCGTATCGTAGTCCGGTGTTTACTTTCCACCGTGTTTCACTGCATCTCGTCAGCCGGGTGACCTGCGACGAGTTGTATGGCCTCAGCCCTCTTCTGCCGTACACATCGAGTGTCCGGATAAAGGTGCAGGAATCGGAAGATGGCGTCACGTGGGTTGACCGCTACGTGCATGCCACCGACCTTGTGCCTGGCGGTGAGGTCGAGTTTAGCTCCTACCATGTTCGTCGGTGGGTGCGTGTCCTCCTTTTCGCTGGCACAGGCAATGGTGCTTTTGTCGATGTCGTGGTCACTATACCGGAAGATCAGGTTCTTCCTCAGTTTAAGGAGAGCATACCTCTCGCTTGCAGTTCGTTCTGCGAATGTGATTGTGAGACGGGTGCGGAATCGACGGAGGACTGAGCTTAGTTAAACGAGGAGTCCCCGGTGGGTTGATGCCTCTGACTCTCACATCGACCCACCGTCCCTCGTATTGGAGTGTAGATTGAGGCATGCCGTTACTGAAACAGAGGTGCCCCTCGGTGGCGCTGAACGTTTAGCTTATCTCAGACATCAGATATCCCTTCTTAAGGCTGAGTATGATGATATCGAACACAAAGAGAACATGGCTAAGCTGGCGAGTCATGGCGGTCGGGTGCAATTAGTTCCCCTCTCTGGCAAGAATTACGAAGTTTTGCTCGACGGGAAAAGAGTGGGCAATCTCATATGGCACATAGGGGATACTGACCTTCGTGTTGTCGGGAAGCTTGCCAGAAAAGGCGAAGTTGAGGAGAAGTATTATTATCTTTTCCGCCCATCTTTCGGCTCACCTTTCCCTCATAAAGACTGGCTTAATGACATTAACGAATTCCGGGAATGGCTAATCCCACTAATAAAAGAGAATTTCCTGCCATCCGATTGGTCGAAGTCCGGCACTATACTTGATGTGATTCAGCCGCATCCTGAATATTGGGACAAGCATATAGCTGTGCAGTTTGCCAAACCTGAATGGAGGGACGGGAAGGATGGAACGTTCAGGATTGAAAGTTATATAGACCGACTGCTTGAGATTACAAGCTCTGCGGCTGCCGGCGCTTATGAAGTGCCTCTCGGTAGCCATCATCTTTTGCGGAAGAAGAAGTTTAAGAAGCTGAAAACAAAAGCGAGGAACGTTCAATGAAGTTGGAAGAATCAAAATATTACGGGTTTGTGCCGTGCAGGATGGTGAGGAAAATTCTTGTCGACACGCTTAAAGAAGGCAAAAAGTTCAGGGTGGAAACCGGGGATAACCATCTGCCTATAGTGTCGGATTTTGAGGTAGTGGAAGACCCAGCGGACGCCACAAAAGTGGACGCCTTGCTGTGTGCTGAAAGCATTTCAGACATTATGAAACTTTTGCAAGAAGAAGAGGACAGGCTTCCTGTTTATCGGATACGCTGAAAATGATAAAGAAAATTGAATCTTTGATAGATGAAGCTCTTAAACAAGAGGGTATGATGGATGCCGAACACTCTCCTGATGAGATATTTGATATGCTTGTCAATAATAGTGGCAGGGTAAGGTTTGAAAAAACCTATCACGGCGTTGATGTGTTTATTGGCGATGTTTGGTTGATGACACTTTATAAATATGGCAACTGGGAACCAGCATAGGAGAAACAATGACTAGACATGATGAATTTCAGGAGAAGTTACGGCAGATGGAGCAACTTGATTTAGAGAGTTTGCCCATAATATATAGGAGAGCTGCCGCGAGATATAAGAAGGTATTGGATAAATTGGCGGAGTTTGATGTCAGAGCTGCGAATCTGGCCGATAAAAAGCGACCTTTTTCTGTCGAGAAACAAACGCTTGAACAACTGCTTATCCCTAAACTTATCGAGAGCAGGTCGTGGTTTTTCCGAATAGGCGATCTGCTGATTTATCTAATTCATTCGGTAACGAAGAAACGAGAGACGGTGTCATATAAAGAAGACCTGTCCGAAGTTCTTAATATGCTCAAGAAATACGAGGATGTGTATAACGAAGCCCAAAATCTTCTTATCGCCCGGCACCCTGAAAAACCGCCTGAATTCAATCATTCTTATTCCTTAAGGCTTTCTCCTCCGTCCAAGCCGACAGAGATGGGGATGGAGACTGAGAGTCTTCCTGTTGGTTTGGATGATGTGCTTAAGGAGTCTCGCATCCTTAACGAGATGAGCATGCGGACGGCCAATAAAATACGTTTGCTCTTGCAATCCTGCAATACTGCTGCCGCAGTTTTGGTTAAGAGATTGGAAGCTAAGTTTGGGTTGAGCATAGGTTAAATATGGCAATACAATGGACACCAGTGGTTTCGAGTAATCTCAGGTCTGTGGGGTATGACCCCGATACCGAGACCTTGCAGGTGGAGTTTATCTCAGGAACAATCTATGAGTATGATAAGGTTCCTCCAGATCTGCACTCTGGCTTGATGTTGGCTCAAAGTAAGGGAATGTTCTTTGCGGCAAATATACGAGGCAATCCGAAACAGGGATATGTGCCATTTAATTACAGACGTATTCGATAAGGAGATACTCGATGAGTGATGTTCAGAAAAACGATCTTGACGCCGTGCGTGGCATTCTGTCCGGTCAATCGCGTGACCCGAAGACGGTGAACAGCTTGGATGAAGCGACGAAGGACGCCGTGCGGGGGATCTTGAACCCGAGTCTTGTTGAAGCTGACGCTGACCCCAATAGGAGCAAGGTGGGGATGTTCAAGAGCGAGCTTTGGCCGTATGTGCAGAAGCTCCAGAACAGCGATGTGTTTGAGGAAGCTGCACGTGTTTATGCGAAGAATCAGGATTTGCCTACCCTCGTTGCTGTGGCTACTCAGGTGCTCGGAGATGCGGCGATAGCTGCTGAGGCGGTTAATGCGGCTCTTGGTTCAGGGTTACGCGCGCCTACAGGACCTTACGGCACTGTGGATATTGACAAGACGGGTGTCCGTACTGAAGATGTTACAGCTTGTGACGGGGTGAAGATGCATAGCGGGGGCTTTGCCCATTACCTGAATAAGCAGGGCATTGAGGTGCGAGGCAAAGGTGAAAAGACGTATCTCGTCAATAAAGAGGGTGAGAAAATAAGCTTGGATGATGCTTGCGTTGGGCGGCTATACCCGAACACCAAATATAAAACTGCTGTGTGGGCTACGTGGAAACCCACGGATCAGGAAGGCAGCATGAAAGCGGTTAAGGCTTTGTGGCATAATGGGCTGTGGATGGGTGTGCCTGACGCTCATTATGAGGGCAAGAACACGGACTCTAATCTTGATGAAGGCTCGGTCAAGAAATGGGTTGAGGATAAAATAGCTTCAGCACTGGTGGAGTTCAAGCTTCCTAAGCATAAGTATGAGGAGATAGAGAACGTAGTTTTCACCAAAGCCATGGAAGGCAGGCTTGGTGATGGCCAGCCGTCAGAAGATACTGCAGAAGCCATTTACGCTCTTGTGGCTGAGCTGGCTGAAACTGAAACCACGCCTAGAAAACCGGAGGATATTATGGATGAAAAGGATGAACTGGAAGATGAGGTGGTAGGCGATATCGAAGCCGCTAAAGCCGACCTCGAAGATGCAGAGGAGAAGGAAAAGGAAAAGGAAAAGGAAAAGGCTGACGATATGGAAGATGATGAAGAAAAAGGAGAAGAGGCTGAAGATGAAAGCGAAGAAGAAATCTTTGATCTTGAACCACCAGACGAGTTTGGCGGACCCGAATTTGAGAGAGGGGACGAGGGTATGGAAGTTGGCTTTGATTCCAATATGAACGGCATCCCTGTGGTTATTCACGGAATGATGATGCTGGTGGACGAGCCGGGCGAAGAACCTGAAACAGCAGAGCTTGAAGATATCAGGGAAGAAGGGGCGGTCGTCAAGTTTCGTGATGGCAGCCGCCGCCTGATTGATTACCCGTATCTGTCCCCGATGGGAGTGAAGCCCGCTATCGCTGACAGGGTGCTTAACGACCCTCGGAAGATTGACAGCACAGTTCGTCGTCTTGTTGACGAGGAGCTTAATTTCCGTTTCGAGAGGAAGAAAAACCTCAAGAAACCTTTCGGGAAGTCTTTTAAGGCAAAGGACCGGCGGAAATAATGAGCAGGCGAATAGAGCAAATGGTAGATCGTCTGGTCGAGCGTGAACTGCTTCCTGACTTTGGAGCTGACAGGTTCAAGGTGTACGCCGATATGCCTTGGTCTTCGGTCAGCGGGACTGATGCTCAGCGTTTGTACAACGAGTTTGCCAATACAAGAGAAGCAAAGTGGTTATGGGCAGATATCCGTAAGCTCGCCTTGAAAGGTGAATCGGAGGCGTGTTTTAAGTTCAGGGATGAGTATATGGAAAAGATGCTCGTCTATTTTGCCGATATCGAACCATCACCAGAGCTTATGGGCGATTGGCGGGCGATTTTGATGGATAATCTGAACAGGTATCTCAAGTTTGCAAAGGAGAATTAAATGCAGGTGACGTTAAGCGATGTGTTTGATGTTCCGGTTATTGCCGGCACAATCTTCACTTTCCGTGGCGGGGCTGCGTATGACCGAATTTTTTCGTTCCGTAACCTGACAGCAAATAGTACGCTGGCAATTCTTATTGAACATAGTGCTGATGGAGGCACGACATGGACTACCGCAGTAGCGTCTTTCAATTTGACGCCCGGGGTATTGGCAGAAAAGACGGTGGCATCTACACTGTCAGGGATTCTCAGAATCACGGCAAGTGGTGGAGAGGACGACCGAGACCTCATGTTGGGGTTGAATTACATTTTGGGCTTCGGTAACATCTGGACAAACCCAACCCTATAAGGTGAGGCATGCTTTCTCGAATCAAAAAGATTATCGAGCAGGTGGCATCTCTTAATGAAGAAAAGCAGTTTCGTTTTAATCCCGAGTGGGGAGACGACGAGGATTACGATTTTGGTAAAGCGAATACCGAGCAGGAATTCCTACCCAGGGATAACGAAGAGTATTTTGAGTGCTCAATATGCGGGGCATATTGGCTTAGCACGACATTAAGCTATTGCGACAATTGCGGGACGATGTGTTGCCCGGAGTGCATTAAAAAAACAATGTCTGACGACCATGTGTGCGTGAATTGTCTTTATCATTTCTTTGATGCGGATATTGATGCCCCTGATAGTTCAATAGTATGGAACATATCTACTTATGGCGATGAGGATGACGATGACGATGAGGATGATGATTTCGTGGGGGGGAATACTGGTCTGTCGTGGGATCCAAAACGACCATCGTATAGCCCAGCGGCATGGAACAAATTCACTCCGCAATGGATAAAAGAACTGCCGGCAAGGAAGTGTGGAGGGTGTGGGAAAGAGCTTGAGGGACATAAAGATATTTGTGACGGGTGTTACAAGCCGTACTGTGATGAGTGCGTGTATAAGTATGGTGACAAATTCCTGTGCCCTGGTTGTCTTTACACAAAGGAACATCCTCCACAGTATGAAAATCATACTCGGAGGTTTGAAACCCGAAAACCCATAATAAAGGTCAAGTCCCGTGCCGGTGCACAACGTTTATCATGACGTAGCCGATAAACTTTCCAAGTTCCGACCTGACGATGACATATATCAGTTGTCGGTTGTGAATGCTGCCAACGATCTTCGGAAAGGCCCGATGGGTCGGACGATACTCCACATGGCGGCTGTCAGAGGGAAGGCCAATATAATTAAAGCCCTTCTCGAAGCCGGCAGGCGAGATGTGGATGTTAAGGATGATGATGGAAAGACAGCCCTACATTTAGCCAGTGAGAGGGCTTTTGATAATATGGTCGAGCTTCTTTGCCGGGTGGGCACTAATCTTTCGAGCCAAGATAAGGAAGGGCATACGCCACTACATGAGGCGGTTATCCATAACCATTCTACGACTGTTAAGCTCTTGCTACGGTATGGGGCAAACAGGAACATCAAGGACGATAAAAAACGGATACCTGAAGATTATGCCTATGACGCTGAGATGTTTGCGGTGTTCGGTAAGGCTGCCAAAGAGGAGCACCGAATAAATGTTGTCCTTGATGTTTTAACCGAGAGCGAAGCACCTGAGGACATGAACTGGGGTGATGAAGGGGTTAAATTGCCGGGCGATTTTGATTTTTTGAACTTCCCTTGGCTGAATCTGCGGAACGGATGGGAGATGCTTCTTGATTCTGGGGAACAACTGGATATTCCCTTTGAGTGGGAAGTTATGCAAAAGGAGGCGAGGTTTTCGGAATATCTCAGAAAACTTGAGCTTGAGATATGGGACAACCCGGAGAAACCGTTTCTGACAGCTCAGGAGCAGAATATTCTCGCTCGTCTTTGGCAGAGTGCGACTAATATAATACCAGATATTGAGTGGAGGATGGAGTCGATAAAACTTATTGAACAACAGGGCAATCCCCCCGATGATTTGGAATGGGGTATTGGGTACAGTGGCAGAGGGAACACCCCTGTCCGTGTGAGGTTTTCGTATCATCGTAAAGAACATTGGGCTCCGTGCCTCAATGTGAAGGTTTATGATACCCCAAGCCATGTTGATATGGAGCAACTGCTCGAAGAACTTAATATTGCAGAAGAAGAAATGACGTGTGAAGCAGCGTGGAATTATTGCTGGGAGCGTACAGCTGAACAGTTCTGGGAAGATGTTATAGAAGAAGCGAAGGTAGTGTTTGGCAAATATGTAAGAGTTTCACAAGAAGGCCGTTCAGGTGGGTGGTTGGTGGTGGAGGGCTTGCCCCCGCTTCTTAGGGATGATAGTGAGCAGGAGTATAGCTCTAGGACGGATATATATCCTGAAGAACCAGACGATGAGGAATTGGCTGAGTTCGAGCAACGTTCATTTATAGAGGGTGGATGGACAGATGATGAGGTAAATAATTGGATGCTCTTTGAGATATTTGTGAAGGGGTGTTTAGACGGATGTTGCAGCATCGAGAATTGGAAAGACATACTTGAAGGTTGGGTAGAGTGTCGCCAATACCGTTAAACAAAGCCTTGGACATCCTGCTCAATGAGAGTGAAGCTCCGGAGGACATGAACTGGGGTGATGTATGCATGTGACAATCCTGATGCCCGCATATAACCGGGCAAACTTTATCTCCGAAGCAATCAAATCGGTCTTTGACCAGACGTATAAGGATTGGGATATCCTTGTTG
>Ga0209835_1000355_pt1 | contig 31084 bp, 27 predicted proteins | sample LakKivwa52mmetaG_FD_184138 | JGI IMG/M metagenome (GOLD analysis project Ga0209835, IMG submission 184138) | Anoxic lake water microbial communities from Lake Kivu, Rwanda to study Microbial Dark Matter (Phase II) - Lake Kivu water 52m metaG... | ecosystem: Environmental > Aquatic > Freshwater >... | reverse complement strand
TTCAGCTTCTGTAAAATATTTGTTTGCCTTTTGGATTATTTTTTTATTACTCTTTAATCCTGTTCTTTGTTTACTTTCATTATTCATTTTTACACTCTTTTGTGTAAACCTATTTCAGGACAAGACAGTGTCAAATTATAGCATCACCACATAATATTTGCAAATAAAATGAGCGTACAATATTAGTGTCTCACTATAATCTTAAAAGTACTTTTACCAAACTCATTTTCCACTACACCAATATAAAATCCATCAGGGTAATTCCTTATATCCAGATAATTTGTGCCTGCAGTGGTTATAAATTCATCTGTTTTTTGCATGAAGGAATTAAAAACTGTAATCTTTGAATTTTCTCTGCTTTCAATTGTCAGATAATCTGAAACCGGATTAGGATAAACCTTGATTTTATTTTCAAATTCTGATTGCCTTGATGATAAAGTAATACTTCCACCTTCTTTTAAAATATAGCTGTTGTCGGGTTCAAGACCTGAAAATTTCTCTCTTTTCTGTGGTTTTGCTGGCCATAAAACTATCACTGAATCAATTGAAGAGGCATAATCCAAACCAAAATGTAAACGATATGGTTTTTGCATTTTTTGACCTCTGCCGGCACTTACTTCCTGCATATATTGTTTTCCACCTGCATAAACATAAACTCTTCCTCCAATAGCAAAAGTATTGGCACTCACACTGCGAAGGTCAATTTCAAGCCATTTACGGTCATTGTATTTGTTATTTGCAAAAAGTGAAAATTTATTGTTTGTACCACAAGCCAGATCAAGCCGCCCATTGTTTTCAAAATCAAACCAAACCAAATCGGTACCGGTATTAATTTTCCACAATCCGTAATCAAATGTTTTCATAATAAATTGATGGTCAGGCTGTTGCTCATATAAACTGATATAGCGGCAGCCATAAAAAACCGTAAGTAAAATATCAGCAAGGCCATCGTTGTTGACATCTCCCCAGGCTCCTCCTGCATGAGTTTCTTCCAATTCAAGACCAACAGGTGATTTCAGTCCGGTATAATTATTATATTGACCAATTATGTCGGTAAAATTCCATGAAGGAGCACCATCGTTGCGGTAAATGGCAGTACCTCTGTGATCGTACTGACCGATAAATCTGGGATGAGCAAATTGAGGCAGTAATAAATCAAGGTCACCATCATTGTCGTAATCGTACCAATCAACTCCGGTTCCATGATTTGAACCTGTGTTATTTACATCAATACCTTTCAATTTGCAGATATCGGTAAATGTATTATCTCCATTATTTTTATAAAATTCATCTGCCTGAAGAAAATAATTAGTTACAAAAAGGTCGGGATCGCCATCATTGTCGTAATCTATCCACTGCGAACCACGGCTGTTTCGGTTTCGTTCAACAATATAATTGGCAGGGTCCCAAGCCCGGTTTGGCCAGTTCCAGATACCATCATATAAAGGATAAATCAGACGGGTGCTGTCAATAAAATCATTATTTCCATTGTTCAGAAAAAAATAATTAGGTTCAGGTTGAGGATAAGTCTGCCACAATTGTCCGACAAACAAATCAGGGTATTTATCGTTATTTATATCGGTAAAACTGAAGGATAAAAATGCTTTAAAATCAGGCAAATTAAGTATTTTTTCAGTAAAAATGCCATTTTCATTAATAAACAAAACTGAGGTATCGCCACCAAACAAAATAATATCCAAATCACCATCATTGTCCATATCCAAAAAAGCATTTGCAGCAACAGATGAATATTTATTTATTAAATTTTTATCAGTAGTAATATCTTTAAATGTACCGTCTTTATTGTTTTCATAAAATCTGCCACTGATTAATAAATCAAGAAAACCATCATTGTTGTAATCGGCAGATGCTATACTTGAATTTGAAAGATTAGTACTGATTCCGGCCTTTTCAGTAACATCAACAAAAACCTGTTGTGAAACTGTTTGAGGATATTCAACAATTACATCAATAGCAAAAGCCCTGTTTTGAGCAGTTAAAAGTGCAAACTGACCTTGCGAATTTATCCCGTACTGATAATAATAATCACCACCTGAACTTGATTTGCACGAAAACGGATGATCGGTACGGTCAGTTATCAAATTAAGATTATTGAATTCAGAAAATACCAGTGAAAATTGAGTATTATCTAATTTAACAAAAGGGCTGTCGAGAGGTACATATATTTTTTCCTGCCCACTGTTTTGTTTGGTAATGGTTTTGGGTGGTATCAGGTTGTTCATCAAACTGATAAGAGCCACACCACCTTCGTGTCCTGCAAACTGCATCTTAAAACTACTGCCCGGTTCTCCTTTTACATTTAAAATAAAACCTTTGATAATAGCCGGATAGGGTAAATCGAAACGGGCAATTTGTACAGGAAAAGAACCTGTATTGTAGTAATTCGATAATACATTCTTTGGGTCATAAAGTCGTAATGTATCATTAACAGACCAGGTTTTTAAACCTAAAACAACTAATACTGTAAGCAGAACAGCATTTTTCATATTATTTTTTTGGTTTCAGATTATCAAGTACCTTTATCCTGATTTCTTCAAGCAATTCAGGATTATCTTTTAAAAGCTGGACCACACTATCGCGTCCCTGACCCAATTTGGTTTCTCCATAACTATACCAGCTGCCACTTTTTTTAACAATATTCATATCTGATGCAAGGTCAATCAATTCACCTTCACGGCTGATGCCTAAACCATAAATAATATCAAACTCAACAGTTTTAAAAGGCGGAGCAACCTTATTTTTAGCTACTTTAACTTTTGTCCGGCTTCCGATGTTTTCATCACCCACTTTAATATTGGCTATTCTGCGTATATCAAGCCTGACTGAGGAATAAAACTTAAGGGCATTACCACCGGTAGTGGTTTCAGGATTGCCATAAACAACACCAATTTTATCACGTAACTGATTGATAAAAATACAAATACATTTTGTTTTACTGATTGAAGCAGTAAGTTTTCGTAAAGCTTGCGACATTAATCTGGCCTGAAGCCCCATTTTACTTTCACCCATTTCGCCTTCTACCTCTGCTTTTGGCACCAATGCAGCAACAGAATCAATAACAATAACATCAATAGCACCACTACGGATTAAATGGTCGGCAATATCTAGAGCCTGCTCACCATTGTCGGGTTGTGAAATCAGCAGATTGCCGGTATCTATTCCAAGATTTTCGGCATAAACCTTATCAAATGCGTGTTCTGCATCAATAAAAGCACATATTCCTCCCAATTTTTGAGCTTCCGAAACGGCATGAAGTGCCAATGTAGTTTTTCCTGACGATTCAGGTCCGTAAATTTCAACAATTCTGCCCCGAGGTAAACCACCAACACCTAATGCCAGATCGAGTCCTAATGAACCGGTCGAAACTACTTCGACCTGCAGTAAGGCTTCATCGCTGAGTTTCATCACAGTACCTTTGCCATATTGTTTTTCCAAAGCGGCCAGCGTAAGCTGCAATACCTTTTCTTTTCCTGAATTATCTTGTGTCATTTTCTTTTATTTTTTAATGTATGTTTCAACAAAGATGAATTTCAAAATTACAATATAAATTTCAATGATAACCGAATTAAATTTTAATCATCCAGCTTCATTGATTTCTATTTTCCAAAGAGATTTTATTGATAAAGTTCACTGCCTGTTTAAAAAGAAATCACAATAATCTTTGATTTGGCAAACTTCACATTTAGGTTTACGAGCCTGACAAGTTATTCTGCCATGAAAAATCAACCAGTGATGAAAATCGTGCAGTTGTTTTTCGGGAATTATATCAGTCAATTGTTTTTCAACTTCAAAAGGTGTTTTTGAAGGCTTAGCAAGTCCAATGCGTTGAGCCACCCTGAATACATGGGTATCAACCGGCATGGCCGATTTATTAAAAGCCACACTTAAAATAACATTAGCCGTTTTTCGGCCTATTCCAGGCAATTGCTGCAATTCTTCCAAAGAAGAAGGTATTTTTCCATTGAATTTTTCAAAAACTGCTTTTGCCATTGCAATCAAATGTCTGCTTTTATTGTTGGGATAACTGCAACTTTTTATTAATTCAAATACATCTTCAAATTTTGCAGCAGCAAGCGATTTGAGGTCAGGAAAACGATTGTAAAATGCAGGGGTGATTAAATTTACTCTTTTATCGGTGCATTGTGCCGATAAAATGACAGCAACTATTAATTCATAAACATTGTCGTGAATAAGTTCTGTTTCAGGTAAAGGAAGCCAATCCCTGAATATTTCTGACAACTTTTTTACTTTTTCCTGAATTTCCATGGGTCTAAAGATAAAAAAAAACCCCGATAATTCGGGGTTTAAAATTTATAAAGATTTACGATTAATAAACAATCATATTTTGTGTGCTGAATACACTATTAACACTAACTTTTACAGTGTAAATACCAGGTGTAAGATTAGTTGTATTCAATTCATAAACATGTTCGCCTGCACTTACCATCACATTGTCAATGGCAACTATACTCTGACCTAATGTATTGATGAATTCAACATTCAGATTACCTGCATTTTCCAGATTCAGAGCAATTTTAGCAATGTTTTTTGAAGGATTCGGATAAACCTGTCCTACTTTAAAATTAACACTGTTTTCATTAATTGCATCTACCCAATCGTTGTCGTAGGTAATTTTGAAAATCACATAAGGATAATAAGCATTTGTAAATGCAGTACCGGGTAAATACTTACCATTTAATACTGCAATACCTCCGGCTAATTTGTGATATCTGGTTTCAAAATTCATAACTATACCATTATTATAGGAAGTTAATGCTGTGCTGGCAGGATCATAGAACATCTGATGCCAGAAATTGTTCAGTTTTTTATATGGTAAATTAACCTGATTAGGATCTAAGTTGGTTAAAGTATCACCAAATTTATAGGAATAAGATGGTTTAAAAGTAAAAGTGGTAGCAAAAATAGGGCGAGTTGATTTTGGCACATCAATACTTACAGGAAAAGAGAGCCATTTGTATTGTCCGCTTGCCCAGGATGCAGTATCTTTATATTCCAGATTATAAACAATCTGCTGAGTGTAATCTTTACCACTCAAAGTGAATGAATCAAATTCTACTGTACCAAATGGTTCCTGACCCATTGTCCAGGGTGCTACTTTATCTGAATTGTAAAACTGAATAACCAGTTTATCTTTTATTGCATTATCATTATACTTTTCATAAAGATATCTCATTGCAATTGAATCAACTTTATAAGGTTGCTTTTTTTCGAGTTGATCATAATTAGAAAGTGGCCACATATCATCGCGTGGGTCAAAAACCATACCCATGGAATGCCATTTGACATAACCTTTTGTGCCATCAGAATTAATCCTTTGAACCATTGAATCGGGGAAAATAGCATTAGTAAAATATCTCATTGTGCCACCAAGATAGAAATCCATAGCTGAAGTAAATGAATACCATTCGCTTTTATTAGTTTCACGGTAAGTAGGTTGGTTAACCGGCCATTCTGTAGCTTTAATGGTTTTATAATCTTGTGGAATATCAGCATTGATACGTAAATCAACAATACTGTTTTGTGCAAAAACACCAAATGTCATTAAAGACACGATAAAAAATGATAAAATTTTTCTCATATAACTGAATTTAATAGTTTTCGTTAAGGCTTCAAAGTTAAATAATCTTTAAACATAAAAAATTTTTTTTTTAACCTCCATAAAGACGATATTTTAATGTTTAAAGTTGTTTCTGTGTTAAAATTATTCTTTAACTAAATATAAACTCTTCAGATTTCTACCTTTTTCAAGGTAATCAAGACCATATCCCACAATAAATTTGTTTTCGACCTCAAATCCGGTATATTCAGGTTCAATATTTTCGGTAAGCGCTTCTTTTTTAATTAAAAGGGTAGCTATTGATAAACTTGCTGGCTGATGTTCCTTTAAAAGCTCTGTCATTTGAACCATAGTACGCCCCGAATCAATAATATCTTCAACAATAATAATATCCCTACCTTTTATCTGATGATTTAATCCCAATAAAATTTTCACTTTTCCACTTGAAGCTGAACCCATATAAGAAGCTAACCTGACAAAAGTAATTTCATAAGGGAGCTCAATGTGTCGAAGCAAATCGGCTGTAAAGAAAAAGCTACCATTTAAAATAGAAATAAATACAGGCTCCTTACCTGTAAAATTTTCATTTATTTGCTGAGCAATTTTTTTAACTCTTTCCTGAATATCCTCTTCATTAATATAAATGTTGAATGCTTTATCGTGCAGTATAATACTTTGTGCTGTCATATTTTTATTTGTTAAAGCCAGCAAAAATAGTAAAGAGAATGTTAATAAAAAGGTAAATTTTGAATTTATAAATTAAGCTTTAAATTGCATTTAATAGATGGATTTCAGGCATTTATCAATAAAATTAAGTCGTATTATTTGCAACAAGAATAATAAAAATCAAATCAGGATTTACTCAGATTATGTAATTTCGCATCAGAAAAAATTATCAAATGCAAAACACAACAGAAAATAATGCATGGCTAAGCCTTCTTTTTGAGGAAGAAATATACCTGACAGATAGAAGTAAAATAGTATCCAAATTCAAACAAGAAGATAATAATTCGGTGGCAAACGAATCGGAAATTGAATATATTAAAGTTGAAGAAAATATGTCGGATGACTTGATTTTCTATGGCAACAACAGTTCAAAAATTGCAGTGATTGTTCATTATCCCGATCATGAATGGATACGTCCTAAAGATCACACTTTTTTGAATAATATACTGCTTACACTTAAATCTTCGACTGAACAAATAGCCCTGATAAACATAGCCAAAACAAACTACAAACACATAAAAGACATTATAGTTAAACTTCCCGGAACTAATTTTTTCATATTCGGACTTTCGCCCTCCTTTCATACAGGATACGTGTCGGAAGAAATATCAAGCTTCGGAAGCAGCAAAGTCATTATTTGCTCAGCCAACCTCACCGATTTAGCAATGGACCTTAATATTAAACGCATTTTCTGGAAAAATATGAAAAGTGTATTCGGTTTATAATCAAGTAAAAATATAAATTTGAAACAATAATTAATCGCTTAAGCAGGATAATATGGCAGAAATTTTTATGTTCAGAGGTGTTGATTATGAGTTGGGTTTCAACGATTATTATCAGAATGATTCAAAAAGTGGTATTTCAGCCTATCTGAATGCAAAAATTTATCAAATTTCTAACACTGAATTTTCGTATCGTATTATCAATCATTGGGAAAAAAACAAACTAACAACCAGCATTCGAAAAGGTGGCACAGGATGGCGTAAATATTCAATAATGGACAGGGTTTGGCTTTATATTGTCAGAGAAATGAGAAATTTCGGTATTTCACTGGCTATGATTAAAAAGGTCAAAGCCAACTTAATTGTTAAAAAGAAAGAGGTCTTGAATTTCCCTGCCCTTGAATATTATTTTACCTTAACATTAATTAATAAACCTGTTTTTTTATTGATCTTTCCTGATGGTCAATCGCAATGTGTTACAGATAAAGAACTGCAAATGAACCGTGAATTCAGTTCGGCAAACAATCATTTTCAAATAAATCTCAATGCAATAGCACAAAAAATATTTCCGTCAAAACCACTAAAAATAAAGTTTAAAGATATTTCCGAATTAAGCTTTGAAGAACGCAGGTTTCAGCAAATTCTGCGTCTTGAACTTTTCTATGAGACAGAAATACAACTTCAAAGCGGTAATAAATTGATTTTTAATGCTGAAGATAAATCAAAATCAGAAGAGGCATTTAACATTATTACAAAGAAACAATATCGTCAGATTAAAATGACTATGAACGATGAGAAAATTCTAATTCATAAACTGGAAAGTTAACCTGATTTATTCAACAATTCTTTGATAAGCTGGGGTTTAAACAACTTAATCCCGAAATAGATTCCAATGGTATTGAATTCCTTTTTAAAAAAATGCTAAAATTAGTCATTTAAGAATAAAAATCTTATGAATTAAAGTGACAAATACTCTTTTGATATATTAAAAAGATAGAATCAATAATCAGCAATTAAACTAAAACACTAATTCATCATTACTGAAAACTTACCAAATAAATTATATTTTTTCTTGTTTTATACAAATTTATTACTTTTGCCTTGTCTTCAAATTGGTTAAAAAACATTTTTTCTGAGATTTTCCTGTTGGAATTGCGGGTACAATATGCTATTTTTGTAAAAAAATTTGTTATCCTAATGATTTAGAGTATTTTTGCAGTATTATTTATAAAATAGAAAGAAATGAAAAGAAGAATTTTTACATTGGTATTGGGTATATTATGTTCAGCAACCATAGTGTTTTCTCAAACCGATGACGAAAAAAGAGGTGAAATTAAAAAGACCTCAGGCACAACAAATATTAAAGTAAGCAAATCATGGTCACTGGGAGCCTTTGGCGGGCAACCTATTATATTTGGAGATGTAAACCCTGATTATCTGTCGTATGGCTATGGAATAAACATTCAAAAAGCGTTTTCAAACGCAATTTCATTACGCCTAACCGGTGGTAGCGGAGTAGCTAAAGGTGTTGACCGTAAATACGCAACTACCTATATGATAAAACAAAATCCTGCTCTCAATGGTAGCCAGGATCCCTTTGTTGATTTGCAACCGAAAGGATATGCATATTTTAATTACAAGATGAATTATTACGATGCCAATCTGCAATTAGTCTATAATTTTGGGGCAAACGATTTCAGAATGAAGAAAAATCCAAATATTAACTTTTATGTTTTTGCCGGAGGTGGATTGATGCTGTACAGAACATATACCGATCAGGTTTCTGCAAACAAAGGATTATATGATTTCAGCAAGATTTATAATGATTACACTGCAGGTACCATCAATCAAACTGAAGTTAAAAAACAGGTTTCAGCTATGTTAGACCGAAATTATGAAACTGCCTGTGATGGTAACCCTATGGGTACAGCACCAACCTGGCAAACAGTTATTCTGAATCACATTGGTTTACCCAATGTATCAGGGGGCTTCGGAGCAAGATTTAAAGTAAGCTCACGTTTGGATATTTCTTTGGAAACCAGCGCCAGATATACTAACGAAGACCTGCTTGACGGACAAAGGTGGGACAGAATCGATGAAATTCATTCTCCGCATAATGATGTATTCTTTTTCAGTTCTTTGGGTTTGAATATCCGACTTGGACGTATTGATAATATCTATTGGTTCGACAATCCGTCAGCCATGCATTATAAAGTTACACTCGAAAATAAAAGAAAAATTGCTCTTTTATCATCTGATAACGACAATGATGGTGTTTCTGATTATTTCGACAAAGACCTTGAAACACCGGAAGGAGTAAAAGTAGATGCCACCGGAAAACCGGAAGACAGCGATGGGGATGGCGTTCCCGATTATCAGGATGATGAACCCTTTACCGATAAAGGAGCCATTGTGAATGAAAAAGGTATTTCTGTTGATGCTGATGAAGATGGGGTACCTGATCATAGAGACCTTGAAGCCAATACTCCTAAAGGAAATCTGGTGAACTTTCAGGGTAAAACAATTGGTGAAAGTGGTAGTATGTCGGGTGTAGGTGGTTCTGCTTTAGGCTTTTTACCTGCAATTTTCTTTGATTTTGACGATTACAGATTAAAAACTGAATTCTTATCACCGCTTAGTATGGTAGCTGCTGCTTTAAGTAGTAATCCTTCTTACAAAGTGAAGATTATTGGCTATACCGATAATGTAGGTTCTGCTGAATACAATACAGCACTCGGACTGAAAAGAGCACAAACTGTTGCTGATTTTCTGGCTTTACAGGGTATTGATAAAAACCGAATGGAAATTATCAGCAAAGGTGCTACTGAACCTCTGACCAGTGTTAATTCAAGAGATGCTCAGCGACTTAACCGCAGAGTTCAGTTTGAACTGATTAAATCGGGAAATGCCCCTGCCAGCGGAACAACAGAACCTAAATTTGAAGAAGTACCAACTCAGGAGCAGCCTAAAACTGAATAGCAAATATTTGTTTTCTGCTGTTTTTTATCTCTTTGATTTTTAGCGTGAATGAAAGGAAATGCTACATATTCCTTAAATAAGGCATACAAAATTTGTAAAGAACAATACCGGCTGCAACACTAATATTGAAACTGTGTTTGGTTCCAAATTGGGGTATTTCAACAAAAGCATGTAATTCATCCAATACAGAATCACTGATTCCGCTAACTTCATTACCAAAAATCAGCAGATATTTGCTTTCAGGTAAAATTTTAAATTTATCCAAATCAACTGAAACATCTGTTTGCTCTATTCCTGTTAATACATATTTTTTGGCAACAAACTCTTCAATAGCTTCATCAATCTGATTAATATATCGCCATTTAACACTTTCAGATGCTCCCAAGGCAGTTTTTTGAATTTCACGGTGAGGAGGACAAGGCGTGATACCGCATAAAATAATTTCCTCGATACGAAAAGCATCACAAGTTCTGAAAACAGAGCCCACATTATTCATGCTTCTGACATTATCGAGCAAAACACTGACTGGAACTTTAGGTGATTCAATAAATGCCTCAGTCGGCAATCGTTGAAGTTCATCCATACTTAATTTTTTCATCTTAAACCGCAATTTTTTGAATAGGTAAAAATAATGCTGACAGCTTTAGTTAGGGATGAATTATTCAGTTTAAATTTGCAGTGATAAATTAATCTGACATATACTTTAAAAAATAACCACTAAAACAATAATAAATTGAGCAGAAAGCCAATAGAAGAAACACCATTGATGAAACAATATTTCAGCATAAAAGCGAAATATCCGGATGCTATTTTATTATTCAGAGTAGGCGATTTTTACGAAACTTTTGGAGAAGATGCAGTTAAAACTTCACGTATTTTAGGTATTGTTCTTACTAAAAGAGCAAACGGAAGTTCCAACATCGAACTTGCAGGTTTTCCTTTTCACAGCATAGATACCTATTTACCAAAATTAGTCAAATCAGGACATAGAGTTGCTATTTGTGAACAATTGGAAGATCCAAAGCTGGCAAAAAAAATTGTGAAGCGTGGTATAACTGAAATGGTTACTCCCGGCACCACAGTCAGTGAAAAAATAATTGACCATAAGCAAAACAACTATCTTGCTGCACTCAATTTTTCAGATGAAAAAACAGGGGTTGCCTTTCTTGAACTGTCAACAGGTGAATTTATGGTTGCCGAAGGAGATATCGAATATATTGAAAACCTGCTCAATACATTAAATCCTTCTGAAATTATATACTCAAAAGCCAAACAAAGTATCTATAATGCTCATTTCAGCTCAAAAAGGTACACATTTCTACTGGAAGATTGGCTTTTCAGCTTCGATTTTGCCTCAGAAAAACTTCTGAATCATTTTCAGATAAAAAGTTTTAAAGGCTTTGGTATTGAAAACCTTAACAGCGGAATAAGTGCAGCTGGTGTTATTATTCATTATTTGTCGGAAAACAAATACGATAATCTGAGTCATATCAGTAAAATAAGCCGTATTGAACAGGAAAATTATGTTTGGTTAGATAAATTTACTATCCGCAATCTCGAATTATTACATCCCAACCAACATGATGGTAAATCATTGGTAGATGTTTTAGACAACAGTTCTACACCTATGGGAAGCCGTTTACTCAGACGTTGGCTATTGTTACCTTTAAAAGATTTACGTGAAATAAATAAACGTCATGAAATAACAGAAATCTTTCTGAAAAATAATGATTTAAGAGAATCTATCACTGCAATTTTGGCACGCACTGGCGACCTCGAACGATTAATATCCAGAGTAGCACTCAGGCGTGTAAACCCGCGCGAAGTAAAATACATTGAAAGAGCACTCAAATGTGTTGAAGAAATTAAAGAAATTGCTGAAAATTCAGGTTATGATATTTTGATAAAAATGGCTGAAAAACTGAATCCATGCAAACTTTTAAAAGATAAAATTTCATCAAGCCTTGTTGACGACCCACCTGTTCAGCTCAACAAAGGTGAATTAATTCGCTCAGGGATAAATGCTGAACTTGACGAACTCCGCAATTTAAAAACATCATCACAGGATTATCTTATTAAATTACGTGAAAAAGAGATAATTAAAACAGGAATTACATCCCTAAAAATAGGGTTTAACAATATTTTCGGTTATTATCTTGAAGTGACCAATGTGCATAAAGATAAAGTACCATCAGATTGGTCAAGAAAACAAACATTGGTAAATGCTGAACGCTACATCACACAGGAACTTAAAATATTTGAAGATAAAATACTGACTGCTGAAGAAAAAATTCTGGAAATTGAGCAGAATATATTCAACGACCTTGTTTTTGAAATCAGTGAATATGTGTTACCCATTCAGCAAAATGCAAGCGTTTTATCAGAAACCGACTGTTTATGTTCTTTTGCCATAACAGCCATCAATAATAAATATGTAAAGCCTGAAGTAAATGACGGGTTTGTCATAGATATTCGCGATGGACGTCATCCGGTTATAGAAAAATGTCTTCCAACCGGAGAAGAGTTTATTCCAAATGATATTTACCTCAGCAACAAAAATCAGCAAATCATTATTCTTACCGGCCCTAATATGTCGGGTAAATCTGCCATTTTACGTCAAACAGCACAAATTGTTTTATTAGCACAAACCGGATGCTTTGTTCCTGCTTCTTCTGCAAAAATCGGTTTTATCGACAAGTTGTTTACACGTGTAGGAGCTTCCGACAATATTTCATCAGGAGAATCAACCTTTATGGTCGAAATGATGGAAACTGCAAGTATTTTAAATAATATTTCTGAACGAAGTCTGATTCTGCTAGATGAAATAGGAAGAGGGACAAGTACTTATGATGGAATTTCAATAGCCTGGGCAATAACAGAATATATCCATCAGATTTCGTTTGCACCAAAAACTATTTTTGCCACACATTATCATGAATTAAACGAAATTGCTGCTTCACTTAAAAGAGTGCGTAATTTTAATGTCAGTGTAAAAGAATACAGGAATAAGGTAATCTTTTTACGCAAACTTCAACCAGGTGGTAGCGAACATAGTTTTGGTATTCATGTAGCTCAAATGGCTGGTGTACCTCAGTTAATTGTTAAAAGAGCCAACACAATTCTGGAAGAGCTTGAAAAACAACGGGTTAACATGAAAAATGAAAATGCTATTGCAGGAAATAATCCAGTCAGTATTCAGTTAAAAATGTTTGATGTAGCCGACCCGGTTCATGAAAGAATAAAAAATGAGTTAAACAAAATAGATGTAAATGCTATAACACCTATTGAAGGATTAATGAAACTGAGTTATTTAAAAAATCTGCTGAAAAAAGAAAAATAATTATAATAATGACTACAGAATCTAATTCTGTGATTCATTTTGACTCTCAGCAACCAGAAGCAAAAACCATAGCTTTCGGAGTGTAATGTTCGGGTTTATACAAAGAAAAAACCCCTGAAGTAATAAGTCTTTTTATAAGTCTTTCGACAAATCAACTTCAACTGAATAGCCAATGTAACTGTAAGTAAGATTGATTTTACTTACAAAAATTTCTCCTTCCCGGTAGGAAGAAAAAGAATATACCAGATTGACCAATTTTCCTTTCCATATCATTTCTGATGCATAAGAATAACCACTCGAAGAACGATGATAGGTATAACGCCCGTAATTCTTCAATAATGCATTGTAAATACTTTCGTTTTTTTGTCTTTCAGTATCATCAAGCCTGACTACTATTTTCACCAGGTTGTTGTTATTAAAAAATAAATCAACACTTTCAACCTGATAATTACCGATTTTTATATTGGCAATATTTTTCAAAGTATATCTGCCTTCTTCAACTTTGACCGGATTATAAGCATTATAATTACTTAATGGAGTATTAAATTTAAAATTTTGAAAACCAAATCTTTGATCAAGTTCGTTAGTAGTTTGTGAAAAAGAAGTCAATGCAACAAGTACCAGACTTAGAAAAACGGATGTAAAATTTCTCATTTGATAAGTATTTAACTTTTTAATGACGGAACAATTTTAAAACATTAATTCATTTTAAACAACATTTAAACGCAACCAAAACTTCTTTATTGCATTTTCTTAAAAATCAATAACTGATGAAATTTTTATCAAAAAAATCTCTCAAAACTTTTAAACTAATATTGTGTTGCAACTGACCATTTTCGGCAAGTGAAATGCTTCCACTTTCTTCAGAAATAGCAATTGCAATTGCATCACTGATTTCAGAAATTCCAATAGCAGCACGGTGCCTTAACCCAAGATGATCAGGTATTTTATTATTTTCTGAAACCGGCAATATGCAAGAAGCTGCCTTTATTTTATTTTTCGCCACAATAATTGACCCATCGTGCAAAGGACTATTTTTATTAAAAATTGATTCAATCAGTTTTGAACTTAATTCTGAATCTAACATTACACCGGTTGAAGCAAAACCTCTCAATTCGGTTGATTTGGTAATCACCATTAAAGCACCAGTTTTACTCTTCGACAAATGATTACAAGCTCTTACTATTTCATTGAAATTCAATGATACTGCTGCTCCGGTGTAACGCCACTTCCATGGTTGGAATAATTTTTTTGAAAACATACTAACAAAAATATTCCGTTGACCAATCAACAATAAAAATTTTCGGATTTCCTGTTGGAAAACTATTAAAATCAATAAAACCCCAACCCCGAGAAACTGTCCTAAAATAGAACCTAATAAATTCATATTCAAAGCTCTAACCAATAGCCACAGAAAATAGATTGACAATAATCCTAAAAATATATTGGCAGCAATTGTCCCTTTCAAAAGGCGGTAAAGAATATAAATCAGGTATGCAACAAGGAAAATATCAATGACATCAACCAAACGCAATTTTATAAAATCAAAGATAAATAACAGCAAAACAGGTTTATTTAAATGTTAGTGCCTGAAATATTCTGATACAAATTTACAAGTTTTATTGTTTCAACAGCCTCTTTTACATCATGCACCCTGAGAATATCAGCTCCGTTTAATAAAGCTAATGTATTTAAAACAGTACTGCCATTTAAAGCATCAACAGGTTTAATATCTAATTGTTTATATATCATTGACTTACGCGACATGCCAACTAAAATTGGTAATCCAAACATGTTGAACAAATTCAGGTTTTTAAGTAATTCATAATTTTGATTTAAAGTTTTACCAAAACCAAATCCCGGATCAATAATAATATCGGATACACCCATTCTAGTTAATGTATCAATCTTATCCTGAAAAAACCTCAATAAACTTTTAACAACATCATCATAATCAGTTTTTTGTTGCATATCAGCCGGCATTGCACTGCTATGCATCAACACATAAGGGACTTTAGAGTCGGCCAGTAACAAAGGCATATTTTTATCAAAATTACCTGCACTAATATCGTTAATCATATTTGCTCCCGATTCTAATGCTTTTTGAGCAACATTTGCCCTGACAGTATCAATTGAAATAATAACTGACGGAAAAGCATTTCTGATTTCCTTTATTGGAATTATCACGCGATTCAATTCCTCATTTTCTTCTACAATTTCAGCTCCCGGACGAGTACTGCATCCTCCTATGTCAATAATTGATGCTCCTTCGGCAATCATTTTTTCAACTTTCTGTAAAACATCATCTGTTGATTGATAGATACCACCATCATAAAATGAATCAGGAGTTAAATTTATAACACCCATTACCAATGGCTGTGTAAGATTGAAAATTTTATCTGCAATTTTCATTGTCTTTTTCTCTGATAAAATATCCATGATGATTATTTTTGCCTTAAATCAAATAATTAGTTGTGTCGGAAAAAACCTATTTACAATACGATTTTGAAGCAAAGATAGCACGACAAATCTTTTGCGACAAAAATAAAGATTATGGCAACTCGTGGAAAATATTACGAATACCCAGTTTGCTAGACCAAATTTATATAAAAGCTGACCGTATCCGAAATCTTGAGGAAGGGAAATTGCCTCAAATTAATGAAAATATTAATTCAGAATACATTGGCATCATAAATTACTGTGTTATTACCCTTATTCAGTTAGAGAAAAAAGCAGATGATGATATTGAAAAACTGCTTACTGAGTACGATAATCATATTTTTAATGCCAAAGAATTGATGAAAAAGAAAAACCATGATTATGGTGAAGCATGGAGAAATATGTACATTAGCTCTTTTACCGATCTGATTCTTTCCCGTATATTAAGGATGAAACAAATTCTGGAAAATCAGGGAAAAACACTGGTATCTGAAGGTTTGGAAGCTAATTTGTATGATATGATCAACTACGCTTTTTTTGCACTGATAAAATTGAGAGAAAACAACAAATAAATACTTTTTTATGAAAATAATAAGAACATTAGTCATTGTCAGTCAGATTGTTATAGGTCTGACATTTATTTTTTCAGGTTTTGTTAAGGCTGTAGATCCTATGGGAACCATGATTAAAATACAGGAGTATTTTATAGCATTTAATATGGATTGGCTCAATTCATTTTCACTGATTTTCGCCATCATACTTTGTTCTTATGAATTTCCTTTGGGGGTTGCTATTTTATTAGGTTCAAAAGGAAAACCAATGTCGTGGTTACTGTTGATTATTATGGCAGGATTTACTGTATTAACTTTTATTTTGGCGCTTACCAATCCGGTTAGCGATTGCGGATGTTTTGGTGATGCCATTAAACTCAGCAACTGGGAAACTTTTTACAAAAATTTAGTTTTGATGTTCTTCACCCTTATTTTATTTATCTACCGTAATAAGATTATACCCTTTCATAAGCTTTTTTCGAACTGGGGCAGTGTGATTGTAAGTAGTATTTTCATCCTTTTTATCAGTATTTATTGCTATATGTATTTACCAATAATTGATTTTCTTCCATTTAAAAAAGGCAATGATATTGTTGAACAAATGACGATTCCTGAAGGAAAAAGTGGTGATGTTTATGAAACTATTTTAGTTTATAAAAACAAAGAAAGTGGTAAAACTCAGGAATTTGACATTGATAATATTCCGATGGACGATAAATGGGAATGGGTTGAAACACAAAATAAAATTGTCAAAAAAGGATATAAACCACCTTTAACCGATTTTATTCTTTCAGATTCTGCAGGAAATGAATCAGGACAAAAATTCTTAAATAAATCAGGTTATAAATTGCTAGTCATTTACCATAGCCTTGATGTAAAGAATTTACGAAATCAGGAAAAAATCAATCAACTGACAAAACGTTTGACGGAAGATGGAGTGGTGAGTGTTTGGGGAGTTACATCCTCATCGGCTGAATACATTAAAAATTTCAGAGAAAAATACAATGCAGTATTGCCAATGTATCATGCCGATATTGTTTTGCTCGAAATGATGATACGTTCAAATCCCGGTTTAATGTTGGTTAAAGATAGCAAAGTAATTATGAAATGGCCTTCACGTAAAATTCCGGATTACGATCAGTTCAATAAAATTCTTTTCAATTAAAAAAGCCGGCCTAAAAAGACCGGCTTCATATTATTTTTGATAAATTTTCATTATTTTATCTGAAGTTTTTTCACTGAGCGGTATTTATTATTTGTGAACTCAATCATATAATTTCCGCTATTCAGATTTTTAAGGCTTATTTGTTCTACCATTCCATTTTCAGGAACATTCACCTGATTTGAGTAAACTATTTTTCCGTTAACATCTATTATTTTGACATTAACATTGCCAGTAAAAACATCTTTCAGTTCAATATTCACCAAATCGCTTGCAGGGTTAGGATAAACAGATACTGCAGAACCGAAAATGTACTCTTCAATATCTGTTGACTTATAAGTAACTGTAATGTTATCAATATACAAAGCACTTCCCAAGCCTACATAATTATTTCCATCAATAAAGTTTCCTGAACCAAATGAAATACTTAAAGTATCGGCACTTGGAACCTTATTATAGGCATAAGGAACTTCAAAATAAGTAAAATTAGGTGAAGGTGCTAATTTTTGCTGAATTTCTTCAACTTCAACAGAAACATTAAGGCTGGAATCCCATTTAGATAATATAGAATAATACACTGCAGTATCAGGACCAACTGGAATGTATTTGTAATAAAACTTAACTTTATCAGGATTATTAAAAACGGGCATACCACCGGCAGGTCCGTCATCTCCAATAATTCCGTTAGTTAAAAAACCCAGAGTATCACCATCAATTATAACTACATTGGTGATTTTTGCAGAATAAGTTCCATTTTGTGCCTCAGTAGATTTTGAAACGGCTGGAAATGCCGGATCAGCAGAAAAGAAATTAGAACTTAACCAACCATCAGGATCTTCAAATGATAATTCAGTCCAGTTTTCAAAACTACCATTTGGAATAGCTTTAGTAGCTCCTGTAAAACTTAAATTATCAAGCATAAGAGTGCTTCCAACAGCGGGACTGTTGTCCATTGAACTGCTGGTAACAATCATAACCATTGTATCCGGATTAACGGGAATGAAGAAAGTAACAGGTGTGGTAAATTGAGTATATGTGGCTCCAATCCCTGTAAATTGCTGAAAAGAATAACCAATTAAATTACCCTGAAACATAAAGATAACGACAATACCTGCAGTATCACCGGTTTTTACATTATGTTTTGCATAACCTGTCAAACCTGTAGGTCGCTGATTGTAGGGTACACCACCCATAAAGCTTCCTGAACCAAAACTACCTGCAATCAACATACCTGGTATAGTATCGCCATCAAAAGCCACAGTTTGTAATTTAACTGCAAAATTGCCTGCCTGTTTATCGGCAGTTTTAGTAACATTAGGTGGCTGCTTCATCATTGATAACTGCGCATTTGATGTAGTATAACCGTTTGGTGTTTCATACAACACCTTTTTGCTCCAGTTTTCAAAACCCCCATTTACAACTGGTTGGGCCATTGAAATTCCTGCATTAAAAACCAATGCAACAATCAAAAATTGTAATCCTTTTTTCATTTTTTTTAATTTTTTTTGTGCTATTTGCATCAAATATTAAGCCTGATTATTCTATAAGTAAAAAGGCTGCTCATAAGAACAGCCTTTTCATTTAAAATCATCAAAAAAATCATTCAACCAATATTAATACAGGGATAAAGAATCAAATCAAAAATAAACAAAAACCTAATCAGGCTTTATGAATCACTTTTCTAATTCTTCCGATGCTTTCTTCTTTACCCAAAACAGCAAGTAATTCAAATAAATGTATTCCACTTTGGGAACCAACGAGGCAAAAACGCAGAGGGTTCATTACATCACCCATATTCCACTGTTTTTCATCAATAAAATCTTTAATTGAAAGATGTAAATCCTCGGATGAAAAACTATCAATGGTGCTTAAAAAATGAGCCAAATCGGCTAATACGCTGTCAGTATTTTCTTTCCACTTTTTTAATCTGAAATTTTCATCATAGCTATCAGGTGCATTGAAAAAATATTGAGTATTAATTGACAGGTCGTTGATAAAATAAAGGCGGTCTTTGACCAATGAAACAATCTTTTCAAGTTCTTTGTCTGAGTAAATTAAAGCTTTATCTGCAAATAACTCTCTTAATAAACCTACAAAATATTGATTATCTGTATTTTGAATAAACTGATGATTATACCATTTTGCTTTTTCAGGATCGAAGCGTGAGCCCGACTTTCCTACTCTTTCCAGAGAAAATTCATTAACAAGTTCATCGAGGCTAAATAATTCCTTTTCTGTTCCGGGATTCCAACCCAAAAAAGCCAGAATATTAATTACAGCATCGGGCAAATAACCACTTTCTCTGTATCCGCTGTACATTTCACCTGAAAAAGGGTCAGTCCATTCGAGCAAGAAAACAGGAAAACCACCAGCATCGCCATCACGTTTACTGAGTTTTCCTTTACCGTTGGGTTTCATAATAAGTGGAAGGTGAGCAAATGCAGGTCGTACATTTTGCCAGCCAAGAAATTCGTATAGCAAAACATGAAGTGGTGCAGAAGGCAGCCATTCTTCACCTCTGATCACATGACTAATTTTCATCAGGTAGTCGTCAGTAACATTTGCCAGATGATAAGTAGGTAAACCATCGGCTTTCAGTAGTACTTTATCATCAAGTTCATGAGAGTTAAATACAACTTCTCCCCTGATGATATCGTTAAAACGTATTTCTCTGTTATCCGGAATTTTAATACGAATCACATAAGGATGCCCTTCTTTTATTAAATTCACGGTTTCCTGTTCAGTGAGGCTTATTGAATTTTTCATTAACAAACGTGTCTGACAATCGTATTTAAACACCTTTCCCTGCTGCTCATATTCCAGGCGTTTGGCTTCCAGTTCTTTCGGGCTGTCGAAAGCCAGATAAGCGTTACCATCTTTCAGCATTTTATCAGCATACTGACGATATAATAGTTTTCGTTCCGACTGTCGGTAAGGTTCAAATTCACCACCTTTACCTGGTCCTTCATCAAAGTTTAAACCCAGCCATTTTAAGCTTTCAAAAATATATTCTTCCGCACCGGGAACATATCGTGTTTGGTCGGTATCTTCAATACGAAGGATAAATGTACCTCTATTTTTTCTAGCAAAAAGGTAATTATACAAAGCTGTGCGTACACCACCAACATGCAAAGGCCCTGTGGGGCTGGGAGCAAATCTGACTCTTACTTCTGTCATAACTTATTTATTAAAGCTGCAAAATTAATTTAAAAAATGAGGCTTTAGTACAATTTATTTGTTTTGTAATTTTGGCACGGATAAAAGATTTGAAATGAGCGAGCTAATCAAAGAATATAGAAATGATGATATAACGGTTGTATGGTATCCTGCCAAATGTACACAATCGCAATGTTGTTTTAAGGCATATAAAGAAGTATTTGACCCCAGCCGAAAACCATGGATACAATTAGATAAAGGGGCAACTGCTGAAATCATTAAAACAGTTGAAGCTTGTCCGTCAGGTGCTTTAAGTTATTATTTTAATAAAGCTACTGATGCCAAAACGGTAGAAAATCCACCTATGAGAGTTAAATTATCACAGGCAGGTTCTGTAAAAATTGAAGGCACATTTCTTTTTATTGACGAAAAAGGCAATGAACAATTGATAGAAAACGAAACAATTGCTATTTGCCGTTGCGAAAAAAGTTTAAAAATGCCTTATTGTGATGGTATGCACAAAACTCTGGAAGCCTGGAAAAAATTGCAAAAACCTGTTTAATTTCCAAAAGGCCACTCACCCGTTTTTTGTAATTGTTCTTTCAGATTGTATTTCTGAAGCATATCAATAACTTCTGATTCTATCAGATTACGGTGTTTTAAATCCTTGTTATTAGCTACTTCATAAAGCATTACAGATGCTACAGCTACTGTTTCTGATAAGTATTTACGACTGACTTTGTCCCAGGTATCAGCTGCTTCGTGGTAATATTTATACATAATTTCATCAAGCTTACCTGAAATATGGAAAGTTGGAATGCCCATTAGCATAAAAGGCAAATGATCGCTGCCTGTCCATGGTTGACTTTTAACTCCATCTTTCATTTCAAAACCATTCAGGTCGGTAATCAGTTTTTCAAAAAACGGACGATAATATTCAAAACCCATCACATTAAAACCTATAGGGTAACCTGTCATATCAAAATTAATATAGGCAATAATCTTATCCTCTTTGTGCATTTCAACATATTTTTTAGCTCCAACCAATCCTACTTCTTCACCTGTAAACCAAACAAATTCAACTGTATAATGATTTTTTGGGTTAAATTTTCTCATTTGCTTAGCCATGTCATAAATAATAGCACTGCCAAGCCCGTTGTCAACTGCTCCCTGACCTAAATCCCACGAATCGAAATGAGCACCCACAACAATTTTTTCTTTCACTTTTCCGGGAAAGGTAACTACAAGGTTGCTGGTATTCACTTGTTTGCAATATGAATTTACTGTCATTTGCAATTCTACTGTTTTTCCCTGACTTAAAAGTCTGTATAACCATAGACCTTCTTCATAAGTTATTTCAAAAATCGGCATTTTAACTGTGTCGGAAGCAAAACTGCCGGTTTTGGCAATTGCTGTAAAACCAGGTTGTGAAGCATTGTAAGTCAAAACAGCTTTGGCATTGTATTTCATGGCATTTTTAACAATTTCCATTGCATTTGGACCTGAACGTCCAAACATACCATTTTTTTCAATCAACAAAATCTTATCCTTTACATCTGCTTTTGCGATAGCTTCTTCAGTACCATTTTCGGCAAACACCAATTGTGCACTAAACTGAGGTTGCTGATGTACAAATCCTAAGGCAGTAACTCTAAGTTTGCGATATGTTGGTTGGGTCATTATTACTTCATCATTACCACGAACCCAGCCCAATGTAGCAAAATGTTCTTTGGTACTATTCATCTTATCTTTTTTCAACTCAGCTTCGAGAACATTCTGGGCACGTTCGTAGTTGGCCGACCCCATCAGACGAGGACCAATTTCATCACAAATTTTATTCATCACCTCATAACCTCTTGATTCGAGAAAAGCATTTGATATCAAACTATTCCATGCTTCAGGTGTTTGCGATACGGCATTAATCACAAAACCGACTATTAAAACTATTACACTGGTAAGGATTTTTGTTTTCATTAAAATTAAAGTTAGAATTTTACGAAATTTGCAGTGAGTGTTAATATGATTTAAGTTTTTTTTCAATATTGTCTAAAATGGCTTTGAATTGAACATCGAGAACTTCAAGTTGGGAATGAAAAAATTCTCCGCTATGGGCATCCCATACTTCAATCAAGGCAGAACCCTTTTTCGATTGAATGGAAATTTCTTTCAGCTCAACAATAGTTTCTTTTTCACCGGCAGTGAATGACATAGTAAAGCTGACAGTACTTTTTTCAGTACCAAAAAATGTTTCATAATTTGAACGCAAGCTTGCTTTTGCGATGACTTTTCCACTTTGGAGATTCTCACTTTTAAAGGTTTTAGTAAGGCTGTCTTCTTTTTCATTCAGGTATTTTTTAAATTTTTCTATCTGAACATTCACAGCATTATTAACCATTTTTACTTTCCGGCTGTACACCACTTTTTCACCTGAATAAGGAAGTTGTAAAGCTTCATTTACATTGTATTCCTGAGTAGGTTTTGATGCTTTATTTTGGAATGAGTGAAATTTTACTTCGTTCAAAGCGATAGATTTTACCTTTTTCTTTTCAGATTTTTTAAAATAAACCGTTTCATTTTCAATTTTCTCAATTTTACAGAGGATAGTTTTTCCTTTTTTTGTAATAATTGTATCCTGTGCTAAAATCAATATTGGAAAACCAAAGAGTATCAAAAACAGAAATTTCTTCATATCATTTCAAATTTCATTGTTTAGAACGATTTCAAAATTACTATTTTTTCAAAGAAAAATTTCAAAATTAAAATTATCATTAACTTTATTGGGTAAAAAATCATTGATAAATCTGATATTTTGGTCATTTTCAGCAATAAATTAAAATCCTTACTGACTCTTTTTCTGGCATTATTAATTACAGTTGTAAATGCTCAGCGGCTGAGTTTTGGTTTTAACTACGACTTCATGGCATTACATTACACTTCTTTCAGCGAAGATGTTATTTTTTCGAATCGCACCTACAGAGCATTTTATGTCGAAAAACACAATACCAACTTATCAATGACAATGGCAGCTTCGTATCTGACGGTGGTTGATTACGGTAGATTTTCTTTGTTTTTGGATATGGGAATTTTTAATGAAACCGATGGTGCAAAAATTAAATTGAAATATCCGGTTGCCAATGAAGAATTTAACACTTATTACTCTCGTGTTAAAAACGGAGGATATCGTATTAATTCTATATTATATTATTCGTTCAACACACCAACTTCATTTAAACCTGCCATTGGTGCGGGCATGTCAAACATGTTTCCGATAGAGGTTTCTGAAGATGTTTCGACAGTAAAAGATTTTGCGAAAGCATGGTATGATGTATATGAAATCAAGTCCAATTACAAACCCTCGTCTGGGTGTAGATTGCATCTACACCCTATTATTATTCAACAAATTTTATAGCAACAACATTCATTAAATATAGTTAAAAACGAAACCAGAAAAACAAATTGTGAATATTCATTTCATATCTTTACAGTAAAAATAAAACAACAATTGGGAGAAGCTTATCAAATAAACAATCAAAGTGGCATATATTTTCTTACATTCCAGGTAGTCGGATGGGCTGATGTTTTTACCAGAAAAGAATACAAAGATTTAATTATTGATAGTTTTTGTTTTTGCAGAAAAGAAAAAGGATTAAAACTATATGCGTATGTAATCATGACTAACCATATCCATTCAATTATGCAATCTGATAAAGATGATATATCAGGATTAGTCAGAGATTTTAAAAAATTTACAGCCAAAAAACTATTAACCGCAATTTTAAACAATGAAAAGGAAAGCAGAAAAGACTGGCTGAAAATGATATTTGAATACCATTCAAAATTCAATAAACGCACTAATGAGCTACAGTTCTGGACACATGAAAATCATGCTGTTGAATTAGTTACAAATGAAATGATGTTGAGCAGAATTGAGTATATACATGATAATCCTGTTCGTGCAAGTTGGGTATTTAATCAGGAAGACTTTTTGTATAGTAGTGCCCGAAATTATGCTGGATTGAAGTCATTGATGGAAGTGGATATGTTTTAGGAAATATGGAATATTAGGGTGTAGATGCAATCTACACCCAGTATCAGCACTGTCTTTTTCTTCCAAATTTATTTTATCATTGCTTAATTACTTATGGTATTGTTTTTGGTAATTCAAAATCCCTGAAATTTAAAATTAAAATTATGAAAAAAATTATTGTATTAGCACTGGCATTAATTAGTTTCTCTGTTTATTCACAAAAAAATAAAAATGCTGATACCATGCAGGTTTACATTGGAAAAGGCATGGGAGGTATTATTTTTAATGTATCTACCGAAAAAGAAGTTGCTGAACGTTTCGGACCTGATTACTGGCCCGAAGAAATTATTGTCAATCAGTATTTCGACCAAAAAAAGAAAGTAAATGTTGTCATTTACAATTTCAAAATGAAATACATAAAAAAAGGAATCATTTTTAATTTTACCAAGGAAGAAGGAATGCCTGAAAAGTTAACTTCTATAGAAATAATCCCTCCTTTTATCGTAAAAACGCATGAAGGCATAGTATTAGGTCAAAGTACAATGCAGGATGTAGTAAAGACTTATGGTTACGGTACATGGGGATACAGCAACAAAAATAAACAGGTTACTAAAACTTATGACGGTATAGTTTTTTATGTCAGTAACAACAAAAAAATCAAAGAGTTTGACAAAGACTACTTCAATACAACATTTTTACCATTAACAGTAGATAAAATTGTCATCACCAGCGACCCGAAAGCAGTATATTACATTGACAAAGTCAAATAATTTCAGGATTTTATTTTTTCATCAGTTTCAATAACACCATCTCTTAATCGGATAATACGGTGTGTACGCTGAGCAATATCAGGTTCATGCGTAACCAGAATGACGGTATTCCCGCTTTCATGAATTTTTTCAAACAATTCCAGAATTTCATAAGATGTTTTGGTATCGAGATTACCGGTTGGTTCATCAGCTAAGATGATTGAAGGATTGTTAATTAAAGCTCGTGCAATTGCTACCCTCTGCTTTTCACCTCCTGATAATTCATTTGGTTTATGAGTAACACGAGCAGAAAGTCCTACTTCCAAAAGTTTTTGCTCTGCAAGTTCAAGTCGTTCAGTTTTTTTATAACCTGCATAAATCAACGGCAGTGCCACATTTTCAAGAGCACTCATTCGGGGTATCAGGTTAAACGACTGAAAAACAAATCCAATTTCTTCGTTCCGTATTTTAGCTAATCCATCATCGGTCAGTTCACCAACATCATAACCGTTCAAATAATACTTTCCGCTATCTGCAGTATCCAAACAGCCCAATAAATTCATTAAAGTTGATTTTCCGCTGCCTGAAGGACCAATCAGTGCAACATACTCATTTTTTGCAATGTTCAGGGAAATATTTTTCAGAGCTGCAATTTCAACCTTTCCCATTCTGTAAATCCTCGAAATGCTCTCTGTTTTGATGACTGTTTGCTCCATGCAATTTTTTAAGAATCAGCAAATTTCTGTTTTTTTCCTGACCAAAAAAAATCCATTTTAAATTCAGCGTTGAATTGATAAAATCGTTAAAATTATTAAACAACAGCTAGAAAACAGAATTGTGTAATTATTTTTAAATAATTTATCCTGAATATTGAATTTTGCTATTTTTGCCCTGTTATAATTTTAAGTTTAGACCATTTAACCACATAAAGACTATGGAAAATAAGCCCAAAGTGGTGTTAACAGATGCCTCGAGGCTGATTATTGAAAGTTTGGTTCAGGCAGGAGCCGACAGTTTTATCGGTTATCCTATCACTCCAGCCAACCTTTTATATTATTATGCAAGCAAACGATTCCCTTTTATGATGCCCGCTCCTGATGAAATAACTACATTGCAATGGATGAGCGGATTATCAGCAGCCGGCCGACTACCTGTAACAGCTACTTCATTTCCCGGATTTGCACTCATGATTGAATCGGTAAATATGGCATTTATGATGGAATTACCAATGGTTATAGTGCTTGCACAAAGGTTAGGACCTGCTACAGGAACAGCTACCTGCGGAGCACAGGGCGATCTGTCGTTATTGAATGGTATGATTTCAGGAGGTCATCAGTTACCTGTATTGTGTATCTCCGATTTTAATGACTGTACTTCATTATCAGCTGAAGCTGTTAAAACTGCTGTTGCCTTAAGAACTCCGGTTGTTTTACTTACTTCCAAAGAAATGGTAATGACCAGCAGAAGCATTGACATCAATGAACTTGAGCCTATCGAAACTTCATGTATAAACGAATATTCATCAGAAGAACCTTATATCCCTTATCTGGCAGGCAACAATCTTGTAGCAGAATTTCTTCATCTTGGCAATAACAAGCATCAGGTGAGAATTACTGCCTCAACCCACGACAATTCAGGTATATTGCAACACAGCACCGAAGAAGCTTTAGCCAACACCATCCGTCTGGATAAAAAAAGTGCTCATAACCTTGAATCGTACACACACTTCGATTATTATCTGGAGCCGAAAGCTGATACTTTGGTTGTATCTTACGGAATATCAGCAGCAGCTGCCATAGAAGCTTGCGAACTGGCTAACGAAGAGGGCAAACAAGTATCCTTACTTATTTCAAAAACACTTTTACCTGTTCCACCTGTTTATCGCGATATCATGAGTAAATACAAGAAAATTGTTTTTTGTGAAGAAAATCTGAATGCGCAATATGCACGAATCTTATTCGGAGAATTTCTGCCCTCACACATCCAACATATTGGCAGTATTGGTAAAATGATTTCTCCTTCAGACATTTTAAATGAATTAAGATGAGCAGTTTTTTAAATTCAGAACATTTGCCTTTTTGTAAAGGCTGCGGTCACGACCTGATAGCAAAGCATACATCAGCTGCACTTGAAAATATGGGTCTTAAACCTTTGGATGTAATAATTGTTACCGATATTGGTTGTCATGGTATTATTGATGCCTCCTTTAAAACCCATACACTGCACGGCTTGCATGGCCGTTCGGTTGCACTGGGAACTGGTGTTGCACTTGGTAAAAAAGAAGATTATAAAAAGGTGATCGTTTTTATTGGTGATGGTGGTGTTACCATTGGTTTACAGCATTTGCTCGAAGCCTCACGTCTGAATATTGATATGACTATCATCATTCATAACAATTTTTTATACGGAATGACAGGTGGCCAAACCAGTGGACTAACACCTGTTGGTTTCAATACCACCACTTCACCAAGTGGAAACACCTTTGCTCAATACGATATTTGCGAACTGGCACATAAAGCCGGTGCTGCATATACCAGCCGCTTTGTTGGAATTGGCAATTTTACTGATAAACTTGAAGAGGCCTTCAGAGTTAAAGGATGTAGTATTGTTGAAATTTTTGAAGTTTGTACCGGTTATGGAGTAAAATTCAATCCGGGACGTAAACTCCGTGAGATAGTAGAGAATTCAGGAAAAAATGATATTGTTTTAAAAAATGAAAGGCCATCCTTTGAAGCTATTTTTAAATCAGAAACATCATCATTGTTTTCCGACTTCAAAGATACTGAGATTAAGGAAGAAACTTCATTAAATGAACCTGTCAGACTGATTTTAAGCGGATCAGCTGGAGAAGGTGTTCAATCAGCAGCTTCAATTCTGGCTAAATTAGCTATTCAGGCAGGTTATAATGTTACACAAAAAGGCAGTTATCCAGTAACTGTCGGAGTTGGGTTTTCAACATCCGAAATTATTATTTCTCCTGATGAAATTCATTATCACGGAACAACAATACCAGATATTGTAATTATCACCTCAACCGATGGATTAAAACATAACCTTAAAAAAATTAAGAGTATTCAGGCAGGTTTGTTACTGATTGATACCAGCCTTCAAGCTCCTGAAACAAAGGCAAATGTAAAACATATGGATTTTAGGTCGTATGGCGACAAGTACGCTGCTTTAGCTGCATTAATGTATTTTGCAAAAGAAACCCGAATCATAACTGTTGAAGCAGTTGAAAATGCTATTAAAAGCAGTCGTAGTGCTGAGAAATTTCCCTTTGAAAAAGTTAAAAATGATTTTAATAAATAATGTTACGAATAAAAAATTAAAAATATGGAAGTAAGAAAATTTAATTGTCCTGATTATTTTTTGGTTGACGAATTGTTGACCGATGAACATAAAATTATCCGTGGCTCGGTACGCGATTGGGTCAACCGCGAAGTAATGCCCATTATTGAAGAATGTGCTCTAAAACACGAAGCTCCAATGCATCTGTTCAAACAAATGGGAGAACAGGGCATTTTCGGACCCTTTATTCCTGAAGAATATGGAGGTGCAGGTCTTGACCATATTGCCTACGGAGTGATTATGCAGGAACTTGAAAGAGGCGATTCAGCTGTTCGTTCAACTGCATCTGTGCAAACATCTTTGGTGATGTATCCTATTTTCACCTTTGGTTCAGAAGAACAGAAACGTAAGTATTTACCAAAACTGGCAAGCGGAGAACTCATTGGTTGTTTCGGATTAACCGAACCCAATCATGGTTCCGACCCGGGCAGTATGGTTACTCATTTTGAAGACAAGGGAGATTATGTATTGCTCAATGGTGCAAAAATGTGGATTACCAATTCGACTGTATCAGATGTTGCTGTTGTTTGGGCAAAAGATGATGAAGGTGTAGTTAAAGGACTTATTGTTGAAAAAGGAATGGAAGGTTTCACCGCCCCCGAAACACATAATAAATGGTCGTTAAGGGCATCCTGTACCGGTGAGCTGGTATTCGACAATGTAAAAGTTCCTAAAGAAAACATTTTTCCTAATGTAAAAGGTTTAAAAGGGCCTTTAATGTGTCTGAACTCAGCCCGTTATGGTATTGCCTGGGGTGTTATTGGTGCTGCTGCCGATTGCTATGATGTAGCACTTAATTATTCTTTGGAAAGAAAACAGTTCGGACAACCATTGGCCAGCTTTCAATTAACACAGAAAAAATTAGCAGAAATGCTAACCGAAATCACCAAAGCACAGTTGCTTGCATGGCGTTTGGGTGTATTGAAAAATGAAGGAAAAGTAACACCCTTTCAGGTATCAATGGCAAAACGAAACAATGTAAAAATTGCACTGGATGTTTGTCGTGAAGCACGTACTATTTTAGGTGCCATGGGAATTACCAGCGATTACCCGATTATGCGTCACATCATGAACCTCGAATCGGTATTTACTTATGAAGGTACCAACGACATCCATTTCCTGATTACCGGACAGGATGTAACTGGTATTCCGGCTTATAAATAATAGAAATACAGTATTTTATAATAGCCGTGGAATTAATTCCACGGCTATTTTTTTCTCTGAACAGATGAATCAATCAGAATCTCACAAAACTGATTTTTTCTGAAAGCTTATTCTTTAACAACAACAACTCTTTTAATACTTATTGCCTGACTGCTTTCTGCCTGAATAAAATAAACTCCGGTTGTCAATTTTCGTATATCCATTTCAAAGAATTGTTCGCCTGATTGATAATATTGATTATAATACACTTTCGACCATTTACCATCAGCTGATATCAAACGGATATTCAGGTGGGCAGGCTCTTTTAAATTTAATTCAAATGAAATTTTTTCAGTAGCTGGATTTGGGGAAGGTTCTGTCATCAAAAAATGATTATCAACTGTATAAACCTCTTTTATATGGCTTGGTTCACGGAGTATTTCAACAACAGCCACAAAAATATCGAGGTCGCCATTGCCTTTTCGTCCATCGCTCCACACAGGAATGCAAAAACCTTCGGTACTTAACAACTGATTGTATTCGCCAATACCAAAACTGTTATTTCTTAAACCAACTGTCTGAAAATCGGTATGAATTTTTGAAACATTGTAATTAGCTGTAAATGTTTGTCCTCCGTCAAAAGAATGTGCTACATAATACTGTACAGCATTATTGGCAACATCGCTTTCGGAATGTCGGCCATCGTACCATGAAATAAATAATACTCCATTATTATTTACACTGATGGAAGAATAATATTGCTCAGTTATATGGCTTTTATTGTCATCGTTGACAATAATTGGTTTCGACCAGGATGTTCCTTGTTGATCTGACCAACATAAATAAATATCGCTGGCATTGCCGGCATTGCTGTCAATTCCCAAGCCTGTCCATGTTAAATACATTCGTCCTTTGTACGGGCTGTTTTTGTTGTTATCAATAGCAAGGGCAGGTGAAGGATAAATACGAGGTTGTGCTCCTCCTTTAATACCTGTAATGGCAGTAGTTTTCTGAAATGAAGTAATTTTTACAGGATTTGAAAAGCTGATGCCACCATCTTTGGAAATGGAATGATAAAATCCAAAATTAACTTTATCGGGGGAACCGTAAAAAACAACATGAACAAAACCACTGTCGTCAACC